>Ga0180009_10002500_pt1 | contig 21632 bp, 17 predicted proteins | sample OS_PC_MetaG_FD_123537 | JGI IMG/M metagenome (GOLD analysis project Ga0180009, IMG submission 123537) | Groundwater microbial communities from the Aspo Hard Rock Laboratory (HRL) deep subsurface site, Sweden - OS_PC_MetaG | ecosystem: Environmental > Aquatic > Deep subsurface > Groundwater...
CCCCGACGGAGAGCGCAACCATGACCCTTGGTTGAACTGATACAATCAGGACCAATCGCGGAGGAAAACCTGCGGAATATCAGCTACATGAATGCGGCCAACCGACGTTTGACGCCGTAGAAACAACCGGTAGGTAGCCAGGAGGTCCAGGACCAGCTCCCGCATCGTCGAGTCGTAGCTGGCGGAGCCCCCGGGGACCCGATCGTCCATGATGGTGCCGGAGGTGGTGGGCTGGGAGTAGGCCAGCCCACCACCAACCCCAAACTTTCCCCCCAGCCAGGGAAGCTGGTAGGCGGCGTCGATGCCCACCAGGAAGCTGACGCCCAGGTCCGAGGTGGGGATGTAAACCCCCGTGCCCAGCCCCAGCACCACCGTCGGTGGACCGGGCGTTTCATGGGATGCCGGCGGGGGCGGCTGCTCGGCTGGCGGCACCTCCGCTGACGGCACCTCCGGCGGCGGCACCTCCGCTTCTTGTCCTTCTTGTGCCGGGGCATCTCGTCTCTGTTCGGCCAGCTTCTGTTGACCGAGCTTGATCAGCTTCTCGGCCTCCTCGCGGTGCTTGGGGCTCTCGGAGCGAAGGTATTGACGGTAGTGATGAACCGCCCTTTCGTACTGCTCGAGGTTGAAGTAGCACTGCCCGATGTTGAGGTGGAACCCGGGCAAGGGCTTGACCCTGTAGGCCTGCTGGTAGAGGTCCAGGGCCTCCTTGAACTCTCCCGAGGCGAAGCGCGCCTCTGCCTTGCTGAACAGGGCTCTTGCTCGGGCCTGGTCGTCTCCCTGCGCGCGCAGTCCCGAGGGCAGGCAGCTAAGCACGGCGGCAACAGCTATGGCAGTGACTCGCATTGGACCGCTCCTCAGTAGACCGTCTTGAACACGTCCGTTGTGGCCGTGGTGTTGGTCGCTCCACCACCGGAGAGATAGAAGAAGGCGCTCTCCAGGGTCAGGGCCGCATTCATGCGCGCGATTCCGGCAGGGAGGGCCCCTGGTCCGAGGCTGTTGCAGTTCTTGAAGGCCGGCGGCGAGGCGACATACTCGCAGGACGTGCAGGATCCCAGCGCGTTGGTCCCGTCGTTCGATCCGCCGAACCAGTAGAACGTGTCATTGATCAGGTAGCCCGCGGCGGCGATGGGCGCGTTCTTGATCGCGGCCACATCAGCCCATGCCCCTGGCTGACCGTTCGCACCCAGAGTAGAGACCCTGCCGCCCGAAACAGCGCTCGTTCCATCAGAGCCACCGGCGGCATAGAGATAGGTCGTACCGGCGGGTACCGTGGGCGAGGTGTCATGATCCGCCACCACCAGCATCAACCGCTCCCGGCTGGAGAGCAGCTTGTTGGTGGCGGTCTGGAATGTGCTCAGGGTCTTTCCGTCGGCCGAGAGGGTGGCGAGCTCCACCGAATCCAGCACGGCGGTGCTGCTGGAGCGGCCTCCTGCCACGTGGACGTAGATCGCGCCGCCCAGGGTGGCCTTGGATAGTGCAGCATCGCCGCGGGCGCTCTGCAGCGCTGCGGTGGTGAGCTCGACAAAGACACCGGTGGAACCCTGCACCAGCGGTGTCTGGGAGGCGCTGGTGCTCTTGGTCCCATCATCGGCATAGGTCGTGGTGGGGGCGTTGACCGTGGCCAGCAGCTCCTCTCCACCAAACGCGCCGCCCGCCGCCGGAGTGCGGTAGATGTTGTAGGAGACGGCTCCGGTCACGGCGTCCCAGGTGAGCGTGACCTTCACATTGTTGATCGCGTGGACCACCACCGGGTCACTGGGCAGGGTCTCGCCCCCGGGGTTGTCCAGGTCGCTCGCGGGCATGTTCGCCGAGACACGGTAGTACCAGGCGCCCTTGGCCAGCGTGCCACCGAGATTGAAGGTGAAGCTACTGACCTCCGGCGCGTCGGCCGGGTCCAGGATCACGGCCCGCTCGATGCTGGTCAGGAAACCGGCTGGTCCCTCGCCGCCAATGACGTGGATGTAGCGCCCCTGGACCACCGCCCTGACGCCCGTGCGCGCGGTCTTCAGCTTGTACCGCTGCTCGACCCACGTACCCGTGCCTCCGAACTTGTCCAGAGGCACCAGCTCCACCGCGTCGAGCGGGGTGGACGGAGTACCGGCGTCCCCGCCGATGACGTAGAGGAACCGGGCCGCGCTCGAGACCCGGCCCGCCACCATGGCGTGCCGCCGCCTCGCCGTGATCATGCCGCTGGCCACGGTCCACGGCTGGAGATTCCCGGCGGGGTTGGTGATGGCCAGAGCAGGGTAGTCATAGTACGTCCCCTGGTCGTTGTTGGTCACCCGCACGACATAGGCGCCCACCAAGAGGCCCAGGGTCCCCACGTCGAGGTCGACGGTCACCTGGGTGCCAGCACCGGAGACCACCGGGTTGGCCAACAGGCTCTTCACGCCCGCTGCAGAGATGAGCTCGACGGTCACGGGCGCGCGGAAGTCCTTGCCCGTGATGACCAGCTGGCCCACGTACTGCGTGTCCACATCTCCGGGGTTGATCGACAGGATCAGGGGCACCGGCTTGTCCACCACCTTGAACGTGCCGGCGAGCAGCCCGATGGCACCATCCGGGTTCTGCACCAGCAGATCGTAGGGCCCTCCCACCGTCAAGGCAGCGGGCACCATTCCGGTCAGCGAGGTCGCGGTGACGAAGGCCACCGACTTCAGAGCCGTGAGGTTGCCCCCGATGTCGAGCCAGGCCCGCGGCGTGGAGACGAACTGCTGGGTGCCAGCGGAGCAGCCGGGCCCGGTGCCCGAGGTGATCGTCACCGGTGTCTTCTCGCCCGTGTATCCAAAGGGCGGATCGACGCCGCAGATCTGGACGGTCAGCTGGTCGGTCACGGTCAGGGCGCCCGCAAATACATAGCTGCAGCCTGCCAGGTCCTTCACCGTCAGGTCGTAGGTGCCCGGCGGGATGCCGGCGGGCACCAGGGCGTCGATCCGCTCGCCCGTCACCTGGGTGATCGTCAGGGCCGTGGGCGGCGTGGTGCTCACCTCGGCCACGATCCCCGAGGTGAACCCCGAGCCGAAGATGGCGATCGGGAAGTCCACCTTGTTGTAGACGGTGCTTGGGTCCACGGCGACGACGATCGGGCCCGGCGTCACGGTGAGAGCAGCCGTCAGGGTGCCCGAGGTGCAGCCATCCGCGTTGGTGACGGTGACATCGTAGGGACCTCCTGGAGCCAGGGGGCCGACAACGACGGTGATGCTGGTCTCACTGTCAACCACCACCGAGCTGACGCTCAGAACCGCCGTGCCGATCGTCACCGAGGCGCCGGGCAGAAACCCGGTGCCGGTCAGCTTCACCGTCCCGCCCGTGCAGACGGTCGTCGGTTCCACCTTGCTCAGGGTTGGCGGCGGCACCACCGTCAGGGCATCGACCAGCGTCGAGGCGCAGCCCTCGGGGTTCAACACGGTCACGTCGAAGGTCCCGGTGGCATGACCCTGCCGCACGGTGATCTCGATCGTGCTGGAGTCCTTCACCGTCACATCTGCAGCGGGCAGCTCCGTGCTGCCGATGATGACCTTGGCCCCCTGGCGAAAGTCCTTGCCCACAAGCGTGACCTTGGTCTCCAGCTGGTCGCAGACGGTCGCGGGGCTGACGCTCTCCAGGGTCGGGGGCGGCACCATGTCCAGGGCCTGCGCCAGGGTGTGGGAGCATCCCTCGGCGAGGATGACCTGCACGTCGTAGGTGCCCACGGGCACGGCGTTGGCCCTGATGGTGATCTTGATCGTCGTGCCGTCGACAAACTGGACATCCGCCGGGGGAACGGGGTAGCTCTTCTGGGCCGCGGAGTCGATCAGCGCCACCTGTGCGCCCTCGCGGAAGTGCTCGCCCGTGATCGTCACCACCTGGTCCACCGTGGGGCAGATCTCCTTCGGTGACACGCTGGCGACCCTGGGCCCCAGGACCACCTCGAGCCCGTCCTTCAGCTCCCCGCGGTTTCCGTTCGGGTTCACGACCGTGACCGTGTACCTGTCCGGCGGGAGGTCCTTGACGTAGTCCGGGGTAAGAGTCAGGACCAGGGTGGCGTCGTCCTGGTAGGTGATCCCGACCCCCGGTGGGTTCTTGCTCGAATCGTCACCGTGGATCGTGAACTGGCTGCCGCTGCTGGCCGTGAAAACCACCGAGGGCAGCTCCAGCCGCGGCTGATCCAGCAGGCCAACGGGCAGGGGGGCGAAGCCCGAGCCGCTGATCGTCAGAACATCGTCCTCGGTCTTGACGCAGCCCGAAAGCGCGTCGCAGGTACATATCACGTTCGAGCCGGTCGGCCCGGCCACCTTGTCCACCGCGGGCGTGGGGCCATCCACCTCTGACGCACAGCCGCACAGAACCGCAACTGCCAACACGAAGATCCATCGTCGATCTGTCATTGTCTGCTCCGAAGTCATGTCTACTCGATGACCAGCTTGATGCAGCAGCCGCTGATGCAGTAGGTGCCCTGCTGACAGAGAGCCTGGCCGGGCAGGCCGCAGGGCTGCTGTCCGCCCGGGCACTGCTCCAACGGCGGCACGCCTCCATCAGCAGCGCCGCCGCCGTCCCCCACGCCCCCGTCCGGCTTCTGGTAGCACTCGGGCGGCAGGGTCGGCTTTCCGATGCAGATCTCGCACTTGCCACACGCGTTGTGGCAGCCCATGATCGGCGTGCACCGGGGGCACTTGGCGGTGTCGAGGATGTCCTCGAAGGTGCAGGTCCCCTGCTTGGTGGTGCTGTCCATCGCCCCGATCCAGACGTAGCCGTCGCTGCCGCCAGGCCCCTTGCCGGCCAGGGCCGGGAAGGTGCAGCAGCCGAAGCAGTCACAGCCGTTGGGGGTGAAGGGCAGGCACTTCTGGCCGCACTCGGCGGACTGGGTCACGGGGCACTTCTTGGTGCCGACCATGCTGCTGTCGTAGATGCAGCCCCAGGCCTGCTCGGGCTCCAGCGGATCGCACTTGTGATCCCAGATGCAGTCATCCCAGCCCGAGCCGTTGCCGTAGTCGAAGTAGCAGTCCACCTTGCAGTTGGAGGAGGTACCGCCGCCGATGCCCCCGATCAGCGCCGGCCCCTCGGTGTTGTCGCACGGCCCCAGGCATTCGAGGTCCTTCCAGTCCACCTTGCCGTCGCCGTCGTTGTCGATGCAGTCACCGCACTCGAGCAGCTTGCCCGCGCAGGTGGTCAGGTGGCAGACCCACTTGACGCCGCCGTCCTCGGCGATGACCACGCTGCCGTCTCCGACCTGGACCACGCCGCTGTCGTCCGGCGTCCAGCCTGCCTCGGTGTTGTCGCACGGCCCATCGCACCCGGGGTCCCGCGAGTCGACCTTGCCATCACCGTCGTTGTCGATGCAGTCGCCGCACTGGAGCAGCTGGCCGTTACAGGTGGTCTTCTTGCAGATCCACGTGCCGCCGCCGTCCTCGGTGATCGTGACCCCGCCGTCCAGCTCCGCGATCGTCCCGCCGTCGTCCGTTGGCCATCCGGCGTCGAGGTTGGGGCCGGCAGGCGTGTCCTCGTCGCAGCCCGAAGCGAGCCAGAGGACACAACAGATTGCGATCAAGAACCCGCGACTGCTCATTTGGCTCCTCCTGGTGGCTGGCAAGCTTCTCGTCATTCGCTGGGGACACAGCAGCCTGTGATGCAGTAGGTGCCAGGCGGGCACTGGTTCGGGGGTATCCCGCCGGGGCCGCAGTAGAGCAATCCGGGCGCGCAGAACGGGGTCTCCCCGCCACCATCGCCGGTCGTCGCGCCGTCGCCCGTCGCCGCGCCGTCGCCGGTCGGCGGTCCCCCGTCCTTGGTGAGGAAACAGCTCGGGTCGGGCGCGGGCTTGCCGATGCAGACCTCGCACAGGCCGCAGGTGTTGAGGCAGTCGGCCACCTGGGTGCAGGGCGGGCAGTCCAGCTTGCCGTACGGGAGATCGTCGTCCTGCCAGGGGTCGATGGTGCCGTCGGGCTTGGCCTGGCAGGTGGGCTTGAGCAGGATCGTCATCATGCCGGTGCCGGCGTCGGTGCTGTAGGGGACGGCGCAGCAGCCAAAGCAGTCGCAGCCGTTGGGCGTGATCGGCAGGCAGAAGCCCAAGCACTGGGCGCTCTGGTTGGGTGGACAGTCCTTGCCGCCCACCAACGACGGCGTGTAGGTGCAGTTCTTCTGCGGGGGGGGAAGGTGCTGCGCCGGGTCCAGCGGGTCGCACTTCAGGTTCCAGACGCAGTCATCGTCGCCGGCGCCGCTGTTGCCGTCGAAGAAGCAGTCCGCCTTGCAGTCGACGTTGTCCCCCGGGATGCCGCTGCCGTAGCTGCTCTCGTCGTCGTCCAGTGGGCCGGTGCACTCGGGGTCCGCGGCGTCGATCTTGCCGTCACCGTCGTTGTCCTTGCCGTCCGTACACTGGGTCGGGCCGTCCAGCTCGTTGTTGTCCCACGCGGCGAAACAGCCTGGATCGTCGGGGTGGTCGATCTTCTTGTCCGCGTCGTTGTCCAGGCCATCGTTGCACTGGCAGACCACGGTGCCGCTGTAGGACTGGCACATGTACTTGCCCGCGTCGTTCTGGCCAACAACGCTGGTATCCAGCACGACCGGCGCATCGAGGGACACCGCCATCTCGGCCTGGGGCCCGTCCAGGCCGGCAGCCGGACCATCCACCGCGGCTCCCTGGTCTGCGGGCGCGTCCATGGTGGAGTCCGGAGGTGCATCCGTTCCCTGGTCTGCGGGGGCGTCCACTCCCACGTCATTCGCATCATTCGGCGCATCGACACCTCCATCGACGGCCAGGGGGCCATCGATCACCGGCCCTGCCTCCGTCATCCCACCCTCTACGCCGGCCGGCGCATCGGAACCCGCATCTGGCGGACCGACATCCGTTGTGCCTGCCTCGGTGATGGCTGCCTCGACTCTCGTCTCGCCTGTATTCGCCTGGTCTGTCAGTACGGGACGATCCGGTTGCGCGCCATCGGGCGGCAGACCCGATCCGTTGTCACCACACGCCACCAACAGGAAACCAAACAGCAGGAACGGAAGCCTGGCTTTCATCGACGCTCTCCTCAATTCTTGTCCAGTCCGGCAATTCTTGTCCAGTCCGGCAATTCTTGTTCAGTCCGGTGCCTTGATGCAGCAGCCGGTCACACAGTAATGATCGGTCTCACAGGCGCTGTTCTCCAGGCAGGGCGTGACCTTCGGGGGGCAGCTGGGCAGCTGCGGCGCCGGGCCCGCATCACCAGTCGGAAAACAGGTGGCCGGCAGGTCGGCGATGGTGCGCCCCAGGCAGAGCTCGCACTGCTCGCAGGGGTTGAGGCAGCCCAGCACCTGGGTGCATGGCGCGCAGCTCTGGGGGGTGGCCGTGGTGCAGTCGGTGCCGGAGCCGAGGTAGACCATCTGCTTCTGTCCGCTGATGTAGACCTCACAGCAGCCGAAGCAATCGCACCCGTTCGGGGTGTAGCCGAGGCAGTTGCTCAGACACTCCGGCTTCTGCGAGGCAGGGCAGTCCTTGTGCCCCGGGTCATAGGGGCAGGGCTTGGCCAGGTTGGCCCCGGGGCTCTGCGGGTCACACTTGAGGTTCCACTCGCACTTGTCGTCCCCCTGCCCGCTGTTGCCGTCGAAGAAGCAGTCCTGGCGGCAGGGATCCATGTTGTCGCCCGGTATGCCCGTGGCGAAGGAGCCCTCGTCGTTGTCGCACGGACCCACGCACTCGGGGTCACGGGCATCCGCCAGCTTGTCCCCGTCGTTGTCCTGGCCGTCGCTGCAGGCGTAGACCGTCCCGTTGCATTGGGGCTGGTTGCCCGGGTTCCACTGGCCGTCGCCGGTGCCATCCGGCACGGTCCCGACCCCACCCGACTGGACGCAGGCAGAGAGCGCCAGCACCAGGCCGAACAGCGTCACCCGGGTCATTGGTTTGTCGATCCCCATCGTTTGCCCTTGTCCTTACTGTATTGGGTTGACCGGCCGTGATCCGTCCCGAATAAGCGGCCCTAACGCTGCTGGCCCAGGGCAGCCTCGACCGCCGGGAGCAGCAGGCTGCGGGGGTGGCGCCGCCGGAACTCCCGCTCCGCGGCGCGGGCCTCTCGACGCCGGTCCAGCCCGACCATGGCCAGGATCAACAGCGCATCCCGCTCCTCCGCCAGGTGGCCATCAGGGAACCGGCGCCTGTGCTCGGCGAGACTCCCAAGGGCCTGGGCTGGCTGCTTGCGACCAAGCGCGGCGCGTGCCCGGTCCAGGATCTCCCGCTCAGCGGCCAGGGTCGAAGCAGAAGAGGTCCGCGAAACCGCACGCTTCCGGGCGCGCACAGGTGTGCCAGGCACGGAGGCTGCCGCGGGAAGCGACGCGGGGGCAGAGGGCCAGGCAGGCGGTGACACGGTCCCTGGCACATGGCTGTCGGACGCGGTCGCCGGCAGCCGCTTCGGCTCGGCCCGCACCTTTGCCACCTCCCCGTGGCGGACCGGCCCCCTGAACAGGAGGTAGGTCACGACCCCACCACTGACCACTGCCAGAGATGCCACGATCGCGACAACCTTGAGCCCCGACCCCAGCGTAGTCCCACCGGTCGGAGGGTCTCCGCCGGTCGGTCCTCCGGGGCCACCTGGCAGCCCCAGGGTCACCCGGACCCGCGCGAGCACGTGCTCCAGGCGTTCAGCAGGCGGATCCTCGCGCTGTCGTTCCACCTCGATCGCCTGCTGCACATCCTCTGGCAGAGGTGGGAGGTGACTCTTGTCGTGGCTCATTCCTCACCGCCGTTCTTCGGCCCTGCGAGCCTCCTGACAGCGCCGACGAACTGCTCCCGGGCGCGCCGCAGCCGGGAGTAGAGGGTGTTGGGGGGCAGATCCAGCATCCTGGCGATCTCGGGGATCGAGTAGCCCTCGATCTCGTGCAGCACGAACACCGCGCGATGGGTGAGGGTCAAGCTGTCGAGCGCCGTCAGCACCAGATGCTGGCGCTGGCGCCGCATCAGGGCGGCCTCGCCCCCCGGCCCATCCGCGGCGACATGGATCTCGTCCTTGAGCACCTCGCGCTGATTCTGGGCCCGACGGCGATGGTCCGACGCCACCCGGAATGCGATGCCGAACAGCCACGGCCTGAGCGGCCTGGACGTGTCGAACTGAGGCAGCTGGCGATAGGCGACTACGAACACGTCGTGCACCAGATCTTCCAGGTTCCGCCCCGGGATCCCGAGGCGGCGCAAGTAGCTCCACACAGGGGCGGCCTCGGACCTGTAGACCGATTCGAAATCACGCGCTGCCGGCGCGCCCTCCACCGGCCCTCTGCTCCGGTCCACTACACTTGATTGGGTTGGGCGCGATGGATCCATTCAAAAAAAGGTGCTGACCACGCTGAGCGCGAAGGAGCCAGACACCACCTCCGTGGTCCAGAGCTCGGCGCCGGTGGAGCTGTCCTCGAGCCTGATGCGTGAGAAGGGCGCGACCAACTCGGCGTGGGCACGCAGCGACCAGCGCGAGACCACAGGGATTTCGGCTCCGCCGCGGACGCCCGCGGCGAGGTAGGGAAACGTGACGCTCCGCGCGGCGAGCAGCTCGTGCCCCGCACCGCGAAGGGCGGCGACGGTGAGCACGCCGCACCCGAACAGCATGCGGTAGTGGCCGCACCCGACGAGGGAGCCCCCTCCCAGCAAGGCGCTGATCCGTCCGACGGGCAGATCAGCGAAGGCCGGGAAATCGAACCTGCCATCCACCGCCGCCGACCAGGAGGACCAGCGCAGACCGACCTGGAGCTCCAGCCCGCCCGCGGCGGGCCCGGGGGCGGTGCCCAGGGCAACCAGCCCGCCGAGGCCGACCGTCAATTGTGGTCCGGTGGGGCGGGTGGGCGGAGCAGACAATTGCGGGCCTCGGCGAGCCCTGGCGCTGGAGTGGGCAACTCCTCGACTCGCCGCAGCCGGCGTTTCAGGTCCGGCGCGCGACAGGTGGCGCGATGCGCTCTGAGGATCGATGGCAATACTGATCGCCAGCGCCATCACCGCACCCAGCTCCTTGCAGTCGTTTTTCGATGCTTTCAGCACCCGTCTGCCGAGGACACGGCCTTCCTCCCACAGCTGCATCTGCGCCCGGAGGCCGCCTCGCGTCAGCTCGACCTCAACCTCCATCCTGCGTCCCGCCCTGGATTGCCAGGGGTCGAAGCCAAGCCGTGCCGTGACCGCCTGCTTGAGGGAGGTAGCATCCGGGCAGTTGGCCGCCCCCTCGCGCAGCAGGTAGCACAGCTGGACCGGCCTGGACCGTGCTTCGGCCGTTCCACACAGCATGGCGGCGATGTGGGCCCCGCAGAGCCACCGCGCCAGGGATGCGCCAGGACGTGGGCCTCGACACCCAGAACGGTCGAACGGCTGGCAGTGCAAGATCACTCCTCGGGTCGCGACAGGTGAGATCGGCCCGATCCTCGCACCTCCCGCTGCTCCTGGGAAGGCATTGCAGCCCTCAGACGCTGAGCAGGCGGTCGCTGCGGATCTGGAGCCGGTCCTCTCGCTGCACCTCGCCGGAGACGAAGTGGAACGAGCCGACAGTCCAGCCCACAAGGTGGGCCAGGGCGGTGCGAGGGGTCGGCGAGGCCGGTGTGGACTCCACGTCGATCATCCGACCCTGATTGATGAAGATGGTGGCCTGCTTGCCCTCGCTCTCGAGCCGCAGCTCACCTGACAGACGGGCCCGCCCGAGGAACGCGAGCAGGCTGGACAGCTTGACGCGGGACAGCGAGCCGACCAGGTCGCCGGAGCCGCGATCCTCGGGCTCCATGTCGTCGGGCACCGCGGCGACCAGATCGTTGAACTGCAGGTCGACGGTCGTGGTCTCATGGGTCGGGACGGCGTGCAGGCCCGACCGGCGGGCGGGGGGCGCATCGATGACCTGGATGCTGATCCGGTTGACCGTGGCATCCTCGACGCGTGTCATCGGCAGCACCTGTGACACCCGGCCGCGGAGCTGCATCTCCCCGCCGCCCTCGTCGGTCTCCAGCGTCAGTCGCAGCACCTGACCCACCGCCAACTCCATCGTCGTCTCGAGGGTCAGCCGCTGCACGCCGGGGCCCCTTGGGTCGGCGGAGGTCACTCCCAGTCCGGTAGACAATCCGAAACCGACGCCCTCCTCCTGCTGCATGCGGATCGTCGCCACCCGGCGCACCAGCTGCACCAGAGCGTCGCGGGTGGCGTCGTCCTCTGGCATGAACTCCAGCGCCACCCCCTCGTCGGCCCCGTGCAGCAGGTGGGCTCCCGGCTGCAGCCGCACGATCCGCCCCATCACCTCCAGCGGGACCTCCTGCTCCGTGGCGGCCAGATGGAGCCACTGCACCTCCCCCGGGTCGCCGATGTGCCGATCGGTCTCGAAGTAGATCCCACACGCGCTGACGTTGCCGGGGCGCAGGCGGGGGAAGTCGTCGATCCCCTCGACGGCGACCCAGACCCGCCAGGTGATGCGGACACGACTGCGCTGTTCGAGCTGTCTCGCCATCTATCCGGGTCGAATCAGCGCTCCGCGCAGGCGCCGCCGCAGCCGTCGTCGTCGTGGCGGTTGGTCGCAACGCGCGTGTACAGTCGGTCCCAAAGCGGGCCGCTGAAGGGGACGTGCATCAACGGCACCAGCCACCACAACCGAGGGACGTGACGCGACAGGTAGCGCAGCGCGCCGGCGCCCCGGTAGACGCGACCCTTGGGGGTCCGGACGTGGAGCGCCTCCATCAGCGCCTGCTGTTGCAGCTCCGGGAAGCGCCGCTCCACCGCGGGGTCGTGCAGCGAGAACAGCACCAGCCTGTGTCCCCGATCCCGTCGCCTCAACCGCTCCACCCACCTGAGACATAGCCGGCAGTTGCCGTCGTAGAGCACCACGGCGCGGTCGTCCTGAAGCGCAGCATCCATAGTCCATAAGACTATCTGGCGCCGAAGGACTCTGCAACCGGTGACAGCAAATCGCCCATTCCCCGCTGGCCGACCCCGAGGCCAGGGGCAAGCGCAGGCGCTGACCTCCTCAGGCCTTGCGCCCGACCCCCACCAACCCGTGCCGGCGCAGCTTCCCCTGCAGGGTGGTCGGCTTGAGTCCGAGCAACTGGGCCGCTCCATCTGGACCGTAGATCTTGCCGTCGGTGCGCGTCAGTGCCCGCTGCAGCAGCTCGCGTACGGCCTGGTCGAAGGTCTGGTCCAGCGCAGCCGAAGGGGCCGCAGCAGCGCGCGCAGGGCCGCGGGCGCCAGGTAGCTCGGGCAGGACCAGATCCTCGCGTGGGCTCAGGATCAGGGCGCGCTCCAGGTAGTTCTCCAGCTCGCGCACGTTGCCCGGCCAGCGGTAGTCACGCAGCGTGCGCCATGCCTCGTCACAGACCCGCGGGGCAGAGCGGTGCATGCGCCTCGCGTGCCGCTGCAGCAGGTGACGCACGAGCGGCTGCAGGTCATCGCGCTCGCGCAGCGGCGGCAGCTGGATCGGGAAGGTGTTGAGCCGGTAGTACAGGTCCATGCGCAGCGAGCCATCCTCCAGCATCCGCTCCAGATCCTGGTTGGTGGCCGCCACCACCCGGACGTTGACCCTGATCGGCCCGCTGCCGCCGAGCCGCTCGATCTGCCGCTCCTGAAGCGCCCGCAGCAGCTTGACCTGCATCATCTGGGGCGCATCCCCCACCTCGTCGAGAAAGAGGGTGCCTCCCGACGCCTGCTCGAACCGGCCCACGACCCGCCGGCTGGCACCGGTGAAGGCGCCCCTCTCGTGGCCAAACAGCTCGCTCTCCATCAGCGTCTCGGGGATCGCCCCCAGGTTCACCACAACAAACGGGCCGGCCGAGCGGTCGCTCCACTCGTGAACCAGTCGCGCCAGGCCTTCCTTGCCGGTGCCGGTCTCGCCCCGGATCAGCACCGTGCTGTCGGTGGGGGCCACCATGCGCAGCTGCTGCATCACTTGCTGCATCAGCGGGCCCTCGGCCACGTAGTGCCGGTCCTGGCGAGCCTGCTGTGCCTGGTCCTTGAGGTAGGCGTTCTCGCGGTCGAGGAGCTGGTTGAGCCGCCGGACCTCCACCATCAGCTGGCTGTTGTGCAGCGCGATGGCGATCAGCTCCGCCACCTTTCCCGCCGCGACGTAGCAGCTCTCCATCAGGCCGCAGCGCGGTGGGTGCGCGATGTCGAGCGTGCCGAGCACCCGCTCCTCCACAACCAGGGGGTAGCAGGCCAGAGCGCCGTAGCCCTCCTCTGCGAGCTGCCGCTCCTCCCGGTAGCGGGGTTGCGCGGCGTCGAGCTCCTCGACCATCTGCGGCTGCCGCGTCTCGACCGCCACGCCGCACAGGGTGCCGGCCAGGGAGAAGCGGGTCCCCTGCCGTGTGGTCGGTCGGCCCGGGTCGTCCACCAGCAGCACCTCGGCCATCGAGGGGCTCCCATCGCACAGCCGGTTCAGCGTCACCCGCGTGGCGCCGAAATGCCGCCTGAGCAACGCCGCGATGCGATCGAGCACCAGCTCCATGTCCACCGTGGCGAGGATGGTCGTGATCGCCTCGTCGATGAGCTTCTCGCGGCTGGTGTGGCCGGCACAGTGGATCGTCATGGGGTGCAAGTATAGCCCGATGCTCGCCGTGGGCCCATTGCTGCCACAGGGGGGCACCCTCTATACTCCCCTCGGAACAGAAGGAGCAAGACGGTGCAACTCGACCGAAGAGCGTTCCTCGGCGGCGCCGGCGTACTGGGCCTGTCAGCCGCGCTCGAGCCACTGGCGCGGGCGGCCCCTGCCCTCCCCTTCCCCGAGCTGCGGGCCGCGGGCACGCATGGCGCCATCGGGCTGCAACATGGGCGCACGTTCCAGCAGGCGATCAAGCACAACGCCGCCTTCTACCTCGCCTGGCTGGGCCGGGCCACGGGGGCGAAGTCCAGCGACCTGCTTCAGCTCGCCCGCGCGTTCACCCCGGTGCTCGAACGGGAGGTGCCGGAGCTGTACGAGGAGATCGAAGGCATCGCGCGCGGATCCAGGCGCTCGCCGGAGGAGATCCTGCTGATCAACGCCCGCACCGACCTGCTGGTGGTGGCAGGTCGGCTCCGGCCTCCCAGGCAGCCGAAGCCGGCGCCCGGGTGCACGGCGCTGGTGATGGTGGGCAAGGGGCGTGGGGACAAGCCGCTGCTCGCCCTGGGGCAGAACTGGGACTGGCGGCCTGAGCTCAAGCAGCACACCGTGGTGCTTCGACTGCAGCCCTCCAAGGGCCCGCGCATCGTGACCTTCACCGAGGCGGGGATGGTGGGCAAGATCGGCTTCAACGAGCACCGCCTCGGCGTCTGCCTCAACTTCCTCGCTCACAAGAGCGACAGCCCCCACGGCGAGCTCGGCGTGCCGGTGCACTGCCTGCTGCGGGCCTGCATGGGCTGCGCGACCCTGGAGCGGGCCTACAAGCTGGTGGCCTGGGCCTCGCGCTGCGCTTCTGCCAACTTCATGCTGGCCCAGCACGCGCCAGGCACAAGTCCCGCTGCGCTGGATCTGGAGATCACTCCAACGGCGGTGGCGCGGATCCCCCTGCGGGACGGCTTCCTGGTCCACACCAATCACTTCAAGGACACCGCCCTGTCACCGGGATGCACCAGCGGGCGCGGGCGCTCCACCATGAACCGCAACGAGGTGGCCGAGAAGCTCGCTCGCCGGCTAGGACCACAGATGCTGGACCCATCACGACAGATGACCCGGGTGCTCGCCTCGCGAGAGGGAGCGCCCTATTCCGTGAGCAAGACCAGCGCGCCCGACTCGCCGTCGATGACCCTCGCCGGGATCGTGATGGATCTGAGCCGCAACCGGTTGCTGTTGACCGCCGGCGGCCCGCACCAGCACCGCTGGGTCGTCCGCCCCGGAGTGTAGGGCCCACCCCTTCGAAATCACGGTGTTTGCCTGCGTTGCCCGGTGGCAGAGCGTGGTGGCTGGTGCAATTGCCAGGCAGCATGGCGATGGCTGATATTGAAGCCGATTCCCTGCTCACTCCAGACCACGCGAGATCCTCTGTTGTCTGTCATTCCAGGTAATTGAAGCCGCGCCAGGCCACGGCATGTCCCTTGCTTGAACATGGCTCGACGACGCAAGGAGATGGCGACATGACCCGCAACGCTTTCCGGTCCTTCTCGATAGCCCTGGCCCTGATGCTGGTCAGCAGCGCTGCCCAGGCTGACAACTGGCAGAACATGGTGACCCAGGCCGGCGGTTTCTGGGCCGGCAAGCTGGGCGACGCGGGCTGGAGCAAGGTCTTCGCCCCCAACGCGGAGCAGGCCCTCGCACGGCTGCCCCAGGGCGTCCAGACCATGCTCAAGCACGAGATCGTCGACAACCCCTGGATCAAGGGCCACGAGGAGATGCAGACCAAGCTGGGCAAGTTCCGGCCCGAGGCCCGCCAGGTATTCGACCTGCCCTACATCCCGATCCCCGCCAACAAGATGAAGTTCGGCTACGAGTCGAGCGGGATGAGCGGGACGATGAAGGACAACGTCGGCTTCTCCGAGGGCGGTGTGAAGAAGGTCCGCTACTTCTTCCACCCGCTCTACGCCGACAAGTACAAGGAGCTGATCGAGACCTACGGTGTGCGCTACGGCGAGTACCAGGCCACATCCACCTCCTCGCCCCGTTCCCTGGTGGTGTGGCAGAAGAACAAACCGAACAAGCCGATCTGGGTCAAGGTCAGCCTCCACGCCCACCTGGACTACTACCTCAGGCGGGAGAAGAACGGGACCGAGACGAAGGTCGGCATCTCCCGCGTGCAGACCGAGAAGAAGGCCAAGCGCTCCGCCCTGGTCAACGCCGCCTTCAACTCCGCCGGCCGCGACAACCTGGCCCGGCACCGCGTGGACTACATGGCCGAGCCCGCCTCCTTCGTCCCCGGCGACATCCAGTACAAGGGGGCTCGCAAGGGCTTCGATCGCTCCACGATCTTTCGCGAGCTGCCGGAGAGCCTGACCGCTGCCAACCCCAGCACCAAGTACGTGCCGGCCTTCACCTTCATCAAGGACATGAAGCCGACCCTGGCGCGTATCAACGGCGAGCGGACGCAGGCGGGCAAGAAGCCGATCAACGTCGTCGGCTGGATGACCAAGGGCCTGGTCGAGCCGCTGATCCGGACCTACCTGCAACTGGGCCTCGAGCACGGCCTGCAGGGCGAGCTGCACACCCAGAACTTCCTGCTGGAGGTGGACAAGAAGGGCGTGCCGACCGGCAAGGTGATGGTCAAGGACCTGGATGGCTTCCGCATGGATCTCGACATGCGCATCCGCAACGGCAAGAGCATCAAGTACCTCAACCACTTCAAGAACCCGTTCGAGTGGGCCAAACACAGCGCGACCCAGGGCAGCAGCGCCAGCCCCGCGGTGCTGCAGGGCTGGTTCAACAAGCTGATCCGCAACGTCAACGGCTTCACCACCACCCGCACCGTGAACGGCCAGGTCGAGACGGTCTACTCCACCCCGGCCGGACAGCTGATGGTCCAGCTCAAGAAGGACTTCCCCGGGGTGTTCCAGAAGATGCAGCGGCACGCGCTGCGCCGCGACCCGAGCCTGAGCGGCAACCAGACCAAGCTCGAGCAGAAGGCCGTGGAGCAGGTCTTCGACCTGGTGGGCCGGGCGCAGTTCAGCCGCCAGACCGGCATCCGGATCCCCAAGGAGGTCTGGGGCTACGGTCAGAACAAGGGCCTGAACCACGGCCTGAACACCCTGCGCGACCAGCTGACCAAGAGCCAGGCCGGCCTCGGCGCCACCTTCGCCCCGGCGGCCAGCCAGACCAAGGGCAGCCAGGAGATCAAGGGGACCTGGACGCCCGACGCGCGGGCCCAGACGGTGCTGAGCCGCACCTTCTCGCGGCTGCGGACCCCGACCGAGCGCAAGGCCGACGAGCGCACCTGGCTCCGGGGGACGCCCAAGACCTACCGGCTGCTGGGTGACAACGTGATCGAGGGCATCAGCCGCGGCGGCAAGTCCGTGGGCTACGCGATCCTCAAGCCGGCGGATGTGAGCCGGCTCCAGACCGACCTGACCTCGGCCGGCCTGCGGCCGATGGAGCGCGGCCGGACCCCCGGCAAGCTGGGCACCTACGGCGCCCGCGACTTCCGCGGCGTCCGCCCGATGGCGCCCTGGTTCCGCACCCGTACCCCCGCCCGTACCCCCACCACCGGCCGCGGCCGATAGTCCCGCCCTCGCACATCGTTCTACCCAGACCTCTACCCAGACCCATCGGTCACTGACAGACGTGCCCCGTCATGTCGCAGGCTGAACCGGTCTTGCAGTGGGAGCTCGAGGTGCACTGCCCATAGCAGCTGAAGCCGCTCATGCAGGTGTAGTTGCCGCAGCTGGTTGGCAGCCCGTCCGGGTCGCAGTTGCCCGAGCCGTCGCAGCGATAGAACGGCGTCATCCCCGCCCCGCCCGGCACCGCGTTGAGGTCGCACACCTGCGTCTCGCAGATCGTCCCCTGCACATGGAGCCGACAGGCGCCGTTGCCGTTGCAGGTCCCGTCGGTGCCGCAGGTGTGCTTAGCCGTGGGCGAGCACTCCCCGTCCGGGTCGACCCCCGCCAGCGAGTAGAAGCAGATGCCGGCCGCACTGTAGGGGATGGTGGTGGACCCCTGGAGCGACAGGGGTATCTTACAGGTCCGGCACGTTCCCGTGCAGCTCGACCCGCAGCAGACACCGTCCTTGCAGATGTTGCTCTCGCACTGGCCGTCATAGGTGCAGCTCGTGCCATCCGGTTGCTTCTCGTTGTCACACTTGCCGCTGTTGCAGGACTTGCCGGGCACGCACTGGCCGCCACCGGATCCCCCACAGCTGGGGTAGCAGGTCCAGTTGCTCAAGTTGCAGCGGTAGGGCGAGCAGTCGACCTCGCCCAGCGGGTTGCAGATCCCAGCGCCGTCGCACACGGAGGGCAGGGTCACCTTCTCGTTGCTGGACCCGCTGCAGCTCGGGTTGGCGCAGACCGTCCCCGCCGCCCACTTGCGGCAGGCGCCCTCGCCATCGCAGACGCCTTCGAGCCCACAGGTGGTTTTCGGCTGCGCCATGCAGGAGCCGTCGACCTGGCCCTGTGCCAGCGGCAGGCAGCGCCCCAGCGTGCTGGCCAGGTTGCAGGCCACACAGGGCCCGGCGCAGGCGCCGTTGCAGCAGACGCCGTCGATGCAGTATCCGCTGTAGCACTCGCTGGCCCCGCCGCACACCGCCCCCAGCGCCTTGAGCACCGGCCAGACAGCGTCAGGCGGAGCGACATCGGGCAGCGGCCCATCGGGCGGGCCGTCCGGCGAGGGACCATCCGGCACATCAGGCGCTACACCGTCGGGCACCGGACCATCCAGTATCGGACCGTCCAGTATCGGTGCATCGCCTGCCATGTCCGGTCGCGGGCCGTCCGCGAGATCAAACGTCGTGTCGAGAGCGACCGTGTCTGGCTGCGGTGCATCGGGGTCGAGCAGCTCGGAGGGGAAGTCGGCCCAGCAGGCTGACAGCATCACCGACAACATGCCGATCATCACAGGCCGCATGTCAAAACCTCCCTCCCAGCATCACCGCTGCCCCGCCGTCGAGGGGTGCAGCGGTCACTGTGGTCCGCTCCTTCCGACCCCAGTCGCCCCAGTCGGTAAGGAAGAACAGCGCCCCGGCTCCGGCGGCCGCCACAGCGCCCGTCACGACCGTTGCGGTGGAGACCGTCCTGAGCGTTTCGCCCGTGTCCTTGAGGTTGCGGCGATCCTCGACTGCGGTCGTCGGATCCTTGTACTCGTCGCTCTTGCCCAGCGCCATGACGCCGGTCACCGTCCCCGTCACCAGCAACGCGCCCGCCAGCCCCACGCTGGACCAGAACCACAGCGGCCGCAGCTTGCGTCGCTGCCGCGGCTGATCGGGGGCACCTTCATCCGCGGGTTTCGTCTCCGTCGTCTCCGCCCCGACCGTCGGGGCCTTCTCCGGCGGCCGTTTTACGACGCCGCTGTCGGTCTCACCCTTCTTCACCTCCTCCTCGCAGATCTGGATCAGCTTCTCGACGTCGGCCTTGTTGGGAGCCTCCGGGCTGCGTACCAGGTACTGTCTGAAGAAGAAGAGCGCCCTGTCACACTGACCCATGTTCCGGTGGCACTGCCCGATGTTGAACAGAAACGCGGGCAGCGGCTTGGTCTTGTAGGCATCCTTGTACAGGGTCAGCGCCCGGTCGAACTCACCCACGCTGAAGTGGACCTCCGCCTTCTTGAACAGCTGTCTGGCCCGCGTGGTGGCCTCGTCCTCCTCGGCCAGAGCGCGGCCACTCCACGGCCCGGCCAGCAACAGGACAAGCACAAGCAATCCCGTCCTTCTCATCCCAAGCTTCGTTATCATTGACGACATGTCTCATCCTCTCACTGGGCGAAGGGATCGAGAGTCCCCTCGATGCCGCTACGGCGGGGCTTCTTCCTGCCCTGCGGTTTCGTATGCTGCGATCCTGTGGCCTTCTTGGGCGGGGTGCTCCGCGGCTTCCTGCTGTGTGTGGGGGCAGCCACCACGGTCACCGGCGCGGCGTCCGGGTGGCCCAGGTCAGGGCCCCGCGCCAGGAGGGCAGCGTCCACAGCAGGTGCAGGCTGACTGTCCGGTGTGGACGCCGATGCAACCGCGCCCACGCGACCAGCGTCCGGCCGCCCGGCCTCGCCGTCCCCCAGCAGCAGCCGGACGGCGGCGAAGCCGATCAGCAGTGCTCCCAGGCCCAGGCCGATGGGCAGCCACCGGATCTTGCTGGTGATCTTGCTGGTGGTGTAGGGCCCGTCCAGGTCGACGGACATGGTGCTCACCCGACCCAGCGAGTCAACCTCGGCTCCCACCGAGCGCAGCAGGGCCTCCTTGAGCTCGCGCACGTTTTGAAACCGATCCTGGGGCTTCTTCTGCAGGCAGCGCATCACCGCCTGCTCCATCGCCTCCGGCAGCGGCGCGCAGCTCCTGTTCCCTGCGCGGCGGGCGGATGGCGGCTCGGGGAGCTCCTTGACCTGCGCCACCAGGAGCTCGCCGTACTTGCTCGACTGGAATGGCACACTGTTGGTCAACATGTCGTAGATCACCAGCCCGAGGGCGTAGATGTCGGTGCGTTCATCGAGCTCCTTGCCCAGGATCTGCTCCGGTGCCATGTACTCCGGCGTGCCGACGGCGGTGCCCGGGTCGGTCAGGTTGACCCTCTGCCGCTCGCCAAAGGCCTTGGCCACGCCGAAGTCGAGCAGCTTGACCCGTGGCGGCCCGTCCTCGGATCGCACCAGGTAGATGTTCTCGGGCTTCAGATCCCGGTGCAGGATCTTCACCCGGTGCACGGCGATCAAAGCCTCGGTGACCTGCGCGGCGATCTCGACCACCTCGGGTGGGTCCAGCGGACCGGCGGAGCGTATCCGGTGGGCCAGGTCCTCTCCCACCAGCAGCTCCATCACCATGTAGACCAGCGGCGGACTCTGGTCGCTGACCTCGACAAAGTCGATGATGTCCACGATGTTGTCGTGCCCGATCTCGTTGACCGCCCGCGCCTCCTCGAAGAACCGGTTCACCACCTCGGTGCGGCTGGCCAGCTCGGGCTTGAGCACCTTGAGGGCGACCTGTCGGCCGAGGCGAACATGCTCGGCGCGAAAGATTTCGCCCATACCCCCCTCCGCCAGCTTGCCGAGGATGCGGTAGACGCCCAGCACGTCGCCTTCCTGGGGCGAGCCCGACCTGTCGGCGGACCAGGAGCTCGTGGCCCCCGAGGAGAGCGCGAAGCCGTCATAGGCGCAGACCACCGCGTCATCGCCGTAGTTGCGCGCACACTCCGGACAGGTCTTCATCGCGGTTTCTCCGGCAGCAAGGTTCATGCCGCAACATTGCCAGCCGTGCAAAACAATCTCGGTGGGTTGCATCCATCCGGTGGGAGGTGTGGGTGGCTCAGATCGACCACCTGGCTCATTTGGACCAACCACCCGGCAATGGAGGAAGGCCGACCAGGGAGACAGACGGTGTCGGCCATCTCGAGGTAGACATCCTGGCGTTGCTGACCTGTGGGCCAGCTGGAAGAGATCGGCGATCGTTGGGTGCGGGGCGTGATCGAGCGGACACTGCGGCGCTGGCGGGCGATGGGCGATACGGAGATCGCAGCGGCCTGCAGGGCCGCGCTGAGGCGGATGTGAGAGTACGAACAGCGGCACAGCGAGGTCTGGACCGAGCTTGGCGCTGGAGAGGAGGCGGTTCCACGATCGAAGGAACCGGTGAACGGGTGCGTCGAGCGATCCCTCAACCCTCTGACGCTATGCGCTGCACCAGCCCGAGGTACTTCAGCCGGCCGGTCCTCGTCAGTCCGGTCCCAACAGGGACTGGGAGATGGCCCTGTCGAGGGCCGTGACGTCGTAGGGCTTCTGCAGGAAGCCCCGCGCTCCGGCGGCCAGCAACGTCCGGACGTCTCTCGCTCCAATCTGACCGGAGATCAGCAGCACCATTGCCGAGGGATCGATCCTTCGCAGCGCGTGAAAGGTCTTGAAACCGTCCATCCGGGGCATGTCGATGTCGAGCAGGACAAGCTGGATCATGTCACGAAGCTCCTCGAAGATCCGGAGAGCTTCGGCTCCATCCCGGGCCCGCTTCACGGGATAGCCCATCCCTTCCAGCAGGCGGCTGGTGCTGCTCAGGAATATCCTACGGCGTCAAACCACGGTTGCCTTGTGGTAACCCCTCGGCATAACAGCGCTTCTCGCGCCGCCCGGGGACCTCTCAGTCGTAATCTTGCCATGAGCTGAGGCAGCGGTTCCGTCGAG
>Ga0180009_10002501_pt1 | contig 21622 bp, 19 predicted proteins | sample OS_PC_MetaG_FD_123537 | JGI IMG/M metagenome (GOLD analysis project Ga0180009, IMG submission 123537) | Groundwater microbial communities from the Aspo Hard Rock Laboratory (HRL) deep subsurface site, Sweden - OS_PC_MetaG | ecosystem: Environmental > Aquatic > Deep subsurface > Groundwater...
AAAAACTATCAAATTATAAATAAGATATGAAAGAAGATAAATTCATGAAAGAAAAAGTAACAGATATAAAACTTCATAAATATGATATTGAGTTAGATAAGGAACTTAGACCAAAAAGGATGAAAGATTTTATTGGTCAAAATAAAATTAAGGAAAATCTAGCTATTTATATTGAAGCAACTAAAAAAAGAAAAGAGGCGTTAGACCATGTTCTTTTGATTGGTCCACCAGGTCTTGGAAAAACAACTTTAGCAGGAATTATATCTAATGAGTTAGGTGTAAATGTAATAACAACTTCGGGGCCAGCTATTGAAAGAGCTGGTGATTTAGCTTCTATTCTTACAAATATTGAGTCGAATAATGTTTTGTTTATTGATGAAATACATAGATTGAATCGAGCGGTAGAAGAGATATTGTATCCAGCTTTAGAGGAATTTAAAATAGATATAATGATTGGTAAAGGACCTGGAGCACGCTCATTAAGATTAGAATTAAAACCTTTTACACTTGCTGGAGCTACAACAAGAGCAGGTCTTATTTCTTCTCCTCTTAGAACAAGGTTTGGAATAACAATTCGCTTGGATTATTATAATGTTGATGAAATAGAAAAAATAGTTAGAAGGTCTGCTAAAATATTAAATGTGGAAATAGATGAAAAAGGTTCTTTAGAGATAGCTAAAAGAGCAAGAGGTACTCCAAGAGTAGCAAATAGACTTCTAAAGAGAGTAAGGGATTATGCAATTGTTAAAGCAGATGGAAAGATAAATAGAGAAGTAGCTCTTGATGGTTTAGAATTGTTAGATGTCGATGAAGAAGGATTAGATAATCTGGATGTAAAAATAATTAAAACTATAATTTACAAATTTAATGGTGGTCCAGTCGGTTTGAGCACATTGTCAAGTTCAATTGGAGAGGAATCAGAAACAATTCAGGAAGTTTATGAACCATATCTTTTACAGCAGGGATTTATACAAAAAACACCGAGAGGTAGGGTAGCCACGAAAATTGCATATGAACATCTAAATGAGGAGTATAAGAAGGAAGACCAGCTTTTTTAATTATTTTCTTCTATTACTTTTTAAGATTAAACCTATTAAAATATACTACTAACTGCATATATTTCCACTATAAAAAAAATAAAAAATAAATATTTTGGAAGATTTATATTGTGTCATTGCGAGGAGCATAAGCGACGAAGCAATCTTAATGAAATTAAATTTTATGAAAGTTTCTGATTACTATTACCATCTTCCTAAGAACTTAATAGCACAAGAACCATTAAAGGAAAGAGATAAATCCAAACTTCTTATCATGGATAGAAGCAAAGGTTCTATAGAAGAGGATGTTTTCTATAATCTTACAGAATATTTAGGTGAAAATGATTGCCTTGTTTTAAACAATTCAAAGGTGATTCCTGCAAGGTTATTTGCCACAAAAAAAGATACTGGTGCAAAGATTGAAATATTGTTACTGAGTGAGCTAAAGAAAAATCTCTGGACTGCTCTAATTAAACCATTTAAAAGAGTGAAAAAAGGTACGATCTTAGTTTATCCATCTAAAATAAGTACAAGAGTGTCAAATTTAAAATCTATTATTGAAGAAAAGGTTGGAGAAGGAATAGTAAAAATAAGATTTTTTTATGAAAATTCTTATAAAAAATTTGAAGTTGAGGGAATGCTGTTAGATAGAAAAAAAGAAATTGTATCAAACAAGAAATTAAGGATAGTAGATGAGAAGAATCTTAAAAAAGATATATTTTCTTTAGGTATAACTCCGCTTCCTTCATATATTAAAAATCCAAATATACCACTTAAAAGGTATCAGACAATATATGCAAAAAAGGAGGGTTCTGTAGCTGCACCCACTGCTGGTTTACATTTTACAAATGAAGTTTTTAAAAGAATCAGTAAAAAAGGTATTAAGATTGCTACCATTACATTACATGTAAGTTTGGATACCTTTAGACCAATTAAAGTTGATAATGTTGAAAATCATATTATACACAGTGAAAAATTTTATTTATCAGAAGAACAATCAAAACTAATAAATAATGTAAAAGCAGATGGTGGGAAAATTATAGCTGTAGGAACTACTACAGTGAGAGCTTTGGAATCTGCTACCAAAGATGGAGAAATTAAACCATTTTCTGGAGAAACTGATTTATTTATTAAACCAAATTATAGATTTAAAATGGTAGATGGAATTATAACTAATTTTCATCTTCCATGTTCAACACTGTTTATAATGATCTGTGCATTTGCTAATAAGAAAATTGTAATGAATGCATATAATTTAGCAATTAAGAAAAAGTATAGGTTCTACTCATTTGGTGATGCGATGCTTATTTTATAAAAAATAATTTAGGTATAATATCGCAATCCTTTGTTATACGAATTATAATTTCAATTATCTTTAATAAATATATTTCAATAGAATAAATATATATAAATATAAATTTTAATTAATTCTTAAAGTATGGGAAATAAAAAATTTAAATTCAAAATAATACATGAGGATAAAAATAGTGATGCAAGGTTAGGTGAGATAATAACGCCTCATGGTAAAATTAATACTCCAGTTTTTTGCCCTGTTGGAACAAGAGCAACAGTTAAAGCTATGACCCCTGAGGAGTTAAGAGATATTGGAGTTCAAATTATTTTGGGAAATACATATCATCTATATCTTAGACCAGGAATAGATGTAATAGAGAAAGCAGGAGGATTGCATAAATTTATGCACTGGGAAGGACCAATACTTACGGATAGTGGTGGTTATCAGGTTTTTAGTTTAAATCAAACATTTAGAATTGTTAAAGATGGAGTAGAATTTAAATCAATAATTGACGGATCAAAACATTTTTTTAGCCCTCAAAAGGTTATAGAATTGCAAAAAAGAATGGGTTCAGACATAATGATGATGTTGGATGAACCAGTTAATCCCGATTCTGATCATGATTACACAAAATTAGCTATGATCAGGACATTAGATTGGGCTAGAATGTCAATAAATAGTGTTAGAGATTATCCAGGAGCTTTATTTGGTATTATTCAGGGAGGAATGTATGATGATTTGAGAAAGGAATGTTCAAAAAGAATGTTGGAGTTGAATTTTGATGGTTACTCTATAGGGGGACTTAGTATAGGCGAGCCAAAAGAATTAACATTTGAATTAATGGAAAAAACTGTAAATGAAATACCAAAAGAGAAAGCACGTTATTTTATGGGATTAGGAGACCCTGAGGGAATAATAAAAGCAGTTTCCTTGGGTGTAGATATGTTTGATTGTGTATTAGCAACAAGAATAGCAAGAAATGGGGTAGCAATTACTTATGAAGGTAAGTTGAATATAAAAAATTTTAAATATAAAATGGACTTTAACCCCCTAATACATGATTGTAATTGTTATTGTTGTAAGAATTATAGCCGTGCTTATATAAGACATCTGTATATATCAAATGAGATTTTAGCCAGTAGGTTACTAACAACTCATAATCTTCATTTTATGATTAATTTAATGAAGGATATCCGAAGAGGAATAAAGGATGGAACATTCTCAGAGATAAAAAGGAAATATAAAAATTATGTTTGGAATAGAAATATAATTTAAGAAATATAATTTAAAAATTTTTATGAAAGGAGAGACATGAGTATACAATTGGTGGATTTTTTAAACAAGTATGGTTACTATATTTGGATTGCTGCATTTGTTGCTATTTTTTACTTTACCCTAATACTTCCTCAAAAAAGAAGACAAAAAAGACACAGTAAATTGTTGGAGAGTTTAGAAGTAGGCGACAAAGTAGTTACTATGGGAGGAATATTTGGTACCATTAAAAAAGTCTTTGATAATAAGGTATTGATAACGGTTGCTCCAAATGTTGATATTGAAATTGCCAAAAACGCAGTAAGCAGAAAGTTAACTAAATAATAAAAATAATAAGGTAAGGTTTTATGGTTGATAAGAATATAACAATTAAAGAGATTAAAAACAATACTATCATAATTTCATATATAGCAAAAGCTGACAAAGTTATGGAAGCTATGGGTTATACCGAACATGGTCATCGACATGCGGACCTGGTATCAAATATAGCTTTCAATATACTTGATAGATTAGGTTATAGTAAACGAGAAGCTGAACTTGCTTCAATTGCTGGATATCTTCATGATATTGGAAATATGGTAAATAGAAAAAATCATTATTTAGTGGGTGCATTGATTTCTGGCGATATTCTTGGGAGGATGGGTATGAATCCGGAGGAAATATCGTTAATTATGAGTGCTGTGGGAAATCATGAGGAGGAATCTGGCTTTGCGATTGATGCAATCACAGCTGCATTAATACTTGCAGATAAATCTGATGTTCATAGAAGTAGGGTGAGAAGGGAGTTAACAGAAATTGCATTTGATATACATGATAGAGTAAATTATGCAGCAACCCATTCATTTCTTAGAGTGAATAATGAGGAAAAGAAAATTACACTTGAAATAGAAATTGATACAAATATTAGTCAGGTTATGGATTATTTCGAAATATTTTTGAAAAGGATGACAATATGCAGAAAAGCTGCAACAACATTAGGATGTGAATTCGAAATCATTATAAATGATGTGAAGCTTTTATAGTGATATATATAATTTATAATATTCCAAATAGTTTTAAATTTTAATAGAGAGTGTAAATTGATAAACAGATTTTGGCATATAACAATAATAATACTTTTTTTGGTAATGGTTGCTGGAGCCTTCTATTTAATCTATCCCCCAAATGAGAAGATAAAGACAGGGCTTGATTTATCAGGTGGAATTCAGATAATTCTATCACCCGAAGAAGAACAATCAGAAGATTCTATTAGGGAAGCTTTTTTAATAATTAAAGATAGAATTAAAAGACTTAAAGTAGTTGAACTTAAAGTAGTTGAATCAAGGGTGACAATGGATGAATCTAAAAGGATACTGGTTCAGTTGCCAAAAATTGATAATCTGGAAAGTATTATAAGTGTTATCAAAAATAGAGGTTATCTTGAGCTTAAGATAGTTAAGGGAATAGATATGGGATTGAAATATATTGAAAAAAAAGAGGAAGAATCCCCCAAAGCAGAAGAGGAAACGAAAGATAAGGATAAAGAGACTACAGATGGAGGTGCTAAGATTTCTCCTGAGGAGATTGAGCAAACTACTTCAAGGATTTTAGACAAACTCAAGGAGCAATTGGGAGAAGAAAATATTGAATACGAAAAGATAAATGACTTGGAGTTCAATCTTAAATTAAAAGGGGCAAATTTACAAAACACTTATATAGTCATCTTACAATTAATAATGGGGGAAATATCAGAATCGGAAACTATTGAGAGAATAGAGATAACAAAATATGATCCAATTTATGGTGATGCAGTTGCAATCAGTGGACATTTAAAAGATGTAAAACCAATACCTGCTCAACGTGAGTATCAAGAAATAAAAAATTCTGTCATTTTGAATTTAGATAAAGAATTGGAAAAAAGATTTAAAAGTCTACTTGAGCAAAACATTGGAGACGATTTATCAATAGTTTTAGATGGGGCTTTTAGAACTATTACAGATATCAGTGAGGAAACCATTCCAACTGAAGAAGCGAATTTGCTTTATATACCTAATATAGAAACATTTGAAGAGGCTGAAAATATTGCAACAATGCTACAAACTGGCACTTTACCAATCAATTTTAAAATTGATAACAAAATAGATGTGGGACCAACTTTAGGGGAAGATATCGTATATAAATCTTTAATAACAATATATGTTGGATTTGCATTACTCTTAATATCTATGCTGATATATTATAGAGGCTTGGGATTAGTATCAGTAATTAGTTTAGTTCTGTTTTTAATACTTCTTTTTTCATTGATGACTTTAGCGAAAGTTATGCTTACAGTCTCTTCATTTTCTGGCATATTTTTGGCAGTGGGTGTATATGTTTTTTCAAATATTTTAATATACGAGAAAGTGAAAGAAGAATTAAAAAAAGGTAGATCTATAACAACAAGTATTGATTTTGGTTTTAAGAATTCATTAAATGATATTTTTTATATTAATATGTCAATATTTATTATTGCTTTAGTGCTTAATAATTTTGGAACCAAACAAGTAAAAGGATTATTACTTCCTGTAGTTATTGGTTCTATATTAACAATAATTACTCTATTCACTTTTACCAGATCCAGTCTTCTATTATCTTCAGGTCTTTTACAAAAATATTCACTAAAGCCATTCTTAAGAAAAAATGTTATTTAAAGTAAGTTAAAATTTTATATAAGGAGATATAGCAGAGTGAATTTTGATTTTATAGCTAAGAAAAGAATATTGTTTATGTTATCAGCTATTATAATAGTTTTAGGATTGATAAGCTTTTTATTGAGGTGGGGTCTTGATTTTGGAAAAGATTTTAAAGAAGGTACCTTAATTGAGGTAAATTTCAAAGAACCAATTGAAATAAAAGAGATTAGAAATATACTTAAAAAAAATAATTTTACTGCTGATGTTATTCAATCTATGGATGAAAAAAAGTATCAGATTGAAGTATTTACGGGTGAAGATAAAAAAGATGAGATAAAAAATTTATTTATAGAGTCGGGTCTGATAGAAGGTGATATTAAAGTAAATAATATTTTACCTTTTCATAGTAAAGATATATTTGTGAAAATATTGTATTTAATTTTAATTGGTACAGTAATGCTATTTCTAATTGGCTTAATTAAGAAAGAATTCATATTAGCATTAGTCGCTTTTATCACCGCCATTTTTAACTTATTATTAACATTAAGTGTTTTTTCTATATTAGGTAAGAAAATATCGATTACTATGACTATATCAATAATAATTATTTTTATTTACTCGATTGGTCTGATTTTAAATATAATCAATAGAATAAGTAAAAATAAACTTCTTATAAAAAGCATTGGTTATAAAAAAATGATAAATTTGAGTTTAAAACAAGCATCAGGAGTATCTTTAATTGCTTTAATTGCTGTTCTGATCTCACTTATAGGCTTGATAATCTATAGTGAAGGTTTATTTAGAAATTTAGCCATTCTATTAACATCTGGTTTTATCGTAATAACATTTTCCTCGATTTTTACTTCTGGTTCTCTCCTGGAAATCTTAAACCAATATTTTTCAAAGTATAAATAACATTATTTTGTTTAAAACTTAAATCCTTTTTTGCATTTTAGAAATCCCAGTATTAAAATTTAATAAAAGTTTTATAATAATTATTTAATACATATTTGTGACTTATTTTATAAAATAAGATTATGAAAAAAAATGTGAAAGAGCTGGAAAACTTAATAAAAAAGGTAAAAGAGTATAATCCCAATGCTGATCACAAAATAATTACAAAAGCATTTAATTTAGCAAGGGAAAAACATGATGGACAGCTAAGGGAATCTGGTGATCCTTTTATCTCACATCCATTGGGAGTAGCAGATATAGTCGCAGATTTGAAATTGGATACAACTTCTATTGTTTGCTCTATTCTTCACGACATAATAGAGGATACAGATATTTCATTATCATATGTAGAGAAAGAGTTTGGCAAAATTGCAGCGATAATAGTAGATGGCTTAACAAAGATAAATAAAATATCATTTGAGACTGTTGAAGAAGAACAAGCTGAAAACTTAAGAAAGATGATGATAGCTATGTCAGAGGATATAAGAATCATTCTTATAAAGTTGTCTGATAGGCTACATAATATGAGAACATTATCTGCACTTTCTTTAGAAAGACAAAAGATAAAAGCAAAAGAGACAATAGATATCTTTATACCACTTGCGCATCGATTGGGTATATCTCAAGTTCAAAGAGAATTAGAGGACTTATCTTTTAAATATTTATATCCAAAGAAATTCACTGAAATTGTTAGTATGGTTAAACAAAGGCAAAAGTCGAGAGAAGATCAGATAAATCTGACTATCAATATTTTAAAAGATAAATTAAAGAGTTTTGGTATTGCAGCTGAAATAATTGGTAGAGCAAAGAATTTCTATAGTGTTTTTATGAAAATTACAAAACGTAGAGTAAATTTTGAAGAAATATATGATTTAACAGCAGTTAGAGTAATTGTGAATGATTTAAAAGATTGTTATGGTACTTTGGGCATTGTTCATTCATTATGGAAACCCATTCCTGGAACCTTTAATGATTATATTGCAAATCCAAAGTTCAATCTTTATCAATCATTGCATACTTCTGTTATAGGTCCTGATGGAAAACCTATAGAGATACAAATTAGAACATGGTCAATGCATAGAACTGCGGAATATGGAATAGCAGCACACTGGAAGTATAAGGAAAAAACAGTAAAAGAGGATAAAGAGTTTGATGAGAGAATGTCATGGTTAAGAGAGATGCTTGAGTGGCAGAAGGAACTCTCAGATCCTAAGGATTTTATGGAATCGTTAAAACTTGACCTTTTTCATGATGAGGTATTTGTTTTCACTCCAAAGGGGGATGTGGTCAGACTCCCATTGGGTTCTACACCTATCGATTTTGCTTATCATGTACATACCGATATTGGTCATAGATGCATTGGAGCGATGGTTAATAATAGGATGATCTCCCTGGAAAGGCTCCTTAAAAGTGGGGATATAGTTGAAATATTGACCTCAAAAACTGCTGGTAAGCCAAGTAGAGATTGGTTAAATGTTGTAAGGACTGTTAGAGCAAAAGGAAAAATAAAACAATGGTTTAGAAAGCAAGAAAGAGAGGAGGATAAGACTGTTGGAAAAGAGCTTTTAAGTAAAGCTTTAAGGAAACAAGGGCTTTCTTTACACGCTGTTGATCAGGATATACTTTTGAAAATTGCACAAAATCTTGGCTTTGATAATATAGATGGTCTATTCACACAGATTGGAGCTAGAAAAGTTTCATACATACAGGTTTCAACAAAAATTATAAATGCTATAAAGAAATCAATTGAGCCCGAGCAGGATAGATTAAAAACTGAAGAAATTATACAGGAAGCACAGGAAAGAGAATATACAAGCTCAGTTGTTGTAAGTGGGATGAATGATTTAATTGTAAATCTTTCCCATTGTTGTAATCCCGTACCAGGTGATGATATAATCGGCTACATAACTCGAGGAAGAGGAATTAGCGTTCATAGAACAGATTGTACAAATATCAAATTTTTATCTAAAGATTCTGAGAGATTTATAGAGGTTATATGGGATTTAACTAAACCCTCACTTTTTAAAGTTGAGATAGGTATAGATGCTATAGATAGAATTAACCTTTTAAGAGATGTTACAGAAGTAATTTCAAACTATAATCTAAATATAATAAATATAGCTGTTAGAAAAAAAGTAGAAAAGGATATTACTATTATATTGACTTTGGAAATTGGAGATGTAATTTTACTTAATAAATTATTGGAGGATTTAAAAAATATTGATTCTATATACGATAGTTATAGAGTTGTTCCAGGGATGGAGAGATAATGCATAGTAATAAGAAGATAATACGTAGCAATGGAGAAATAATGCATAAATTAGAGATTAAAAAATTTACTTTAGGCTATTTTGCTGTTAATTGTTATATTGCTTATATTACAGATTCAAAGAAAGCATTAATTATCGATCCTGGTGCAGAACCTCAAAAAATATTAGATTTTATTAATGAAAAAAAATTAAAAGTTAAATATATAATAAATACTCATGGTCATTATGATCATATTGGTGCAAACAATGAAATAAAATCTGTGCTTAATGCTCCAATTTGTATACACACCTTGGATAAAGAATTACTTCATAGTCCAATGAGTAATTTGTCATTATTAACTGGCAAGCTTTATAAAGTTAATGCAGATAGAGTTATTGAGGAAGATGATGAATTTAAAATAGATGATAAGGTATTTAAAATAATACATACACCAGGTCATACTCGTGGTAGTATAAGTGTTATGGTCGATGATATTATATTTTGTGGTGATTTAGTTTTTAAAGATGGAATTGGTAGAACAGATCTTTTTGGTGGATCTTCAAAGGATCTGGCTTTGTCTATTAAGAATAAAATATTTAGCATTAATGATGAGGTAAGATTATATCCAGGTCATGGTCCGGAAACTTCAATTAAAGATTTAAAAGAAAATAACTATATGGTCAATTATATTTTAAAATCAGAATTATCTAACTTTTAAAAGGAGAAAATTTTGAAATTTCAAACACCGAGGGGAACCAGAGATATATTATCCCCTGAAGTTGAATTTAGAAATTATATATTTAAAAAATCTCGCGAGCTTTTTGAGATTTATGGATTTAAAGAGATAGTAACTCCAACTTTTGAGCGTACAGAAGTATTTACAAAAGGGATAGGGGAAGCTAGTGATATAGTTTCAAAGGAGATGTACACATTTAAAGATAGGAAAGGTCGATCTTTGACTCTAAAACCTGAAGGAACAGCTCCAGTAGTGCGTTCATTTATACAAAATAAAATGTATGGTAAATCTCTGCCTATAAAGCTTTATTATTGTGGTCAGATGTTTAGATATGAAAAACCTCAAGCAGGGAGAGGCAGAGAATTTTCCCAAGTAGGAATAGAAATTTTAGGTACAAGTGACCCTCTTGCAGATATAGAGACTATTGCTTTAGTCATGAATCTATATAAGGAATTGGGAATTGATCAAACTAAACTTATTATAAATAGTATGGGTTGCAGGAATTGTAGAAAAAAATATTTACAAGATTTAAACAAATATTTAGAAATAAAAAGTAAAAATCTGTGCGAAGATTGTAGTTTCAGGATAAAAAAGAATCCATTAAGGGTATTTGATTGTAAGGTTGATCAATGTAAGAAAATATTATCTAAATCTCCAATTTTAAGAGATTATTTATGTAATGAATGTGAAGATCATTTTAAAAATGTATTAAATGGATTAGAAAGTCTAAAAATAAAATGGCAATTGGATAACAGATTGGTAAGAGGATTTGATTATTACACAAAAACAGTTTTTGAAGTAACTGCACCTAAATTAGGTGCACAAGATGCTATATGTGGTGGTGGAAGATATGATTATCTTATAGAGGATTATGGAGGTCCTCTAACTCCTGCTGTTGGAGTAGCAATAGGCGTTGACAGAACAGTACTTGTTATGATGATGATGGGTATAAAACCATTTTCTGAAAAGAATATACAGGTTTTTTTAATTGCTTTAAATGATACAGCTAAAAAAAAGGCAATTGTTCTTCTTGATGATTTAAGAAAAAATAAGATTCCATCTGATATGGATTATGGAAATAGAGGTATTAAAGGTCAATTCAAGATGGCAGACAGATTAAAAGCAAAATATGTATTAATTTTAGGTGAAGATGAACTAAGAAATAACGAAGTATCATTAAAGGAAATGGATACAGGAAAACAGTCTATCATAAATTATGATGATGTAATAAATTATTTAAAAGAAAAAATAAAAGAGAGTAACTAAATGGAAGATAAAAAATTTAGGATTTCAGATCAGATTTTGCATAATTCACCTATAAGGAAAAATAAATATAGGAATATTTGGTGTGGAAATATTTCAAAAAAAGATATTGGACGTACGGTTAAAATAAGTGGTTGGGTTCATAGAAGAAGAGATTTAGGTAATCTCACTTTTATAGATTTAAGGGATAGAACAGGGATAGTTCAAGTGGTATTTGATCCGGATATAAGCGAAGAAGATCATAATTTATCTAAAAAATTAAGAGCTGAATTTGTAATTACTATCGAAGGAAATGTGAGGAAAAGACCGGTTGGCACAATAAATCCAGAACTCAGAACTGGTGAAATAGAAGTAATAGCAGAAAAACTTAAAATATTGAGTGAATCGAAAACACCACCATTTTTAGTTGAGGATGATACAGAAATAGATGAAAAATTAAGATTTAAATATAGATATCTCGATTTTCGAAGACCAGGTGTTATGAATATACTTGTTATTCGAGACCAGATGGCAGTAGCCATTAGAGAATATTTAAAGGGTCAAGGTTTTATTGAGGTTGAGACTCCCATTCTTGCTAAAAGTACTCCTGAGGGAGCAAGGGACTATTTAGTTCCAAGTAGAATACATAAAGGAAGTTTTTATGCTTTACCTCAATCACCTCAGTTATTTAAGCAAATACTAATGGTTTCAGGATTGGAAAGATATTTTCAAATAACAAGGGTTTTTAGGGATGAAGACTTGAGAGCAAATAGACAACCAGAATATACACAGGTAGATATTGAGATGTCTTTTGTGGATGTTGAAGATATTCTTAAAATAAACGAGGAGATGCTTAAATATGTATTTAAGAAATGTTTTAATATAGAGTTAGTTTTACCTTTTGAAAGAAAAAAATATTTTGATGTAATTGAGAAGTATGGAACAGATAAACCAGATATAAGATTTGAAATACCTATAGTGGATATAACTGATGAGCTTTTATCTACTGATTTTCAGCTTTTTAAAAATGCTATTGAAAATAAAGTTAGAATAAAGGGTATAAATGTGAATGATGCTGCTAATTTCTCCAGGAAGAAAATAGATACTCTTTCAGTGGTGGCTAAGGATTTAGGTGCCAAGCAGATTTTTTGGATAAAAGTAAGGGAAAGTGGAGAGTTACATTCATCTATTGCAAAATATCTTAAAGATAATGAAAAAAGAGCAATATTGGATAGATTTGAAGCGAAATCGGGTGATTTAATTATTCTTATAGCTGATTTATCAAGTAAAGCAAGTACAATTTTAGGTCAGATAAGATTATATTTAGCCAATGAATTAGATTTGATTCCTGAAGATACATATAAATTCTTATGGGTGTATGACTTTCCCTTATTTGAATGGGATGGTGATGAAAAAAGATATCAACCGATGCATCATCCTTTTACTTCACCAACAGAAGAAACCATTGAGTTTATAAAAAATGATCCTTTAAAAGTAAAAGCAAAAGCTTATGACTTGATATTAAATGGAGTAGAAATTGCAAGTGGTTCTATAAGAATTAATAATAGTAATTTACAAAAGGAGATTTTTAGAGTTTTAGGTCATGATAAAGATAAAGTGGATAGTAACTTCGGATTCTTATTAAAAGCTTTTCAATACGGTGCTCCACCTCTCGGCGGAATTGCGTATGGATTTGATAGATTTGTTGCTGAGGTATTACAGAAAAAAAATATAAGAGAAGTAATTGCTTTTTCCAAAACTCTTAGAGCCATATGTCCATTAACTGGTGCACCTGATAAAGTAACTGATGAACAGTTAGAAGAGCTGAATATAGATATAAAGAAAAAATAAAAAAAAATATTAAAAATTTTTTAATTGAATAAGAAATAGTTTTATGATAATATAATTTCAGACCTACCTTGTGCGTAGTTTGTTGTCTATTTGAGCCAACAAATTGACATAGGGAGCTAAATCTTTGGCAATGGACTTGATGCCTCCTCAGTGTGGAACAATGAAGTTGTCAAGAAGGCACCCACCTGCTGAGAGTGGGTTCAAAGATTAGCGAATTACGGCAAGGTGGGGTTATTTTTTTAAATATGATTTTTTTATTCCCCTGTTTAAAAACCATCTTAATTTTCCTAATAAGAAAAATAATTATGATATAATCAAAAAAAATTTATATAATTCTAATTAATGTATTTTCAAACTTAAAAACAGTAAAATATTTTATGGAGGGTGAGTATGGCTTTTTCGAATTTTGAAATTGCAGTTTTAATAGCTTTTGCAATATTTATTATTATTTCAATAATTTTAACAATAAAGATAGTTATCACACTAAAGTTATTAAGTAAAATGCTTACTGAATTGAGAAAAGAGATTACACCAAATTTAAGGAAATTAAGTACTACATTAGACAATGTAAATACAGAATTGGATGGTGTTGATAAAATAATAAACACAATTTCTAATGTAGTAAATAGAGTTGATTCAACAACTAAATTTGGTCAAGAAATGATTATTTCTCCAATTTCTAAAGCAGCAGGAATTTTGGCAGGTCTACAAAAAGTAGTATCAAAAATGAAAAGTGGAAAGAATAAAGAGTAAAATATTATAGAATCATTGATAAATAATATTCATATAGTTAAATTTTAATTTATAAAATTATGTGATGGAAAAATATAAAAGAATTGCTTTAATAATATGGACTATAATAGGTGCTTTAATTATACTATTTTCTTTTTTTTATCTATTGTCGAAGTTAAAACCAATCTTTACCCCCATCTTAATTGCAATTGTTTTAACATACCTATTAGACCCAATAGTAAAATTTTTTGAAAAGAAAATTGCGAGAATTGGTTCTATAATAATAGCTTTTTCCATTTTTTTTCTTATAATTGTACTATTCTTTACCTCTCTCATTCCTATGCTTATTGGTCAATTTAAAAATTTTGGGCAAAAAATTCCTGATTATTTAAAAACCGTAGAAGCAGGTTTATTATCATATGAAAGATATTATCAAAGAGTTATTAAAACTGAACAATTAAAAGAAATACTTGATGAGATAACTAATCAATTAAGGGATTTTATAATATCAATTGCAGTCAAAGCACCAGAATTTACAACAGATATTTTGAAACTTCTCTTTAATATTTTTATTGCAATACTTTGTTCTTTTTATTTACTAAAAGATAGGGATAAGTTAAAAGAAAGTTTATTTAAAATTATACCTGCAAAATACTCAGATGAGATCAGCTTAATACTAAGAAAAGCAAACAATTCTATCTCAATCTTTTTCAAAGGGCAGTTAATGGTAGCATTAATTATTACAGTTTTTTATTTCATAGCACTATCCATTTTTAGAATTGAATTTGCTCTTTTCCTTGGATTAGTAGCCGGTCTATTTAATATAATACCTTACATTGGTCCGATAATTGGAACAATCCCAGCAGCATTAGTGGCATTTTTTGATTCACCATGGAAGGCCTTGGGTATTATTATTGTCTTTATTGTAATAAATTGGATAGAAGAGTTAGTAATCAGACCAAAAATATTAAGTCAAAGGTTGGGTTTACATCCACTAATAATAATTTTTGCTTTAATTGTTGGCGGATTTCTTTTTGGTATGTTGGGACTCATTGTAGCCATTCCCATAGCTGCATTTATTCAAGAATTAATTTACCATTATCTTTTAAAGCAAGAAAGGGTCTAAAAAGGCGTCAGTCCTTGACATCGCAATAAGGTGTTAAGTCTTGCATTATAACAATAATGGATAAGAATAATAAGTTAAGTGCCAGGTCTTGACATAGACATATCAGCTTTGGGTATATTTTCTCAACTATTTATCCTCTCCCCTGGTGGGAGAGGTAAGGAGAACTTCTCTTATGATTCCCCTCCCTTTATGGGAGGGGGTAGGGGGAGGGTAAAATGTCTTCGAAGGTATATCACAAAGCTATTATTAAAATTAAATTTATGAGATTATTTATTATTTTTTTTAAAGTAGTAATATTAGAGGTATTAATTGAAAAGTACGGTTATTAGAGATAGATTTTTAAAATTCTTTAAAGATAAAAATCATTCAATAATTCAATCATCAAGCTTGATACCAGTAGATGATCCCACTGTTCTTCTAACAACTGCTGGTGTGCAACAGATCATGCCTTTCTTTTCAGGATTAAAAGAGCCTCCATCAAAAAGATTAGTATCCTGTCAGAAATGTTTCAGAACAACTGATATTGATAATGTAGGTTTAACTCCAAAGCATCTTACTTTTTTTGAGATGTTGGGAAATTTCTCAATTGGTGATTATTTTAAGGAAAAATCAATTTATTGGGCATGGGAATTTCTTACCAGGGAATTAAAAATTGATTCGGATAAATTATGGGTAACAGTATTTGAGGGAGACGAGGAGATACCTGTAGATGATGCAGCAATTGCGATGTGGAAAGAAGTTGGAGTTAGCCCCAACAAGATTTATAAATTTGGAAAAGATGATAATTTCTGGGGTCCGCCTGGGGAAAAGGGACCATGTGGTCCATGCAGTGAAATACATTTCGATAGGGGAGAACAATACGGATGTCAGAAAGATAAATGTGGACCTAATTGTGAACAGTGTGACAGATTTATAGAAGTATGGAATTTGGTTTTTACACAGTATAACTTTGATGGAAAAAAATATGATCTTCTTCCTCAAAAAAATATAGATACGGGAATGGGTTTAGAGAGATTAGTATCTATTATGCAGAATGTAGAATCTGTTTTTGATACTGATCTATATAAGGAAATAATAAAAGAAACTGAAAGGTTATCAAATAAGAAATTTAATGTATGTTCCGACCTTGATAGGTCATTTAGAATTATTGCTGATCATCTAAAGGGAGCAACTTTTTTAATTAGTGATGGAGTTTTTCCTTCAAATGAGGGAAGAGGTTATGTTTTAAGACGAATTATAAGAAGAGCAATTACTAATGGAAAGAGTTTGGGTATTAAAGATGAGTTTATAACAAAGATATCAGAAATAGTTATAAATATAATGAGTTCTGTTTATCCAGAACTTAAAGATAAAAGAGATTATATACTTGATGTGTTAGAAACAGAAGAAAAAAAATTTCATAAAACACTTATTGAGGGCACTAAGATTCTTGAAGAAAATATTAAGCAATTAAAGAAGTTAAAAAAGTCTGTAATACCTGGTGATATTGCTTTTAAATTATATGATACATACGGTTTTCCGATTGACTTAACAAAGAATATAGCAAATAAATACGATTTTACTACTGATACAGAAACATATCGTACTTATATGGAAGAACAGAAAAATAGATCTCGTTCTGTGAAAGGTTTTTTTGATAAAGACGAAGAAGCTTTAAAACTCTATTCATCTATTGTAAAGGGTAAAAAAATAAAGTTTGTTGGGTATGAAAAAGATTTTGTTAAAACTGATGTAGTGGGGATAATATCTAAAGGTGTTGAAGTGCAAAAAGTATCTAAAGGTGATGAAGCGGGGATTATAATAAGTGAAACTCCATTTTATGCTGAAAAGGGTGGCCAGGTTGGTGATATTGGTCATATAGTATCAGAAACTGGAAAATTTAGTGTAGATAATACATTTCCCATTGATGATATTCTAAATTCACATCAAGGAAAGGTAATTGATGGAGAAATAAAAATAGGGCAAATAGTTGAAGCTAAAATTGATATTAAAAATAGAATTTCAATATCCAAAAATCACACAGCTACTCACTTACTTCATTGGGCTCTCAGAACAGTATTAGGTGATCATGTGAACCAATCTGGCTCTTTAGTAGAAGCAGGAAGATTAAGATTTGATTTCACACATCATCTATCACTATCAAATGAGCAGAGGGAAAAAGTGGAGAATTTAGTGAACAAGATGATATTTGCTAATCACGATGTAAGAGCATATATAACAACACTGGATTATGCCAAAGAAATAGGCGCTATTATGATATTTGAGGAAAAATATGGTGATTTTGTAAGAGTTCTTGAAATAGGTGATTTTTCTAGAGAACTCTGTGGAGGGACACATATTGCAAAAACTGGCTCCATCGGTCTATTTAAAATAATAAGTGAGGGTTCTATAGGATCAAATTTGAGAAGAATAGAAGCAATTACTGGCAGAGAAGTAATTGAATATATAAGTAAACAAGATAAAATTATTTCTTCTCTTTCAGAATTATTATCGGTCGAGAAATCGGATATTATAGAAAAAATAAAAAAGCTTATTGATGACTTAAAGAAAAAAGAATCTGAATTGGAAGAGATCAGAAAAAAAACGATCTCATCTGAGCTTGAAGCTATTTTAAATAAATATGAAGAAAAGAATGAAATAAAGATTTTTTCTGGTCTTTTAAAATTTAGAAATATTAAAGACTTACAATCGATGGTAAGAACTATACAGGGAAAATTTAAAGATAGTTTTGTAGTACTTGGTTCAAATTTAACAAATAAAGCCATTTTAGTAACATCTGCTTCAGGAAAGGCATTGGAAATTGGTATAGATTGTAATGAAATAGCTAATGCTATTTCTAAATATATTGATGGTGGAGGTGGTGGAAAGAAAGAATTTGCTCAAGTGGGTGGAAAAAATACAAAAGGAACAAAATTAGCTATTGATAAAGCAATCAAGATAGTAGAAAGTTTACTATAAAATATTATTAAAATTGGAAAGTATTGTATTTGTTTTTAAAAAATTTAAATATGAAAAAGATGGGTTTAGATTGGGGTGAAAAAAGAATAGGTATCGCAATATCAGATGAATTGTTATTTTTTGCCCATCCCTTAGAAATAATAGAAAATTCTTCTAAAACAAAATCTATTTTAAAGAATATTATTCAGAAAGAAAATATTGATGAAGTGGTTGTCGGTTTACCTATTACTTTGAGAGGTGAAATGGGTAAACAAGCAATAAAAATTAAAGAACAGGTTGAAGAAACTTTTAAAGATATGACAGATATAAAGATAAAGTTAAAATTCTGGGATGAAAGAATGTCAACCAGACATGCAAATAGATTATTAAAAGAGGTAGGGCTTAGAATTAAGGATAGAAGAAAGATTAAAAAATTGGATGATAAAATAGCAGCAAGCTTAATTCTTCAAGGTTATTTAAACTATTTAAAAAGAGAAAATGAAGGAATTTAAAAAATTTATTTTAGCAGTATTTATAATAATTTTAATTTTATTAGTATTTATAGAGTCTTATATTCTAAAAAATTTTTTTGGAGTTCTATTTAGACCACATGATGGTAGGGGAAATATAGAGCTTGCAATTGAAGAGGGTATGTCAATTGATAAGATAGTAAATATCTTAGAAGAAAAGAAAGTAATTAAGAATGCCTGGCTCTTTAAATATTATGTTAAATATACGAAAAAAAGTACGGAAATTAAATCTGGTAAATATATATTTGATATCAACTCCTCATATGCAGTAGTTCTTGATAAATTAATTCAGGGACCTCCTCAGCCAGAAACATTTACATTGGTAATCCCAGAAGGCTTTACTTTAGAGCAAATTGCTAATAGAGTTGAGGAAATATCTCTCATTTCTAAGAGAAACTTTATATGCGAAGCAATACCAGAAGAGTTCAATTATAATTTCTTAGAAGATGCTGAAAGCTTAGAAGGATTTTTATTTCCAAAGACATATACATTTTTAAAGGAAACATCCGCTCATAACTTAATAGATACATTGTTAAAACAGTTTGAAACAGAAACTAAAGATTTAGATTTTAGTTTAGCCAAGCAGAATGGTATAAATATTAAAGATATAATAACTATTGCTTCATTAATTGAGAGGGAAGTATATATCGCTGAGGAGAGAGAATTAGTTTCTGCTGTTATTTATAATAGGCTTGAAATAGACATGCCACTCGCAATAGATGCAACATTAAGATATGCTCTTTCAAAATGGGATGAAGAACTAACCATATCTGATTTAAATACTGACTCTCCTTATAATACAAGAATATATAAGGGACTCCCTCCAACAGCAATTTGTAATCCTGGAATAAAGTCGATAAAAGCAGCACTTGAACCTGCTGATGTCGACTATTTGTATTTTGTTGTTGATGATCCAGATTCACATAGCCATTTTTTTACTAATTCTGAAACTGAATTTTTTAATTTCTTAAATAGTTTAGAAAGGTAATATGAGAAAGTCTAAATTATGTCCTCATCTTTATTATTCCTCAATATATACTATAGATTTAGACAATATAAAATCATTAGAAATAAAAGGATTAATCATTGATTTAGATAATACAATACTACCTCATCAGCACCTTATAGTTTCAGAAGAGATTAAATCCTGGTTTAAAAATCTAATAGAAAGAGGATTTAAAGTATGTGTTATTTCAAACAACTCTGTTAACAAAGTAAAAAAAATAGCGGCTAAACTTCAGGTACCATTTATATTTAATGCTGTTAAACCCCTTCCATGGTCTTTCAGGAAAGCAACTAAAATTTTAAGCTTAGATAAAAAGTATATTGCAATTGTTGGAGACCAGATGTTTACAGATATTTTGGGTGGAAACTGGTTTGGAATATTTACGATTTTAGTAAAGCCAATGAATCCTTATGAACATTGGTGGACAAGAAAATTAAGAATATTACAAAAAAAACTTTTAAACAGATTTATATCTAAAGGAGAATTGAAATATCTATATTAAAATAATTTTAATTAGTAATAATATAATTTAAAATTTTAACAATTTTGTTTTTTTTATTAATTATTATTTAAAAGGTATTTTGATTATATTTATATATTTTGGTTAAAATGGCTGATAAGTATCTACATATTATAGTAAAAGGTTATGTACACGGAGTTGGATTTAGATTCTATGCTATTAGATATGCGGATAAGTTAAATATTAATGGTACTGTTAGAAATAAATATGATGGCAGTGTGGAAATATATGCTGAAGGAAAAGAGGAAGATATAAATAAATTTATCGAGGTAATTAAAACAGGACCAAGATCAACTGTAATCAGAGAAGTCATAATTGATGAATATAAAAAATCAAGAGATTATAATACATTTAATATTATCTTTTAATCAAAATTTATGTTTTTCAAGAAAGCTAATAATAAAAGAGATAAAAATAAAAAAGACGATAGCTTTAAGATACCTCTCTCTGCAAAAGATGCAGCTCTGGCTTCAATAGTGGGAGCCATCTATGTTGTTCTTACATTGGGTTTTGCTCCGATTAGTTTTGGGCCTATTCAATTTAGAATTGCTGAGATTTTAACAGTACTTCCATTTCTAAGGGCATCTACAGCCTGGGGACTATTCGCTGGTTGCTTAGTAGCAAATATAATAGGTGGATTAGGACCATGGGATATAATTTTAGGTAGTCTTTGCACTTTAATTGCTGCTTATTTAACTTCAAAAATGCCAAATATCTGGCTTGCTCCATTACCTCCGGTAATAATAAATGCTTTTGGTGTTAGCCTTTATCTTAGTAAAATTTTCGGATTCCCCTATTGGCTTACAGTGTTATCAATTGGAGTTTCTGAAACAATTATCTGCTATTTATTAGGTATTCCTTTACTTTATTTTCTTAAAAAGCAAAACTTCTTAGAAGAATACATCTTTAAACAATAATATACTTATTTAATAGTAATTATACGAGTTAAAAACTTTTTATTCTCTTGAATTATAATGATTTAAAGTTATATACATGAAATATAGAACATTTTTTATTCCTAAAGATAGCCCAATTCATAAATTAAACCCACTAACCAAATTAACTGTTTTAGGCTTTATTATAGTCTCTCTGTATACTCTAAATTGGATTCATTTTCCAATACTTCTTTTTTTATTAATAATTTTCCCTATTGCCTTTTTGGGAAGAATTTCTAAAGAATTTTTTAAAATAATTTTAAAAGTGGGATTACCTTTAATTTTATTTGTGTTTGCATTTCAAATCGTTTTTTATCCGGGTGGAGAAAAAGTTATATGGGAATTTTCAGTTGTAAAAATAAAATTAGAAGCAATAATATTTTCATATTTATTAGGAAGTAGAATATTGGTCATAATTTCTTCTTTTTTAATATTTCTTCTCACCACAAATCCAAGTTATATTATGAACTCTTTAATTTCGATAGGGTTTCCACCAACGATATCTTATGTTATTTTATCTACTTTAAATATATTTCCTTATATACAATC
>Ga0180009_10002502_pt1 | contig 21618 bp, 17 predicted proteins | sample OS_PC_MetaG_FD_123537 | JGI IMG/M metagenome (GOLD analysis project Ga0180009, IMG submission 123537) | Groundwater microbial communities from the Aspo Hard Rock Laboratory (HRL) deep subsurface site, Sweden - OS_PC_MetaG | ecosystem: Environmental > Aquatic > Deep subsurface > Groundwater...
AAAATGGAACCCGACTAACCTGAATAAAAATTTTTGAAACCGAACTGCGAGGATGCGATGTTTTGCCTTCTCGCTTAAACAATCCCGCTTGTCTCAAAAAACACTTTTTGCAGCGGACTCATTTGTAAAAAATTTGTGTTCTGTTAACATGTGATTTCATCAGGAGCAAGTCCCTCCAAACATCTGGACGGTTAATAATAGTTTCCAACGGCGCATCATGGGGCTTATGATGTTATCCTACCTCTTTTGTGCCTGCCCAAAAGTAAAAGTGCAGCAATTGTGCCACTCTACTGGGTGAAGGTTGTGATTCTCGGAAAGAGCGTAAGCGAAGGAATCGCTTACTTAAAGAGGGGAGATAGATACAATAATCTGCCTTGGCAAATTGTAGGTGGCGAGACACTAGTTTAATCCGGCTTTTTTTAGCTTCTTCCAGAGCGTGCTGCGACTGATGCCCAGGTCCTTTGCTGTCTGGGTTTTAGAGTATTTTGCTCTTTCCAGGGCTACCTGTAGGATCTGACGTTCATTGTCACTTGTGAGATGATTGATTTTTTCCTTCAGTGTTTCCGAACTGTTCCCGGGCGGACTGCCGACCGGTTCGGATACGCTGGTAACCGGTTTAGAGATAACTGGCGGGATTGCCAGCTCTTGAGGCAGCGGATTCTGGTGTGCAGCTATCAGGCGCTGGTCGATGAGCTCTGCAAAAACCTTTTCAAACACAGCGTGATTAAATTGGGAGTGGGAGAGAAGCACCAGCCTCTCAGTAAAATTCTGCAGCTGCCTCACATTTCCGGGCCATGTGCACTTCTTCAAACGTTCGATGTGAGAAGGCGGGATGGAAAAGGGCACCATCCCATTTTTCCCGGAATAGACGTTTATGAACTCGTCCAACAATACAGGGATATCGTCCAGTCTTGATCGAAGTGGTGGGATATGAATACGCAGAATGTTCAGTCGAAAAAACAGGTCCCTGCGAAAGTTACTTTTTCCGACCTCTTCTGCCAGATCACGGTTGGATGCTGCAATCACCCGCACATCAATGGTAATAAGCCGATCGTCTCCCAGTCTCATGATCTCTCTCTCCTGGAGCACACGGAGTAGCCTGATCTGCAGATTCTGTGATGTCTCGCCGATTTCATCAAGAAAAATCGTTCCCTTATGAGCAATCTCGAACAATCCAGCTCGCCCTCCTTTGCGACTGCCGGTGAAAGCGCCTTCTTCATATCCAAAAAGTTCGCTTTCCAGAAGCTGGTCTGGCAAGGCGGCACAGTTAATGGAAACAAACGGAAATTTCCGGCGGGCGCTGAGGTTGTGAATGCTCTGCACCAGAACCTCCTTGCCGGTTCCAGTTTCTCCAGTAATGAGCAGATTAGAGTCGGTTTTCGCATACTGTCGGGCGTCGCTGACAGTCTCTTTCATGGCATCACTCTGATGCAGCAAGTCGTTGATGGAATAGCGGGCGATGTGCCCCTTGCTGAGCGTACGTCGTATCTTACTCTCAGCCCTCATGACCGAAGAGATCTCGTTAAATGTCGAGACACAGCCGGCCATGTCACCGGCTACTTCAAACGGACGATGGTTCCAGACATAGGTTTTGTTTCCAAATTTTTCGATGCTGTCTTTTATGGTCCAATTTTTTTTGAGGGCTTTCTGAATACCCGTTTTCGGCACAACTTTATCAATTAGCTGATGAATCACCTCGTGTGCATTAATTTTCAGAACGTCACAAGCAGTTCGATTAATCTCCGTTATTCGGCCCTGCTCATTCACAGCGATGACGCCATCAGATGCCGAATCAAGGATGACACGATAACGGTGAGATTTTTCCCTGGCTTCGCGACTGGATCGTACTATGGTAATGGCAGATTCGATGGATTCCCGAATGCTTTGCTCAGTTCGATGATAGTCGATGGTTGACAGTCCAATTTCTCTGGCGTATCTGGTCACATACCCGCCACCGATTACCATCTCGTATCCATGTTCCTTAGCCTCATTCAGTATATTTCTGACACCTTCCGCATTCTCATAGATAAACTGGCCGATCTCAACGCCCAGCAGGTTCCCAAGCAAGCTTATATCCCCGATTGATTTTTTCAATATGGGAATGACAATTTTTTTGGCTTTTTTGGATGCCTGGATCGCATTCTCAACCACATCTAAGGCCTCGAGCCTGAAATCAATCACCGGGATTTTGACATTCTCCCGGAGAAATATGTCAGTGGTCGTCCCTGACAGTAGCACTTCCACTCCGGCGGCTTCCATTCTTTTTGCATCAGGTATGGCCTGGTCCATGGTGTTGGTTGAAACTTCGAGATCAATGTTTTGATCCGCTGAGATGGCTTTAACCTGATCTATCAATGAATCAGTGGAGCTGAACAGGCCGAAGCGGTATCTTTTATCGATCATTGGGGCCTCGTTTTGGGAAGAAATTAGTACGTTTTATTAAACATTTCATGTCATCATTCAAACGTTTTGTCAAACTTGTAAGCGCTGACAAAACACGAGAAGTCCTGGAAAAATCATCCCCGGAAACCTGTCGGGCTTCTGTATATTTGATCTGACGCTTGTATTTCCGGTTTGCGGTTCATCCAGATCACCAACCCGAAACCGCCAAGCAATTGGCATGTTTGGTGCAAAAGATGAGTCAGGAATAGTTGGCAAACCTGATGCCTCTCCAGTCGGTTTTCTTTTCCAAATCATGTATAAGGCAAACAGCCATGGCAGCAAAAAACTATACACAACAGATAGCAGGTTATATCACTGCAACGAGGCCAGATACGATAGCACCGGTCGAATTTGAATTTGCAAAGGTAGCCCTGATGGACTGGGTATCGGTAGCATTGGCCGGGATGAACGAGCCGTTGTCTCTGCAGTTGATTCAACACGCGGAATTACTGGGTGGGAATGAGCAGGCCACAATTCTGGGACACGATAAGCGTTTCAATGTCGCATACGGAGCGTTGGTCAATGGTGCCATGTCACACGCATTGGATTACGATGATAGTATGATGACTTTTATCGGGCACCCGTCTGTGGCCTTGTTTCCGGGAATACTGGCCCTGTCCGAATGGCGACAGAAGTCAGGGTTAGAGTTGCTAACTGCTTTTCTAGTGGGGCTACAAACTGGTTCGATGATTGGCGTTTGTGCCGGTTTTGAACACTATGCAAAAGGCTGGCACGGCACTGGAACGATTGGTCGCATGGCGTCAACAGCAGCCTGCAGCAATCTGCTGGGGCTGAATCAAGACGTTGTCACCTATGCACTAGGGATAGGCGGTACTCAAAGCTGTGGTTTAAAACAAGTATTCGGCACCATGTGCAAACCCCTGAATGCCGGCGGGGCCGCACAGGGAGGTGTGACCGCATCACTGTTGGCTGAAGGAGGATTCGACAGCGCCACGGATATCCTGGAGGGTGCACAGGGGTTCGGCGTCGCGCTGACAGTGGATTTTGACAAGCTGGAGTTGGCCCAGCCAGGTGAGGTTGGTATTGTACAATCGATCTCCCACAAGTTTCACGCATCCTGCCACCTGACCCATTCACCTATTGAGTCACTGCTCTCTGTGATGAAAGAGAGTGGCATAGTGGCTGGGAATGTTGAAACCGTAGAAGTCAACGTTGCTCCATTCGCCATACAAACCGCTCCCATAATGGATCCCAAGACCGGATTGGAAGGGAAATTCTGCATCGGTTATTGCGTTGCAAATGCGCTCCTCAGGAGAGATACGGGAATTGCTGCATTTACGGATGAAATGGTCAATGATCCTGAAATTAAGAAACTGATGGAGAAGATTACCGTAGTACCGACCGAAAGACTCCAGGAAAACCGTATGAAGGCAGAGGTGAATGTCATAACCACAGACAAAAAGACATTGTCCGGATCCTTTGATGTTGCTGATGATAACCCGGACCTGAAAACGAGGCAGGAAAAGATCGGTGTTAAGTTCGACAGTCTCTGCGTCCCTATTTTGGGTCAGAGGCAGGCAGCAGAGCTGAAAAACGTGATTGAGACAATTGATCAGGCAGAAAGTGTAGTTGAAATGATCAGGCTCTGTTCTGTCAAGTCGTGAGGATAATCTTATGACTCCTTTTTAGATTTTGTCAGGACTGAACGAAACAATATCTGGAGCTGATTATGGCAAGCAGTGAAAATCTTGACCGGAAATGGGACAGGGAAGTTGATGTTCTAATTGTGGGTTACGGTGGGGCAGGGTCTGCGGCGGCTATTGAAGCCCATGATGCAGGTGCTGAGGTTCTTATCCTTGAAAGTACTGAAAAAGGTGGTGGCAACACGGCCGTTTCCTTTGGTGGCTTTTTGTGCCCCACCAACGTTGAGGAAGCCATAACCTATATTACCGGCCTTTTTGACCTGTCATTCTCCGAAAAGGACGAAAACCTGATCCGTGTGTTTGCTGAAGCGTCTGTTCAAAACGTCGAGTGGGTAACGGGATTAAAGGAGGGAACAACTGTCCATAACTACGGAGGAGCCGGCTATCCGATGGTAGCAGGTGCTGAATCCATGAAAAAATACGTGGTACATGGCGATGGGAAGGGGCTGATCGGATTTGCAAAAAACCTGTTTAACCTGTTTCAGCATGCAGTTGAAGATAAAAGGCAGATCCCCATCCAGTATAACACACCGGCTAGAAAGTTGGTGACCGACACCAGTGGTGCAGTTGTCGGTCTTGTTGCAGAGGCTGACGGAAAAGAGATCGCCATTCATGCCAGGCGCGCCGTTATTCTGACATGTGGTGGGTATGAGGCGGATCAGCAGATGCTTCAGAATCATGTCAAGGGCTTTCCAGTCTATAATATCGGCCATCCCGGAAACAAGGGCGATGGGATCCGCATGGCACAGTTGGTCGGGGCAGGACTCTGGCATATGAATAGCGTTTCTTGCGGTATCGGGCTCAAAATTCCTTCATTTGAATCAGCTTTTGCGATGCATATCAGCCGCAAAGCTCATATCTTTGTGGATAAAAACGGGCAGCGCTTCATTAACGAGGTGGATATTGAGCATCATGCCGGTCTGCTGGCCGTGGACTTTTATGATACCAAGACACTGCAATATCCCCGTATCCCTTTTTATGTCATATTCGATGAGACTGTGCGAAAAAAAGGGCCGATCTCCAAAGCCGTCGGTTTGGGTTCGGCCGGGGTGCAGTATAAGTGGAGCAAAGATAACAGCATCGAAATCGAAAAAGGATGGATCAAAAAAAGGGAAACACTGGCTTCACTGGCCAAAGAGATCAACCTTGATCCTGAGTCCCTCGATCAATCGGTTGCTCGGTGGAATCAGCAAGTCAACGAAGGTGAAGATTCGGATTTCGGCCGTGACTTGAGTGCCGGTGCCAAGACGGCACAATTGCAGAATAGTCTCTTGGATGAAGAAGTCAATGGTGAAAAAACGGGGAAAAGCGAACTGTTAATTGAAACCGCACCTTACTACGCGATTGAGATTCATCCCACTCTCATCAACACCCAGGGAGGCCCCCGACGAAACGAAAAAGCGCAGGTGCTGGACGCCTTTGGCGATCCCATTCCGCGACTATACAGTGCCGGTGAGTTGGGATCCATGTGGGGGTTGATCTACCAGGGAGCGGGAAACATCGGGGAATGTATCGTGTCTGGCAGAATCGCCGGTCGAAATAGTGCTGCAGAAACACCACCGGCATAATACAAAATAAACGGTAAACGACACTTATAAACTAGAGAAAAAAAGCGATAAAAAGAGTGATACCATGAAAGCAAAGATCATCGTTTTCTCTCAACAAGGAAGCACCCGGGCAATTGCTGAAGACATCGCTTCGGGCATCCGGATGGCCGGCAATGATTGCGAACTGGCGGATTTGACTGATACGGACCCTTCACATCCAGGAGTATGCGACTTGATGGCTATCGGCTGTCCTGTGTTTTACTTCAAGGAGCCTTTCAATGTAGCCGATTTTATGGAAGCTCTTCCCCAGGGAGACGGAAAACACGCCTTTGTGTTTGTCACCCATGGCGCTACACCAGCCGGGACTTTGGCATCCATGTGGGAGCGACTGGCGAACAAGGGATACCAGGTTTTGGGGGCCTTCAGGTCTTATGCGGACAGTCATCAGATCCCTATCTACCCCTCCCCTACCCATACGCACGGACATCCCGATGAGCAGGAACATTCCGAGGCAATTGCTTTTGGGCAGAAAATGGCGGAAATAAGCCGACAGGTCAATGCCGGTGAAACGGACCTCATTCCAGAGCCCATCATCGCGCCGGAAGGCTGGTGGACAGAACGCGCCGTAGAGCTCAGCCAGGAAGTACTGCTCGAAATGATGCCAAAATTTGCTATCAATCTGGACAGATGCACCCAGTGCCTGGACTGTGAAACGGCCTGCCCGGTGGACGGAATAGCTATAGTAGAAGCCCCCCCCGTATCCAGGAGCCTTGCATAATATGCTTTCGCTGTGTTGAAGTATGCCCCGAAGCAGCCATTGAGGCAGACTGGGAATCGATGATGCCTCTGGTGCCTGATATATTCGAAAATTATTTTAAAAATCTGGATGCCGCAGAAAAACGGGGAGAATTCCGCCGTTATATAGACCCGAATGAGATTAACTTGGATGATCCCATTTACAAACAAAAAGAAAGGGAAGTCACTAAAAGCGCCGGAATAAAACAATAGTCGGCAGATTCTGCCAACAACTTCAAATAATTCATGATTAGGGTATAATCGCAGCTCTTTTAGAAATCGGTCCTGATAAAGTCCCTGCCTGAGAGATTGCGTATTGCCACCTGTCCTTCGGACTTGTGTGTAAAATAATCGGGGAATCTATCCATGTGTTTTATTCCAGGTTGTCCTGTGAAGAGACATCTGCTCCGGTTTCCATTTGAGGGTTTAAAAAACGTTCTACCAGACGGTTGAATTCATTGGGGGCATCGATGTTGATACCGTGTCCACCGTCCAGTATCTCTACCGCCAGGTAGGGGATGATCTCTTCCGCGATTTCCAGGTAAGGCGTGAACGCCCTGTCGAACCGACCGGCAATGAGAAGGGTTCGTGTTCTGTTAATGCCAAGTCTTGAACGAACGGAAGCTCTAACCAGTGTATTCAGCCCTGTCAGGGACAGGCCTTTTATATCAATCAGTTTCGCCTCGTCCATCAGAGTTTTTTTAACATCTGGATTCAGGCGACTGCTTTTCGACGGGTGCACCGGGAGCTCCAGGATAGCCTCCTGTCCGCCGGCTTCAAGAAGTTCTACAAGCAGTTTTGCCTTCTCCTCAAAGGTCTCTTCTGTCAGTGCTGACATGGAGTTGGTGAAGATGTGGCCTAGCACAACCTCAGGATAGTCCAGGACGTAACGAAAGGTCAGTGCTGCTCCCAGGGACTGGCCACAGACAAACCACTGCTCAATGCACAACTCCCGGCGAATCCGCTCGAATTCCCGTGCATAGTTTTCAGGCCGATAGAGCATTCCATCAGAAGGCGAAGGGGAGCGACCGTGCGCATACAGTTCTATCACCACCGGTCGACAGAAACGGCTCAGGGACTCCAGGTTCAGCATCCACTGCCGGCGGCTGGAAAGAAAACCATGGACCAGCAGCAAATAGGGTCCCTGGTGACCATGAACCTCGTAGAATAGGTTGGTGTCAGAACCATTCTGCACGATTTCTCCTTGATGTGATGGCAGGGAGACCCCCAGTTGAGCCAGCATCCACTGCAATTATATGCCGATCGTGCGCTTTTCTAACTCTTTTGGTAAAGTATCTTCTCGGAGTAGAGCGTCCTAATCTGGTTGGGGCTGTATTCCAGGATTTCCGCCAGCACTTTTTCGTTGTGTTCACCCAGTTGGGGAAATCGTCCCATATTTTCGTCTTCAGGAATGCCGTCGATCTTAATCGGGCTGGCGGCGATCAGGAATCCATCTTCTCCCTGGACGGGTTTGAGCATCTGCCTGGCTGACAGCTGTTCATATGAGAACAGATCGCCGACATCATTTACCTCCGAGCAAGGTACCTGGGCATTCGAAATATGGGTCATCCAATGTGCGGCTGTTTCTTTTACCAGTGTCCGGTTCAGGATATCGGTCAATTCCTTTGCATGTTCAGTTCGCAGGCTGTTACTGCTAAACCTCTCATCGTGTGTCAGGTGGTCGAGGTCCAGCACATGGCACAGATCTGCAAACAGGTTGTCGTTGCCGGCGGCAATAACGAATTCCCTATCTTTCGATTTGAAGGTGCCGAACGGGGTAATGGAGGGGTGGCGCGTACCGATGGGGCCAGGGATTTTCTTTTCGACCTGGAAGCGTGCAATGGCATTTTCCAGAATGGCTACGCTGGAGTCAAGCATGGCTACATCGACACGACCTCCCTGCCCGCAGCGATTACGTCGGTGAAGTACGGAAAGGATGCCGATCGCACTGAAAACACCTGCCATGATGTCTGAGATGGAGGTCCCGACACGGGTGGTTTGACCATCATTGAAGCCGGTGATGGAGATCAGCCCGGACAACGCCTGGATGATCATATCAAAAGCCGGCTGGTTCGACATGGGACCAGTTTGCCCGAAACCGCTGACACTGCTATAAACGATACCTGGATTCAATTCCCTGATTCTCTCCGCTGAAAATCCCAGTGCTGCCAGTTTTCCAGGACGAAAATTTTCAACCAGTACATCCGCCTTTTTGATGAGCTGCCCAAATATTTTTTTGCCTTTATCTGTCTTCAAATCCAGGGAGAGCGATTCCTTACCTGCATTAACAGACATGAAATAGGCCGACTTCGTGTTGTTTTCGCCCGTATAGGGACCGATAAGACGTGCCACATCACCGATGTGGGGTGGTTCGATCTTGACGATGCGTGCACCCAGGTTTTTCAACACCATGGTGCAATACGGTCCGGCAAGCACATGGGTCATGTCCAACACCAAAACATCTTTCAGCGGTTTTTCTGTAATTTCTGTCATCTTAAGATTCTGAATTTATGTGTTTATTCATAAACGTAAGGTTCAGTGCGGTTATGAAAGGCATTCTGCTCCAAGATATTTTTCAATTCTCTGTGATGAATATTTTTTTCATACAAACCGTTTGCAGTGAGCACCATTTTGTACTTGAATTCAAACAAATGTCCAGCATGAATAGGCCAAATTGTTCTATCGTTATCTGTCGTGCCAGGCTGTTTTTATTTGGATGGCATGGTAATGGATGATTCAAAGAACCAAATGTTAATGGTTGAAGCGCATTGTCCCTGATAAATAAAAGCATACCCAGTTCCGAAATTTTCGTTTAGGAGATGAGTGCACAGAATTTGCAAAACTGCAATTCATTAATTATTGCAGAAAGGATGCCGGTATTGATGGTACTGACCATAAGGCATCTGAAAAATGACGACTGGTCCGATCAGGCAATGAATGGCAGTTTGCAGCAGGCAGAAACCGCTGGTTGATAACTATCCAACAGGAGAAACACATGTCAAGACTGAAACCGTTGAAACCGGAAGAGATGAATGAGTTGCAGTTGCAGTACTATCAATTAATTAGACAACGGGAGGTATTCAATAACCTGCCTAAAAAGGCTCCCCTTGAGGGGCCCTATAATGCCTGGATCAGGAGTCCGGAGATGATTCGCTCGTTGGTGTCATACTCTCAATACCTGACTGGGGAAGGTATCCTGGAAAAGCGACTGATGGAACTGGCCATTATTACTGTTGGCCGAGTCTGGTCTGCGGAGTTCGAGTTTGCGGCACATGCTCCCAAGGCCCTTGAATCTGGAATCGACCCGGAAGTTGTCGATGCCATCAGCCGCAATGACACACCACGGTTCGAAAAAGCGGATGAGGCGGCGGTTTATGCCTTTACCATGGAATTAACCGGTTCTCGACGGGTTAGTGACGATGTGTATCAAACGGTTGTAGATCAACTTGGCGAACAGGGAGTGGTGGAACTGGTCGGGCTTGCCGGTCTGTATGGGATGGTCTGTATGACACTGAATACCTTCGAAGTGCCCCTGATGAAGGGCATGCCGGCGCCCTTTCCCGAAGCTGAACCGGTGTGATTACCAGCCTGCAGTTTCAATTCCGCAAGCTGGCTACTAGCTATTGTTTTCAATTAAATCACTCCGGTCATCCCGATCACCTGTCCGGAGACATGGTTAGACAGGAGCGAAGCCAGAAACAGGATAATACCGGTGGCTTCTTCTGGTGTGCCGCCTTTTTCTATCGAATTGAACATTATCAGTATTTCCTATTGGGTGTTTAGGATACCTAACGCCACTTTTTTATTGCAGCATCTCCAAACCGCGGTCGAAAGCCTTCAGGTTCAGGGCCACCTTGTCCGCAGTCATGGTTTCCGAGATGCTTGCTTCAAAATCGTCACGGCTAATGGGTAGTTCACCGGTAGCCGCAACCGCTCCCAGCAGCATGATATTCCCATATACCGGGTTTTTCATGTCTGCCAGAGCCTCATCAGTGGCATTAATGAACCAGGCCTGACCGGAGATGTCATTGACCCGCTCTTCAATCTCTGCCTGGGAGGGGTAGGCCTGCTCTCCGGCGATGACACCCATGGGGTGGATGGGCCGGGTGTTACAGATGACCTTGATCTCCATATTCCCATAGTCAGCCAGCACCCGGATGGCCTCGGTGGGCTCCATGGCGATGACCATATGCCCCTGTCCCTTGGCGATGATCGGAGAAACCGTTTCCTCTGCAGATACCCGCAGGTGGCTCATCACAGAACCACCCCGCTGGGAAGCACCGAAGGTCTCTCCAATGGTGATATAATATCCCATTTGAGAGAGCATATTACCGAGGATTCGGGAGGCGGTCACGTTTCCCTGTCCCCCTACACCGGTAATGATAAGGTTATAGGGGTCAGCCTTCAGTTTGGGTAGTTCAGTTGTCATTTCACCTCCATATTTTCAATGGCACCGACCGGGCAGACAGATGAACAGACACCACAACCAACACAGATGGCGTCATCTATTTTAGAAACCTTCTTCTCTGTGTCCCAGACAAGGCCCGGGCATTTAAAAACACGTGTACACAACCGGTTGCAACCACAGTTTTCCCCCAGGCACTGGGATTCATGCACCACCACGTCAAACCAGCGAATGCCTTTTTTCTCGGGACTCAACGCGCAGATCTGTCTCAGGACCAGCACCTTCACACCGCCCTTCATCCCCATCAGCTCGAAGATAGTTTTTTGTGTCTCATCGAAATCAAACGGATCGGCCACTCGAACCGTGGCGCCGATTGATTTGCAGATGGACTCGATATTCATCTGCAGGGCCTCTTCGCCCCGGGCGTCTTTTTCCGTTCCCGGATGAGGCTGGAAGCCGGTCATGGCGGTGCCGCTATTGTCCAGAACCACCAGGGTGATATCCGACTTGTGATGCACCGCATTGACCAGGGCCGGCAGGACTGCATGATAAAAGGTGGAATCACCACAGACCGAAAAGACCGGCTGGTCCATCCCGAACTGTCCCAGCTTGCCGAACCCGCTGGCCACACCGGTTCCGGACCCCATGGCATGGAGGGTTTTAAGGGTACTGTATCCTGCCGGCAGGACAGCCATACTATAACAGCCAATGTCGCCACAGACGAAGCCCTCATTGTTATCCAGCTTCAGGGCTTGGGAGATGTTCCAGAAGGAGGCTCGGTGTGGACAGCCCGCGCAGAAGGTTCCTTCACGTGCCGGAGCACCCAGGAACAGGTGGGTATTGGCTTTTTCGGAGTACTCAGCTGTCAGGCCTGCGTAGTCCATTCCCAGAATTCCACAGAGAGCACCGATGACGATATCGGGGTTCAGCTCATTGGTTGAGGGAATCGTTCCGTCCCGCTTTCCAAAGAATTTTTTGATCCCGATCTCTTCTGCCAGTTCCATAGCCAGGATTTTAACACTCTCTTCCAGAAAGGGGATTACCTCTTCGACGATCAACACCTTATTCGCCATGCGCAGGTGTTTCTCCAGCAGTTTGGGTGGCAGCGGCCAGGTGGTTCCCAGTTTCAACAGGCCCACCCGATGCTGAACCCCCAGGAGCTTGATGGCTTCCCTGCTGTAAAGGTTGCAGGCGGAACTGGTGATCAGCAACAGCTCCGGATTGCCCGGGCCGGTGTAGGTATTGAAGGGGGATGTCTCAAACATCTTGATGGCCTGCTGGACTTTTTGCTGCTGCAGGCCGTGCTTGTAGGCGACCGGAGCACTGATCATGGGTCCTGTGTCCGGGTCAAGAATGAATCCGTCGTGTTTGAATTCCGCTTTGTGATCGGTTTCCGGCAGGTCCCCGAAAGTGATATTGCCGCTGGCATGGGAGAGGCGTGTCACACTGCGGATCATCACCGGGCATTTCAGGGCTTCTGACAGTTCAAACCCCCATTTGGTGATATCCTTGGCCTCCTGAAAATCCCCCGGTTCCAGGAGCGGTATTTCAAGCATGCGGGAGAAGTGACGACTGTCCCCCTCGTTGACACTGGACAGGGCTCCCGGATCTTCACAGGTTAGAACCAACATTCCGCCCCGGGTTCCCGAACCGGCCAGGTGCAGGAAAAAGTCCGAAGCGACGTTGACACCATTCTGTTTGAGCACGCACAGGGAACGGAGTTTGGCGAAAGAGCCGGCGGCAGCCACCTCCATGGCCACCTTCTCATTGGTTGACCACTCCACATAGAGGTTTCTTTCCTTTGATACGTTGGCCAGGCTTTCCACAATTTCAGAAGAGGGAGTTCCGGGATAACCAGCCACAACGGCCACGCCCGCTTCAAGGGCGCCTCTGGCAAAGGCTTCGTTTCCCATCACCAGATGGTGCTGGTTCGATTTCGGATCTGTCAGTGCTGTCATGATACCTCCTGATTCTGTTTTTTAAGGGCCCGCTTTTTCTTGTTTCCGGCTCCCGTTGTTAAATGGTCCAGTCCTGCGGCTGAAAATTCATCCAGCTTCAGGTAACCGGCTGCCACAGCTTTGTTGACGAGCTCCTCCCCTCTTGCAGTCCTGATGATCAGCGTATTCCACTCCTTTTTGCCTTCAAAGGCTCCCACGGAGATATCCGCCCACTCGGCGGTCATGTCCGGACAGACTGAACAGCCGTTGGGTATGAGGGTCCTGACTTCTGACAGGGGCAGTTCAGTGGTCGAGTTCCCGGTTTTGACCACAAACACTTCTGCGGGAGGTGGTGGGACGTCCATACCGGTGATGGTGGCCGGATCGATTTTGCCTGAGATATAGTCCTTGAACTTGCGCGCATCCAGAGACCAGGTGCAGAAAAGACCGATCGTCAGGCTGACAGGATCCATAAAATCCGATTTCTCCAGTGGATTGGCACGCATCTGGGCGATACCGGTCAGCTGGCAGGCGGTGCCCACCACCCCCAGGTTTGTCCGACCGTCCTTTGCCGCCTCATTCACGGCTGCCGCCGTATGGGCGGCTGCATACTTGGTGGCGGCGCATTTGAGTGCATCCCCTGCATTCTCAACAATCTTCGGCACTGGAATCAGGCCCTCAGCGTCAGTCAGCACAGCACCCTCAATGGCGCCGCTTTCCAATGCAAACGAGATCAACGCGGTGACGGATCCCCCGTTTTGAAACCGGTCACCCTGGAGCATATCGCCTGCCTTGGCGGCTACAATTTTCTGGTAAGTACCAAGCGGTTTATCGGTATAGGGTTGGTTGAAGTAGTTCTGGGACAGCATTTCAAAATCGACTCCCGTCTTAGGACATTGAGCATAGCAGCGCCCCTTTTCCAGATCGCAGTCGAAGACCTTTGCCACCTTACCTGAATGGACCTTAAAATAGGGACAGATGCCGACACAAGCACCGCAGACCGAACACAGATCTGTATCCAAAACCTGTTCGAAAATCTCCTTTGATCCCCCAATTTTCATGGATATACCTCCTTATTGTTATTACTATGTTGAACTACGCTTGTGATCCTTCTGATACTATTTAGGTCATGATAATACTCAAATTCCATGTGATCATTATTCTAGTTTTTCGGCTGATATTGCCATTGAAACAATATCCTGCACCTTGATCTCTTCCTCCAGATTCATGAGCTTGATGGAATCCTCCAGCATGTGATGACAATAGGGACAGGCGGTGACGATTGTGTCTGCGCCCGTCTCTTTTAATTGCTGAATGCGAAGATTATTGATCCGTTCATCGGCCTTGAAATCCATCCAGAAATGACCGCCGCCAGCCCCGCAGCAGAAACTCTTCCAGCCGGATTTATCAGGCGTGACTATTGTAATATTAGGTAGTTTTTGCAGTACCTGTCGAGGTGCATCGTATATCCCCTGGTATCTTCCAAGGTAACAAGGGTCGTGGTAAACCACGGTTCTGTTTTCACTGGAACTGCCTGGATCGGTAGAAACGCCATTGGTTGCAAGGTATTCAGTGTGATGCATCACCTGAAACTCTCCACCGAACTGGGGATACTCATTTTTTAAGACATTATAGCAGTGGGGACAGGAGACCAGCAGTGTTTTAAAAGCCCGGCTGTTCAACTCCTCCACCTGCTGTTTGGCTGTCATCTGGAAAAGGTTTTCCTCACCGACAACACGGGCCGGATCACCACAGCATTGCTCACCCATGCCGAGGATACCAAAATCGGCACCACTGTTTTTCAAGTATGTGATCACATCTTGTGCAATCTGCTGCTTGACGGGATCAAAGGTGGAGAGGCAACCGATCCAGTAGAGTATCTCACAAGACTCCCCCGGCTTAATGACCGGGATTTTCAGAGACTTTGTCCACTTGACCCTTTCTGTCTGGTGACCGAAGGGATTGCCGTTGGTTTCCATTTGGCGCAACATCTGCTCCACTTCCTCGGGCATACGCCCTTTCATATTGACCTCGCAACGCCGAATCTCGATCTGAATATCCACATGTTCCACATAAGCCGGGCAGACCTCGTCACAGGCCCGACAGGTGCGGCAATACCATGAGAAATTCTCATCGAATGCGTTTCTCATAATCTCTGTTGACTCAAATTCACCCGCTGTCGATTCGCCTTGTGCAGTGTCATCCAGTACCATGACCTCCTTCATCCCGGCAATAAAGCTTTTAGGCGACAGCGGCAGTCCAGAAGCAGTAGCGGGACAGTTTTCCTCACAGCGTCCACAGGAAATGCAGGCATCAAAATTCAAACGCTGTTTCCAGCTCAGGTCAGCAATGGTATCCAAGCCGATGGAAAATGCCTCCGGGTCGAAATCCTCGGCCTCCATTAGATCTTCCAGGTCAACCCGCTTCAGTTCCCCGGCTGGCTTGGTCTTCCTAAAAAAGGTGTTGGCCGGCAGGGTCAGCAGGTGAAGGAACTTTGTATAGGGAATCGTGGCAATCCAGAGCATAACACAAGCAGTGTGTACCCACCAGATTGCCGCGTGCAGCGTCAATCCGACACGTTCTGAGATGCCTCCAAAAAGCTGCCCGGTCAGTTGACCCACCGGTGAGTAAGGAGCCCAGGGATCGCGGGTCAGCATGATCCTCAGCCCCTCTATCATAAAACCGGTCAGGATGATTACCATCAGCAGCAGGAGTGCAACCGTGTCTTTGCGATCAGTTGCCAGATAGCCCGGCCTGATAACAATTCGCCGCCAGAAAGCCATCATCAATCCCAACAGGAACAAGAGGCCTGCCAGATCGGATATACCTGTCAACACGAGATAGACGTATCCATGAAAAAACCGCGTACCGAAATCATAGTCCAGGGCAATAACAGCGGTTGTCACTATAAAGATGATAAAAGCATAGAAAAAAAGGCTGTGAAAAACACCTGCGATACTCGACCGCCTGACACGGGATTGCAGCAGTATCTCCCTAACCGTAAATAGCAATCGCCTTGAATAGTCGGAGAGCCTTTCTTTGTCGGCCACGCCACTGCGCCAGCGGGCAATCTGCTGATACAGACCGTAGCCTAGTGATATTAAACTGACGATAAACAGTGGATACATCAGCCACTGAAAGGGAACATTCCACATGATCTGCCGGGTGGCAACTGCGAGATTATTCAATTTAAAATCCGTTAATTCTGATTTCAGCCAGAAACCGTTATCCTTTCTAATTCAAAGTGGAGATTGTCGTTTTTCGATTACTCACAGTTTCTGCATTACCTATACCAAGTCTTCTCACCGGGCTGGTATTAGATAGTTCAGTAGCCCCAGGTCAACGAGATCCAATTGACTTAAACAACAGTCTGATTATATCTCATGTTCTTTTAGCGGAAATTCAGTTATGAAGACACTGTATGGTTAATGAACGAAACAAAATGTTTTTGAGAAACATTTTGTTTCACCAAACAATTATAAATAATCTTTTGCCAACTTGGACTATTGAGAATTTGATGGGACAGAAATCAAGGTTTATAATAAGCCCAGGTAGCTCAATTACTATGTTGGTAGCATGTATCTAGAACAGGTTGGCAAAACGCTGGCATGGTCGATGCAAAATGGAGGATGAACAAAACAATAACAACCAACTTCTCTTTAATAACGTTTCCAAAGAGAAAAGGCGAAAACTCTATCGGAGAAAAAAATGCAGAAAATCACAAAAGAAGATAACTATGATGTGATTATCGTTGGTGGTGGTAACACTGCCCTACTGACAGCCATTCGAGCTCAGGAGGTTGGCGCCGAGAAGATCCTGATCCTGGAAAAGGCCCCTAAAACAGAGCGGGGCGGAAACGGATATTTTACGACGGGTCTCTACCGGGTGGTGCACAGCGGAACTAAGGAACTGGCTGAACTGATGCCGACGATGACCGAAGAAGAGCGTGAAATGGAGTTTGCGCCATACACGGCCGACGAATTTTTCAGTGACTATATGATCGGAAACGACGGATTGGGAGACGAATCCATGATGCAGATGATTGTAGAAGAGTCAAACGCTGCGATTCGCTGGATGATTAAAAACGGGATCGAATTTGAGACAGGTTCCGGATCGATGATGAGAGTGGGCGGTAAACTGGTGCATGTTGGCAGGTTGGCTGTGCAATGCAAAGGCGCTGGCGCCGGACTAAGTGATACCCTATATAAGATGATCGAGAAAAAGGGGATTGAACTGCACTATGAAACGGCCGCACGGAAATTATTGACGGATGACACCGGCCGTATCATGGGTGTTAAGATTCAAGGAAACAAAGCGGTTCAGGAAGTCAAAAGCAAGTCAGTGGTACTTGCCTGTGGCGGGTTTGAGTCCAGCCCGTCGATGAGAGCCCAATACCTGGGCAAAGACTGGGATCTATGTCTGGTCAGGGGCGGGCGCCACAATACGGGAGACGGGTTGAATATGGCAATGGATGTGGGTGCTCAACCCTATGGAAACTGGAGTGGGTGCCACGCGATTTTTATTGACGCTGAATCGCCACAGCCGGCCCGCAGAGAGGACGGTGAAAAGACTTCCAAACGGATCTATATTTTTGGACTGGTAGTGAACAGTAGGGGGGAACGGTTTGTGGACGAGGGTGAAGACGACATCACCATGACCTATTCCAGATATGGGCAGCATGCCTTAAAGCAAGCCGGGAGAATTGCTTTTCAAATATTTGATTCGACAGGAAATGACATTATTAACGCGATGCCGGTTGATGATTATGTTGGTGCCCCCTACACAAAGGCGGATACAATAACAGAACTGGCAGACATGCTGGCAATTGACGAAGAGACCCTGGTCAAGACCGTTGAGGACTATAACAACGCCATCGAACCCGGCGGTTCCCTGGAGTACCACAAATTCTTGGGACTTCCACATGATCAGCAGGCATTGAGTATTACACCGCCGAAATCAGGAAACGCCTTTGCGCTGAATAAACCCCCATACTATGCCTACGCAGTTAGCTGTGGTATCACTTTCACATATGGCGGCCTCAAGGTCAGCAAACGGGGAGAGGTGTTGAACCAGTTAGACAAGCCAATACCGGGCCTGTATGCAGCCGGCGAGACCGTTGGCGGTCTGTTTTATACGAATTATCCAGGAGCTACGGGACTGACTGCAGGGGCGATTTTCGCAAAAATTGTGGGTGCTAATGCGATTGAGGATAATAAGTAAGGAGAAATACCGTGTTAAATACAATTGTTTGTACCAAGGCAGTGCCTGGGTTTATAACGGACCCGAGAGTTTCAGATAAGAAGGACAACCTGGAATATGAAGCCGGGACTATTGTGATCAATGAGTCGGACGACTATGCCCTGGAAGAGGCTGTCTCTTTGAAAAAGAAGTTGGGGGGGACAGTTACGGTGATATCGGCCGGAACATTGACTGCCCAGAAAGTCCTTCAGACCGGCCTGGCGAAGGGAGCGGACAACGCAATCCGCATTGATGTGCAACTGACCAATACAACCCAGACAGCCAACCTGCTGGCCGATGCCATCAGGCAAACAGACTGCAACCTGGTCTTGGCTGGGGTTGAGTCCCGTGACAACATGGCGGCCCAGGTCGGGTTGCTGATTGCAGAAAACCTGGGGTTTCCCTTTTCTTATGCCGTCACGAAAATCCAACCAGGGAACGAGGAGGGGACACTCAAGGTGACCAAGGAGATCGGTGCCGGTCTCAAACAGTGTGAATCCATAAAGCTGCCAGCGGTACTCTGCGTTCAGACCGGAACCACGCCCACATCCTTTGTCCCTTTTAAAAAAATGATGATGGTAAAGAAGAAGCCGGTTCGAACATACAAACCGTTGGATCTGGAGTCAGGCCGTGAAATTGCTGATGGTCCAGCCTTCAAAATTGAGGAGGTATTCCCGCCGTCTGAGAGCGCCATGGCTGAAATAATCGTAGGAAGTAACGAAGAGATAGCTTCCAAAATCTTGCAGAAAATAAAGGAGGCTATCTGATGAGTGGGGAAATCTTGGTCCTTTCCGAACACGTGGCAGGCGTCATCGACAATGTAACCTATGAACTGCTGACATTGGGTCGACAAATCGCTGATGAGAAAGGAATAGGCCTGGCTGTTTTGGTGCTGGGAAACCAGACCAATGCGCTTCAGGATGCCCTGTCTGAATCCGGGGCCGATGTTGTTCTGGTTGCAGATGATTTGTCATTGGAAACTTACAGTGCGGAAGTATATGCAGCTGTGATCTCAGATGTGGTCAGAGAGCGTCAGCCCATGATGGTACTGACCGGATACACCTACTTCGGGATTGAAATGAGCGCAGCTGTTGCCACCCGCAGCGGTGGCTCCATTCTCAGCAACTGCCAGGATCTGAACTTCAATGGTGATAAACCGGTGGTAGTAAGACCCATGTATGGCGGAACTCTGCTTAGCCGCATCGGAATCAACGGCCCGGCCCCCTATGTACTCAGTTTTGAAAAAGGGGCTCTGCCAAGGGTCGAATTGAGCGGGAAAACCGCTGAGCTTGTTTCTGTTCCGGTTGCAATTGAACCGGCCACACTGAAGTCATCAACCATTGAAATCATTAAAGCGGCAGTTGGAGAGATCGATATAAAAAAGGCCAATATTCTGGTGTCTGCCGGACGAGGTATCGCCGATAAGGAAAACCTCACTTTGATCAGTGAACTGGCGGAGGCCCTGGGAGGCGCCATCTCCTGCTCTCGTCCAGTGGCTGACATGGGTTGGCTGACCCCAGAATATCAGGTGGGAATTTCCGCCAACTATGTGACACCGAGTGTTTACATTGCCTGTGGCATTTCAGGCGCCAGCCAGCATGTGGCTGCCATGAGGGATTCGGGCTTGATCATTGCCATCAATAAGGACGCCAATGCCCCTATATTCAGGGTGGCACACTATGGTATCATCGGCGACCTGTTTGATGTGATTCCGGCTATGATCAAGGAAGCACAGGGTTGAAAATCGAAAATGAGAACCTATTGTGGTTACAACCACAGAACAGTGTCGTATTGAAATAAGATTGTTAACTTTTTTGGAGAATATTAAATGACTAAAAAAGTCGTTATTTTGGGTGGCGACGGTGTCGGGCCGGAAGTAGCTGATGTGACTGCTGATGTCCTGAGGAAAATGTCCCTGGATCTGGAAATTCTGGAGCCGATTTGTGGAGAGAAGGCCCAGGCGGAATTAGGCAACTTCTTTCCGGACGAGACCAGGAAGCTTTGTGATGAGTCAGATGCCATCCTTTTTGGGGCTTCCGGCACGACAAGTGGTTTTCTTCTGGCTTATCTGCGCTGGGGGCTTGATAACTATATAAACATCAGACCGATCAAGTATTACCCAGGCTGTCGAACACCGCTGAAAGATGCTGAGGGAATTGATTTTGTAATTCTGCGGGAAGGTATTGAAGGAATGTACCCTGGACGTGAGGGAGACATATCCCTATTGACTAAGAATCTTCCGGAGTACAGGGATATTCTCGGGAAATCTTTTGCCGACTATGGGGAGGGTAAATTTGCAGTTCGAATAATAACCGACAGTGGCGCCCGTCGTTTTCTCAAATTTTCCTGCGAATTTACACTTCAAAGAAAAGCCGCAGGATATAAGGGCAACCTCACCTGCGTGACAAAATCCAATGTCCTGAGAGAATCCGATGGCCTGTTTTACCGCATTATGGAAGAGGAAATTAAACTCTTTCCAGAGCTGATACTTGAACATTATTATGTGGATGATATGGCTCGGCGTATTTTGAGATTCCCAAAAGACCTGAATGTTCTAACCACTACCAATATGTTTGGAGACATCCTATCCGATGAAGCGGCTGAACTTGTGGGCGGGTTGGGAATGTCCGCCAGTGCCTGTATCGGTGGAACGGTCCCTTATTTTGAACCGGTACATGGGGCCGCACCAGACATCGCAGGACAAGGCATCGTTAACCCCACCGCCATGATGTTCAGCGCTAAAATGATGCTGGATCAACTTGGAATGGCTGATGCCGCGAGAGCTCTGGATGACGGAATTGCAGCCGTCTATCGGGAAGGCAGATACCTGACCCATGATCAGGGCGGAAGCACATCCACCACCAAATTTGCTGACGCTGTTATGAAGAAGATTGGTTAAACACCCTTAATCAGCAAAAAGCTTTCAGTCCTTAATTGTTTCAAATAAATTGGGGACTGATAAAAGGTCAATTCTTGATATTTCAATTCAGGTGTCAATAGTAGGTGTCGATCAGCGGTAATCAAAGATATGAAAAGGTATAGCCTAATATCAGCCAGATTTGTGATAAAACGGTTTATTTATCTGTCACAATAAATTTAACAGTTTTGATCATCCATTTCTATCTAATCAACCGTTGAACCTGACTGGCCGAGAATGCCTTACCCTTTGCGGTCTTATAACCCATCTCAAACAGTGCTTCAGACACTTTCAACAGAGACTACCTTTTACCATTTCGGGGGGGGCCGATACGCCTTCTTAGCGGTTTTAATCAGCTCCTGATAGCTTTTCCTGCCTTCACACTTCCCATCACCCGTCAGAGTCAAACTGTTGCCTTTCTTCTTGTTCTCAGGCTTGGCGGATTGCCTGCCCTTCCTCAACCGTTTGACAATCATGTTCTTGTCCAGTTCGGAAAAAACTCGTGAGGTGAAAAAAGTATTTCCTCTCTAAATCCTTTGCTTACAATAGTTAGACCTCAGCCGAAAAGCATCGGTGAGATGCCGAAACATGGCTAATGAATTATCAAGACGAGCATTTATTCAACACCCGTTGGTTTTTCACTCAAAAACCCAATAACACAGCTAATGCAGCC
>Ga0180009_10002503_pt1 | contig 21611 bp, 20 predicted proteins | sample OS_PC_MetaG_FD_123537 | JGI IMG/M metagenome (GOLD analysis project Ga0180009, IMG submission 123537) | Groundwater microbial communities from the Aspo Hard Rock Laboratory (HRL) deep subsurface site, Sweden - OS_PC_MetaG | ecosystem: Environmental > Aquatic > Deep subsurface > Groundwater...
AGGATGTAGCAGTGCCTGCCCTCAGCCGTGAGGCGCTTTTCCAGGAGGTTGGCCACGGTCGACTTGCCGGAGCCGGACAGGCCGGTGAACCAGACGATCTGGGCGGCCTGGTTCTTCTGTTTGGCGCGCACCTCGCGATTCACGTCGAAGCTCTGATAGGTGAGGTTCTGCGCTCGCCTCAGGCCGAAATCGACGACCCCCGCGCCGAGCGTGGCATTGCTCAGCCGGTCGATCAGGATGAAGCCGCCGGTCTTGGGGTTGCTGCCATAGCTGTCGAAGGCGATCGGTTTGTCGGTAGCGATGGTGACGGTGCCAACCTCGTTGAGGTGAAGGTTGGTCGCCGCCAGCTTCTCGAGCGTATTGACGTCGGTGCGGTGCTTGAGATTGGTCAGCGTCGCCGGCACCACCTGCGTGCCGATCTTCAGCAAATAGGAGCGGCCGTGATAGGCGGGTTCCTCATGCATCCATACGAGACGCGCCTGGAACTGGTCGGAGAATTCCGGCGTTTCGCCGGGCTTGCATAGGATATCTCCGCGCGAAATGTCGATTTCGCGGTCGAGCACCAGCGTCACCGCCTGTCCGGCAACAGCCTCTTCGAGATCGCCGTCCATGGTGACGATGCGGGCGATCTTGGCCGGCTTGCGCGAAGCGGCGACGAGGATGTCGTCGCCGGGCTTGACCGATCCGGAGGCCAGCGTGCCGGAAAAGCCGCGGAAGTCGAGATTGGGCCGGTTGACCCATTGCACCGGAAAGCGCATCGGCCGCTGGACCCGGTCCTCGCCGGTCTCGACATCCTCGAGGAAGGGCAGAAGCGCCGGACCCCTGTACCAGTCCATGTTGGCGCTCAACGCAACGATATTGTCGCCTTCGAGCGCCGACACCGGAATCGCCTCGATCGTGTCGAAGCCCAAGGGGGCGGCGAAATCGCGGAAGCTCTTCTCGATGTCGCGGAAGACCTGTTCCGAATAACCGACCAGGTCGATCTTGTTGGCCACCAGCACAACGTGGCGGATACCGATCAGGCTGAGGATGTAGGAGTGACGCCGCGTCTGCGTCAGCAGGCCCTTGCGCGCGTCGACAAGCAGAATGGCGAGTTCGGCATTCGAGGCGCCTGTCGCCATGTTGCGCGTGTACTGCTCGTGGCCGGGCGTGTCGGCGACGATGAACTTGCGCTTTTCCGTCGAAAAGAAGCGATAGGCGACATCGATGGTGATGCCCTGTTCGCGTTCGGCGGCGAGACCGTCGACCAGAAGAGAAAAATCGATGCCGGCCGAGCCGGTGGCGCGGTTGCGGCTGTCCGCCTTGAGCGTCGCCAGCTGGTCGTCGAGAATGAGCTGGCTGTCATAGAGCAGACGGCCGATCAGGGTGGACTTGCCGTCGTCGACCGAACCGCAGGTCAGGAACCTGAGTATGGATTTGTTGGTCTGCTGGTCGAGCCAGCCGGTGAGGTCGGCCGCTTCGAGCGGGGCTGTTTCGTGGCGGGTCATGTCAGAAATAGCCTTCCTGCTTCTTTTTTTCCATCGAGGCGGACTGGTCGCTGTCGATGAGGCGCCCATCGCGCTCCGAGGTGCGGGAGGCCTGCATTTCCATGATGATGCCGGGGAGCGTGTCGGCGTGAGACCGAATGGCGCCGGTCAGCGGATAGCAGCCAAGGGTACGGAACCTGACCATTTCCTCGCGCGGCATCTCGCCCGGGTCGAGCCGGAAACGGTCGTCGTCGATCATGATCAACGTGCCGGAGCGGTCGACCACCGGGCGCCTTTTAGCGAAATAGAGCGGCACGATCGGGATGTTCTCGGCATAGATGTAGGTCCAGATGTCTCGCTCGGTCCAGTTGGAGAGCGGGAAGACGCGCATGCTTTCGCCGGGATTGAGCCTTGTGTTGAACACCCGCCAGAGCTCGGGCCGCTGGTTCTTCGGATCCCAGGCGAAACTGGCGTTGCGGTGGGAAAAGATCCGTTCCTTGGCGCGCGATTTTTCCTCGTCGCGCCGCGCTCCGCCAATGGCGGCGTCATACTTGCCGGCGCCGAGGGCCTGCCGCAGCGCCTGGGTCTTCATGATGTCGGTATAGCGGGCCGAGCCATGATCGAAGGGATTGATATTGTCCCTCAAACCGTCGGGATTGGTATGGACGATCAGGTCGAGATCGAATTCCTTCGCGGTCTTGTCGCGGAAGGCGATCATTTCGGAAAACTTCCAGGTCGTATCGATATGCAGGACCGGGAAGGGGATGCGCGAGGGATAGAACGCCTTGCGCGCCAGGTGCAGCAAAACGCTCGAATCCTTGCCGATCGAATACATCAGCACAGGCCGCTCGAACGACGCGGCGACTTCGCGGAAGATCTCGATGCTTTCAGCTTCGAGCGCCTGCAAATGGGTGGACGTACTGCCGGTCATGATGCCCTTTGGTCGGGATTGGCGATGAGATCGGAAAGGCGGGGGTCGCCGAAGGCGAAAAAGAACGGATTGGCGAAGTCGCTGTCCCCGGACTGGTTGCGCTTGCCATAGCGCAGGGGCGTGCCGTCAACACAGGTCACGCGTCCGCCCGCCGCCCGAAGGATGGCGTCGCCCGCCGCGGTGTCCCATTCCATCGTGCGGCCGAAACGCGGATAGATGTCAGCCCCGCCTTCAGCGAGAAGGCAGAATTTCAGCGAGGACCCGGCGCTTCTGAACTCGTTTATGGCGAAGGGCGAAAGGCGCGGATCGCCTTCGCCGCTGCCATGCGAGCGGGAACCGACGGCGCAAAGGCCGATGCCGGCCGGACGCACCGCGATCGGTGTCGGCTCGACGATGCGCGCGACGGTCGAATTGCCGTCGACGACGCTTGCCGAGCTGCTGCCCGTGCCGTCGATGCCCCACCAGATGCGCCCTATGGCAGGCGCATAAACAACGCCGGCGACCGGAACGCCCTTGTCGATCAAGGCGATGTTGACAGTGAACTCGCCGTTCCGGGCGATGAATTCCTTCGAACCATCCAGCGGATCGACCAAAAAGAAGCGCGCCGTGGTTTCGGGCACATTCCCGGCCGAGACCGCTTCCTCGGCGACCACCGGAATGCCGGGAAACGCCTTGTTCAGCTTTGAAGTGATGATCGCCTCCGCCGCCGTGTCGGCGAGCGTAACGGGCGAAAGATCGGCCTTTGTCGCGACAGCAAAGTCGGTGCCGTAGATTTCGAGAATCTTCTCGCCTGCTGCGCAGGCTATGTCGGCCAGGGTGGCAATTTCTATCAAATCTGCGGCCTGCGAATGCGGAAACTGGTAAATGCGAAAGTGTCTGACGAAGCCCTAAACGCTTGCGGGCTCGTGACTATGACAAAAAAGGCGTTGATGCAATTCTTAGCGTGGCAATTGGTTGCTGCGACCCTTCAGCCGATAACGATGCCACCAAAGCATCATTGATGCTGCGGGGCAACCGCTCGCGATGCATTGCCACCATGTCGTGCGGGCATGTCTCGCCAGCGAAATTGGCGCATTCACCATTAATTAAGCCTGTTCTTGGCCGGCGTGGCTTCGGCGATATACTTGGCTCCAAACCGAGGATGGCTCATGTTTTGCGTTTCCAGATCTCTTCGTGCCGGCCTTTTTGCCCTTGCCGCCCTGGCCATGCCTGTTGCCGGAGCGACTGTGGCGCGCGCCGCCGACATGCCGGCGACGCCGTCCATGGGCGAGGTTCTGCCGGAAGTGTCAGCTTCCGAATTCCTCGACCGGACCGCAGATCTGATGCTTTTGCGGCTGCGCTTTGGCGCCATGCTGCAGGACGAGGTGCGGGACCGGATGCGCGCTACGGTGCTGGAACTAGGAGACGTCGGGCCGTCGGCCGACCTGGTCGATGTCCTGCGCCGAGACCTGACCGCTGAGCTCTACTATTACACCGTCAACCTCCGCTACCTGATCATGGCGGAAGGCGCGATCTGGCCCGAGGGCCAGTCGGCGCGCACCTATCGGCTCGATTCGCTGGCCGAACTCGCGACCATCGTCCGCGAGATTGCCTCCGGCGACGTGCTGAGGCTTGACATCGAAGGAATTCTGCACCGGCTGGAACAGGTGAACGCCTGGACCGAAGGATTGTCGGAACCGCTCGACGATTGGTTCGATTCAAAGGAGCGGAAGCTTCTGGTCGAAGAGGCGTTGGCGGCTTCGGAATCGATGACCCGGACCTGACCGAGCCGCCGCCATTCCGCGGAGTGAGAAAACAAAGCCGGCCTTGAGGCCGGCTTTGGCGATTCAGAGGGCAGGTGGTTCGATCGGCGTCACGACCACTTGTAGGGGTTGGCCGACTGCACCGAGACGATCCTGTAGCCGGTTTGCGCCAGGGGCTTGATTGTCGGCGTCAGGTTGTCGAGCACGATCTTGCCGCGCGAGGTGTTGACGATCAGGATGGCGTGGCCTTCGCCCTTGCGGGTCTTCACCGCGGCGATCCTCAGAGAGGCGGCGGGAATGCCGGCGCGGATCAGGGCCTTGCGCTTGGCCAGCACGAAATCCTCGCAATCCCCGGCGGAGGCATTCACCGACCAGATGTCGACCTTTCCGTCCGCCTTCGGACGGATGCGGCTGTTCACCGAGGCGTTCACCTTCTTGATGGTGCTTAATACCTTGTCGGAAGCCGTCACGGTCGACGCGCCACCGGCCTTGCACTCGTTGGGGTGCTCCAGGCACATCAACAGGTAACCCATCGGTGCCCCGGCCGTTGCCGGCTGGACGGTCGTGGCCGTCACGAGAAGGCTGCCCAACGCGGCAGCGATGATGAGCAATACCTTATTCATGGTCGCGATCCCTTGCGGATTTCATTCGTTATGGGGCGATCATGACGGCCTTGACTTGAGAATTGCCGGCGAATTTCAATAAAGTTTTAGACAAATCCCACAATCCACCCCGCGACCGGCTCGCGCGGTTTGGTTCGATCTCCGGACAAACAAAAAGGGCGCCGCAGGGCGCCCTTTTCTCGCAACTCTGTTCACGCAGGCTGATTCGGAACGCCTTCCTCGCGCCCGTCGCGAACTGGTCAGTTCGGGCTGGCGAGCTGATTGATGGATGCCGTGACGGTGTCGGTGTCTCCGGTGACAAGGCCGTCTGCGATACCGGCGACGGCATCGGTATTGACCAATTCGGGTGCGTCCGTGGCGATGGTGTCAATGGCAGCGGCGAGCTGAGCGACGGGGCCATCGGTCTGGGCAAGCGCAACCACGAGCGTATTGAGCAGTTGGCGCTGGGCGGCAGCGTCACCACCGGTTACCTTGATCTTGGCGACGAGCCGTTGGGTCAGGGCGATACACTCTGTCGCGTTGTCGTCGGCCGAGCAGGCGGTGATCACCTGATCCTGGGTGACGGTGTCGGTTGCCGGATCAATCGTCTGGGCGAATGCGGCTGTCGGCGCACCGACGGCGAGAATGAGGGCGGAAATGGCCGCGAGGAGAAAATGTTTCATAATAGCGCTCCAAAAATGCGTAGTTACGCCTTCATTAATTCATCGTTCCGTGTGCGTCAATGTCGCACCCCGCTATCTCCCATCTCACAAGTGGCCGCGAGCGTCGTTTCCCGCCATGAATCCCGGTTCCCAGCCGCCGTTCACAAAGCCGTGAACGAACGAATCTCCGTGAAGACAGGCACTTTTGCCGCGACAAGGTAGCGGAATTTACGATAAGCGCATTTCTCCGCTAGATAAGCCATATCGAAGGCGAGGGGAGGAGTTGAAGAGTGTCGCGTTGGCGTGTTGATGTCAGGCCCGATCTCTTGGGGAAGCTGGCCTGGGTGGCGCTTGCCCTGGTTTTGCTCGGCGCGGCCTTTCTGGTCGCGATTCGGGAACTCGGGGCCAACGGCGCGCGCCATCACGATGAAATCGTTCGTTTCGAGATGGCGGTGGATGGCGTTCTTCCCGCCCCGCTTTCCTATTCCGGCGAGAGGCAAAACCTTCTCGATTGCATGGCCATGGCGGACGGCATCTACGGCAGGCTTCAGACCAAGGCTGTTCTCGCCGACATGGCGGCGACCTGCGCGGAGGCCGCCGAGGCGGCCTTGCGGTCCAATCCCAATTACGGTTTCGCCGCGCTTGTGCTGGCCCGTTTGGCCGTGATTGGCGACGATTGGGACCGCTTCAACCGCATGCTTGTCGTTTCGCAGCGCGGCGCGCCGGCGGAACAATGGGTTTCGGTCGAGCGCCTGCGCCTTTATGCGGGACATGAAGACCGTCTCGACGCGGCGACGCTCGTGGCGCGGCAGGCCGATATCGCACTTTTGCTGGCCAGCCCGATCGGCATCAGGTCGATCGCCGGTCTTTACGTCAGGAACGAGAGCCTGAGGGAACTGATCGCCGCGGAGGCGGAAAAACTGCCCGCCGAAGTGCAGAACAAATTCGTGCATACGGTGCGAAACATCATCGGCAGTTGACGTGGCCGAATCGCGTCGGGTCGGGTGCATGCGGCTGGCAAGGGCCGGGGTTGGCGGCGCAGGGCAGGTTCCCGGTCGGCGCTCTGGTGGGGCAGGGATGGCCATGTTATGAGGCCGGGGCGTCGCTCAACGGAGTGGGACCACAAAATGGCCAATTCGATGCCGCTGCGAAGCGCGGACCATGCGGATGCCGTTGCCTCGAAGGCGGCGGGACGCGGCGGCTCCCTGCTTTCGGCGAAGGCGAAACCAGAGGAGGCGACCCGGCCATGATCGCGACGAGCAGATTGCGGCGCAACGACGTCATCGCCCTGGCACTGGTCGCCGTCCTGACCCTCGTCCCGATCCCCCTTGGTTCCAACCGGCCGGGCTTGTGGGCGATCACCGACATGCTCATCTTCCTTGTCTTTCTCGTCCAGGCGATCACGCGGGTCTTCGACAAGGACGAACGCGCCCGCTTCCTGCCGGCGGACAGGCTTTTGCCCATCGGCTTTGTCGCGGTTGCGGTCTGGCATTCCGTGCAGCTCCTGCCGCTGGGCCAGCTTGTGTCCGACGGACAAAGCGGCATTGCCGCTTTCGGCGACACGATCAGTGTTGTGCCCGGACAGACATTGCTTATGCTTTTAAACTATCTCGCCTACGGCGTGGTCTTCATCCTCGCCTTCCAGATCGGACAAAGGCCGGGCCGCGCCAAACGGCTTTACGAATACACCGGCTACATGGTTGCGGCGTTCGGGCTTTACGCCCTCTTCGTCCTCGCCGTGCAGGACAACGCCCTGCTCGGCATGCCGCGCCAGTTCTATGTCGGGGATGCCGCTGGAACCTTTGTGAACCGCAACAGCTTCGCCAGTTTTCTGGGGCTAGGGCTTGTCATAAACACCGGCCTTGTGGCGTTGGCGCTGTTCGGAGTCGCGCGCGAAGGGCAACGCCCGGACCTGCGCGCCGCCGCGATGCATGGCCTGCTGGCGGCGCTGCTGCTCGCAGCGCTTTTGGCCACCCATTCGCGCATGGGTCTGTTCTCCAGCCTGTTCGGCGCCTTGCTGGCGGCGACGCTCTATGCATTTCAGTCGCGAAGGGGCGCCCGTCTGCGGGTCGGCACCGCGGTCGTCATTGCTTTTGGCTTCGGCGCGCTTGCGTTGATGTATGGGCAGGGCGTGCTGGAGCGGCTGGGCTCGACCCAATCCAGCCTCGACGTCAGGACCGAGCTCTACGCGCAGGTGTGGGATCTGGTGCTGCTGCGGCCGATGACCGGCTTCGGCGCCGGTGGTTTCGAGGCGGCCTTCCCATTGGTGCATGGCCTGCCGGTCAGTCCCGACCTCGTCTGGGACAAGGCGCATAACACCTATCTGACGCTATTTGCGGAACTGGGCCTCGGGATGGGACTTGTGGCGATCGCCATCGTCGCCTGGCTGTGCCGGCGCATGTTCGGCGCGCTCGGCGCCGGCATTCTGCCAAGACTTGGAGCGGCGGTCGGGCTTGGCGCGACCGCGCAGCTCGGTTTGCACGCTTTCGTCGATTTCAGCCTGGAAATTCACGCCGTGGCCATACTCTACGCCTTCCTTCTGGGGTTGGGCATGGCGGCGACCGAGGCGCGCCGGTTCCAATGAGTCTAGGCTCCATCTTCAGGCGCGGGGAACGCCCGCCCGGTCAGGATGCGATCCGGCTGATCGAACGCGATCGGGCGCCGGATCTGCTCTACGCGGTCGGAGACATCCACGGCTGCCATGACAAGTACAGCCGGATCGAGGCGGCGATCGTCGCCGATGCCGAGCGGCGTTCGCGGGGCGCCGTCATCGTCGTTCTCGGCGATGTGGTCGACCGCGGCCCGGACTCGCGGGCAGTGATCGAGCATCTTCTGGCCGCGCCGCCGCACGGCATCGATCGTTTTGTCCTTTCCGGCAATCACGAAGCCATGATGGCGTCGTTCTTCGACCGGCCGAGCCACAGCCACACCTGGCTCTCCTTCGGCGGCGCGGAAACCCTGATGTCCTATGGCATCGATACCGGGCGCTGGCAGATCGAGCGGGTCAAATCCAAGCTGATCCACTACCAGCTCCAGACCTTCATCCCGGCCGAGCACATGAGTTTCGTCGCCGAGCGTCCGCACCTCGTCCGTTTTGGAAAATTGGTTTGCGTTCACGCCGCCATCGACCGGAGTTGTTCCTTGTCGGAGCAGACCGAACGCGATCTTTTATGGACGCGGCCCGGACCGGAAACGGACGCAGACAATGGCGAAATGTCGGGTTATGTTGTCGTTCACGGTCATACGCCCGTGAAAGACGTCTTTGTTTCTCCTTTGCGCATTAATCTCGATACTGGTGCATTCGCGGGTGGCCCCCTTTCTGCGGCGCGCTTTGTTGCTGGACACTTTGACGGCTTGATTTCAAGCGCCTCGTGACTTTGCCTATTGGAAGTTGATTAGGACCGAACATGGAAGAGAACGAACTTGATCTGAAGGCGCTTGTATCGACGCTGAGGCGGCGCTGGCGCATGATTGCCGTGACGTTCGCGGTCGTCGTGGGCGTGGCGCTGATCACGACATTTGCACTGACACCAAGATTCACGGCCACCGCCCAGATCTATGTCGATGTCGCGGGCCGCGACCTTCTCGATCCCAGCGTCGATGCGTCATCGGCGAGCACGGCGTCCTCGAAAGTGGACAGCGAAGTCGAAATCGCCAAGTCCCAGAAGGTCCTGCTCGACGTCGTTTCATCCTTGTCCTTGGTCAACGACGAGGAATTCGGCGTCAAACTGGGGATGACCGACCGGCTCATGACGTGGATCGGCGTGGCGCGGACCGAGCTGCCCTCGGGCACCGAGGCGCTGAACCAGGTCATGGACAAGCTCGCCGGCGCGGTTTCGGTCCGGCGCCTGGGGCTGACCTTTTTGATCGAGATATCGGCAACCAGTGCCGATCCGGAAAAATCGGCACAAATCGCCAATGCCGTCGCCTCGGCCTATATCTCCTCCCAGGTCTCGGCCAAGGTCGAGAACACGCTGATGGCCCGGGACGTGCTCAAAGGCCGGCTGAATTCCGCTAGCAATGAGGTGGCATCGGCCGAGCAGTCCTTCGACGACTACATCAGCAACAATATCGATGCGCTGGCGCGCGACGCCGGGCGCGCCGACATTGCCCTGCTGCGCGACGAACTCGGCGATGCCATAAGGGAGCGCGAGCAGCAGTCAGCCCTGGCCGAACAGATTCAGCAATCCATCGGCAGCAGCGACTGGACCTCGCTGGCCGACAGTCTGCAGGACCAGGCGCTCGCCGAACTCGCCAGTCAGCGCGACGAACTGGTCGGCCAGCTCGAACAGGCGGAATCTGGATCGCAGCAGCAGATCGATCTCAGGGCCGAGCTCGATAGGCTCAACACAGAAATCGTCGGCTATTCGCAGACCAGGCTCAAAACCATCCGGCAGGACGTCATAACGAGCGAGCAGTCCGCAACGACCCTCAGGCAGCAGCTGAGAAGCTCGGTCCTCGCCAGCGACCTCCCGTCGACGGTTCTCACCCAGATCTATGGGCTGCAGCAGGACGCCGAGATAGCCCGCCAGCAATACCAGACGCTTCTTGGCCGCGTACGCGACCTCGATGCCCAGTCCGACGTCCAGGTGGCGGACAGTCGCCTGGTTTCGCAGGCTCTGTCGCCGTCCTCGCCGTCTTTCCCAAACAGCCGCCTCATCCTGATCCTGGCCGGCATCGCCGGACTCGGGCTCGGAATCGGCCTCGCCTTCCTGTGGGAGAACTATGTCGGCGGCTTCACCACCGATGCACAGGTCGAAGGTCTTTTGCATCTCGAAGTGGCGGCTGTGATCCCGATGCATCCCCTGACGCTGAAGAACATCGAAAAGGGGGAGATACGATCTCCCGCCGACCTCATGTATCTGGCGCCGATGTCGACCTATGCCGAAGCCATAAGGCGCCTCAGGGCCAATATCGACATCGCCCTCAACCAGCTCGATTTCAAAGGCGACGACAAGGCGACCAAGGGCAGGACGATCCTTGTGACTTCGGCGGTGCCGCGCGAGGGCAAGTCCTCGACCGCTCTGTCCCTGGCCCGCGCCTATGCCCTGGCCGGCCACAAGACCCTGTTGATCGACTGCGACCTCAGAAAACCGTCGGTTCACACCTATCTTGGCATCGAGCCACAGGGTGGGCTTGTCGAATACATCCGCGACGGCGGTGATTCCGAAGGTCTGTTGCAGGCCATTGGTCAGGATTCCCATTCGCCGCTTTCCGCGATCGTGTCGGGCCGTTCGAGCAAGATTCCGACCGATCAGATCGTATCGAGTCCGCTTCTGGCCGAACTGATCGAAAAGGCGCGCTCGATCTTCGATGTCGTCGTGCTCGATTCGCCGCCGCTCGTGCCGGTCGTCGACGGCGTCTATCTCGCCCATTATGCCGACTGCATCGCGCTGGTCGTGCAGTGGGGCGCGACAACGCAGTCGATCGTGCGGCAGGCGGTCCAGACCCTGCGGCTCGGCGCCAAGCCGAACACGCCGACCCTGACCGTGCTCAACCAGCAGCAGGGCGCGCGCGACCGCTACGCCAACAAGTACTATTACTATTACGGCCATGAGAACTAGCCGAGCCGCAAACAGTGGGGTTCCAGGCCGGTTGGCGGCCTGAACCCAATCTGAACGCCTATCTCAGCGTGGGTTCAAGCCGCGCGGGTCACTGTCGGTCCCATGTTCGAACCCGAACCATGCGAGACCGATATGACCCGCCACTACGAAAACCTCGTCATCGCCGCCTTTGCCGGAATTCTGATCGTTGTCGCCGCCGCCTTCGCCGTCACGCCGACATTTGCGGCCGGCTATCCGGTCGACATGACGGCCCGTGTCAGCGGCGTTGCCGAGTGGGACGTGCTGAACGTCCGCCTGTGGCCGGCGCACTACTCGCAAAAGGTCGGGTATCTCGATCCCGAGACCTTTGTCTGGGTCGAGCGCTGCATCCTCGTCGACAATGCCACCGACTGGTGCCGCGTCGAACGCGGCGATGTCGCCGGCTGGGTGAATTCGCGCTACCTCACGCCCGTCGATCCCGACGAGATGGGCGACCTCTGATCCTTTCCGCTTGACCTCCCGATTGACTCGCTCCCGGTTTGGCCGCATCTGTCGGTCGCAAATCGGGAGCTTTTTGTTGAATCCAGTTCTTGTCGAAACCCGGCGCGGCAATTGGGTCGAAACCGTGCATCGCGGCAGCTACGCGGTCTGCGATGCCGCGGGCTCCGTCCTTGCCGGTGTCGGCGACGCGAGCCATCCCGTCCTGCCGCGCTCCGCCATCAAGTCCATGCAGGCGCTGGCCCTTTTTCGTTCCGGGGCCGTCGACAGATTCGGGCTCGGCGACGAGGCCATCGCCCTTGCCTGCGCCTCCCATCTCGGCGAGGTGGAGCATATCGCGGGGGTCACGCGAACACTGGCGCGGATCGGTCTTGGTGAAGCCGATCTCGAATGCGGCGCCCATTCGCCAAGTTCCCCCGCCGCCCGCAAGGCGCTCGCCGATAGTGGCGCGGCGCCGTCCGCGCTCCACAACAATTGTTCGGGAAAGCATGCCGGCATGCTGGCTGACGCGTTGGCGCTCGGTGTTCCGACAAAAGCCTATGTCAACCGCGAGCACCCCGTGCAGCAATTGGTGCGCGCCTGCGTCGAGGAGGTGATCGGCACCAATCTCACGACCGAAGCCTGCGGCACGGACGGCTGTTCGATCCCGACCTGGGCGGCGCCACTGACCGCCTTCGCCTCCGGCTTTGCCCGCATGGCGACCGGGGAGGGGTTGCCCGAGGATCTGGCTCTGGCCTCAAAGCGCATCTTTTCTGCCGCCACCTCCCACCCGTACCTCATCCGCGGCACCGGCGCGCTCGACAGCGAGGCGATGGCGGCTTTCGGCGGCCGGTTGATGCTCAAGATCGGCGCCGAGGGGGTCTATTGCGGCGCGGTGATCGACAGGGGGATCGGCTTCGCCCTCAAGATCGACGACGGCTCCATGCCGGCGGCCGAATGTGCGATCGCCAACCTGCTCCTTGCCATTGCCGAACCCACAAAGGCCGAGCGCGCCGTGCTGGCGAAATGGGCCGACAAGCCGGTCGTCAACTGGCGCGGCATCGAGACCGGCGGCACGCGCGGCGCCGCAAACGCCTATCAAAAGCTCAGCTGATGGTATTGCCCTCGACCGCCACCGTCTCGAACTGAGCGGGATCGGCGCTCAGGTCGCCGCCCTGCGGTTCGGCCCAGGCGAAGCCGGATATGGCGCGCGTCCGGGCACCGGAAATCAGATTGTTGGCGACGCGGGCGGTGCCGGCGCCCGGCGCGACGCTGACGGCGACGGCATATTCGGTCTCGCGGATGACGTTGCCGGAGATCAGCACGTCGCGAAGATATTGCCCCCAGCCGGCGGCGATGCCGATGCCCGGCACGGCCTCGACGACATTGCCGATGATCGCCGTATCGGCTTCGGCGAAGATGCCGACGGGGCGCGTGTCCGGATTGGTCGGCGAGGCCGGATAGATGTTGCGCACGATATTGCCCTGGCACACGGCCAGGCGCCCGCCATCGTTGAAATTGGTGATCGAGATGCCGGTCGCGGCACCGTCGATGATGTTCTCGGCGATGATCGAGCCGGAAAAGGCGAATTCGGAAAAAATCGCCACCTCGCGGGACAGCGACGCGACATTGCCCCGGACGACGCAGTTCTTCGTCGAGTTGAGGCGAACGGCCGAAAAATCGACATCTGACGCCACATTGTTGGCCACGATGACGCCGTCGGCGCGAAACACGTTGATGGCATTGCCGTTCTGGCCATTGCCGGAGCCGGAGCGGATGTCGGAAATCACGTTCTCGGTGACGATGGTGCCATCCTCGCCGGGCACGCCGCGGAAAACGCGGATGCCGCCATTGCCGCAATCGGCGATGCGGTTGCCGGTAATGACGAGGCCCTTGCTGTCATTGGCGAAAAGCGCGGTCTGGCCGAAGCCGGTCGCGGTGCAATTGGCGATGCGGCCCGAGCACGCCGAAAGGAACACCCCATTGCCGCTGCCATTGGCAAAAAGGCAGCTTTCGATGTCGAGATTGCCGCAATCCATGATGCGCAAGAGGCCGGAAAAGCCGTCGGCGCTGCCGCCGCCCTGGCCGTCCACGGCGAGCCCGGCGAGGCGCACATTCTCGATTCCGTCGCCGTAAAGCACCGGCTCGCTCGTCTGCGCCACCAAAACCGTGGCGCCGCCGACGCCCTCGATCACGACACCGCTCCGCAAGGAGAGCTGCCGGACCTGGTAGCGCCCCGCCTCGAGCATGAGCGGCTTGCCCTCGACGGCGGTGGCATCGATGCCGGCCTGCAGGGCGTCGGTCTGGTCGGCCGTGCTGTTCGGAACGATGCCGTAGGCGCCCGCATCGATTTCGGCGGCCCGCGTCGGCGTCGCGGCGGCGACAAGCGCCAGTCCGCCAGCAAGGGCGAGAAAGTTTCTGCGGCCAATACCGGTCATTGTTAGCGTGCGTTCTGTCATGCGGGCAAAATACCGTGCCCGGGCCTTCGAGGCGAACGCGATCGGAAAAGGTGGTGAACGCGCCGTCCGTTCAGCCAATTTTCCTTATGCGCACGGCGGTGCCGGCCGCCGTTACCAGCAGCATGGCGCCGCGACTGCCGACCACCTCGTAGTCGAGCGAAACCCCGATCACCGCGTCGGCGCCCTTCAAGCGCGCCCTGTCAACCATCTCGACAAGGGAGCTTTCGCGCGCCTGTTCGAGGATTTCCTCATAGGCCGCCGAGCGCCCGCCGACATAGTCGGTCACCGTCGCCATGACGTCGCGGATGATATTGGCACCGGAAATGGTTTCGCCGGTGACGATCCCGAGATAGTCGGTGACCTCGAAACCCTGCAGAGTGTCGGTGGTCGATGTCAGCATATTCCGCCCCTGTTGCCGATGCGGATCAGATAGGCGCGCCGGAAGCGGATGCCAAGGGCACCAATCCGGGCAAACCACTGACTCCAGCGGTGAAAGCCCGACGTGTCCAACTTGTTTCGCCGTCGCGCCGGGGGCTATAACCGCATTTCATCGTTCAAGGCGGATATCAATGCTCATCGACGACGCCGTCTATCTCGGCACCTCCACGAGGCCGGAATATCTCGCGCTGAACTATGCCAACAGGCATGGCCTCGTAACCGGCGCTACCGGCACCGGCAAGACGATCAGCCTGCAAATCATGGCCGAGGGGTTTTCGCGGGCCGGCGTGCCGGTGTTCTGCGCCGATATCAAGGGCGACCTCAGCGGCATTTCGATGAAGGGCGAGCCCCAGGATTTCCTTGCCGCCCGTGCCGAATCCATCGGCTTCGACGATTATGACTTCGAACCCTTCCCGACGATCTTTTGGGATCTGTACGGCGAACAGGGCCATCCGATCCGCACCACCGTCACCGAGATGGGGCCGCTCCTGCTGGCGCGCATGCTTGGGCTCAACGACACTCAGGAAGGTGTCCTCAACGTCGCGTTCAGGCTCGCCGACGACGAAGGTCTGGCGCTGCTCGATCTCAAGGATCTGAGGGCCCTGCTCATCCACATGGACGAGCGCGACAAGGAACTGTCGACAATCTATGGCCGTGTGTCCTCGGCCTCGATCGGCACCATCCAGCGCGCGCTTCTCGTGCTCGAAGAGCAGGGCGGCGACAATTTCTTCGGCGAGCGCGCCCTCGACATCGCCGACATGATGCGTACCGACGCCGACGGACGAGGCTATGTCTCGGTCCTTGCCGCCGACAGGCTGATGCAGGCGCCGCGGCTCTATGCGACTTTCCTGCTTTGGCTCTTGTCTGAATTGTTCGAGGAACTGCCCGAGATCGGCAATCCCGACAAACCACGCCTCGTGTTCTTTTTCGACGAAGCCCACCTTCTGTTCGACGAGGCGCCCAAGGTGCTGCTCGACAAGGTCGAACAAGTGGTCAAGCTCGTCCGTTCGAAGGGTGTCGGCGTTTACTTCGTCACCCAGAATCCCGCCGATATTCCCGAGGAGGTGCTGGCCCAGCTCGGCAACCGCGTCCAGCATGCGTTGAGGGCCTATACACCGCGCGAACAGAAGGCGGTGCGCGCCGCCGCCGAAACCTTCCGGGCCAATCCCGATTTCGACACCGTCGAGGCGATCACCCAGCTCGGCGTCGGCGAGGCGCTGGTCTCGACGCTCGAGCAAAAGGGCGTGCCGTCCGTCGTCGGGCGCACCCTGATGCGACCGCCGTCGTCGCGCATGGCGCCGATCACCCCGGCCGAGCGTGACGCGATCATCGCCAACAGTCCCGTTTCCGGGGTTTACGACAAGCTCGTCGATCGCGACTCCGCCTTCGAAATTCTAAAAAAGCGCGCCGAACGCCTGGCCGGGGCCGCGGAACAGGCGGCGCCGCGGCAGCCGAATGGTCTCCCGCCGATGCCGCGCCGGTCGAGCCGTGAAACGCCCGCCGAGGCAGCGTTCAAGAGCCTCGCCCGCACCATGGCGCGCGAGCTCGGCCGCTCGCTGATGCGCGGCATCCTCGGTTCGGTAAGGCGCGGAAGGTGACCGAAGCCGGCCCTGATGCCGATACCGGCAGCACGCTGGCGGTTTTCGCCGCGACGGCGCTGCCCGGCGACGCCAGCTATGCCAAGGTGCTGACCGCCGCCGGCACGCTGTTCGCGCGCAAGGACGTTCATATTGTCTGTCTTCTCGAAGACGGCGTTTATTGCCGGCCGCTGGTCAAGGCGGCGCTGGCGGCGGGTGGAGCCGTGACACTTCTATCGGACGGCGACGACACCGCGACCCTCGCTCGGGGCTGCACTGTCGAGCGGTGGCCCGAGGAGGAGCAGCGTTTCGAGCGCATGGCCGAACTGGCCGACGCCATCGTCGGTCTGCCGGCCGGGATGCCGGCGGTGCGTGCCATGTTCAATGTCTGGCTGGCCGGCGGCGGCGGCGCCAGCGGCAAGCCGATCGCGCTGCTCAACCGCAACCGCGCCTACGAGGCACTGCGCGGCTTTTTCGTCGACGTCGTCACCCATTCCCTGGCCGATTCCGACCGGCTGGTGCTGTTTGCCGACACCGTCGAGGATTTGTGGAGCGCGCTCGAGCCGGCCCTCGCCAAGGAGTAAGCCGGCGTGTGCGGGTGTTGGCGGGCTTCAGGCCGCCCAGTCCTGTGCGATCGCCTTGGCTGCATTGAACACGGCGTCCGAGCCGGCGGACAGCGGCCATTGGCAGAACCGCTTCAGGTACTTGTAGGCCCGGTCGGTCGAATTGTCGTAGCCGACCCCGTCGAATGCCAGCGTGTTGATCGTCGGCATGGCGCCGAGACCGGCATTGACCGGACTGTCGGCGACATCGGTCGAGCCGAGCCGGACATAGTTGTCGGCCGCCACGCCGTAGTACGTCATCACGCCGGCGCCGGCATAGGAGCCCGCCGCCGCCTGCCCGATATAGCCGCCGCGAGCGAGTTGCATCGAAAAGACATCGGCGCCGCCCTTCGCGAGACTGATCCGATTGGTGGCCGATCCGTCGTTCCAGTCGAGCAGGCGCACGGACGAGCCGGGCGTCAGGCCCTTCAGGTTGATCTCGGCGACGAAGGCGAAGGCGCCGCCCCCGAACCCGAGCGTCGTGCGGTTTGCTGCAAGGGTTGCGGCGCCGGTTCCGCCGATGATCCAGTCGGCATAGGAATAGGGCGTGTTGGTGACCTGGGCGCAAAGCACGTCCACGTAGTCGCCGGCGGTGGCGCCGTCCGGGCCTATCCGCAGCTCGGCGGCGCCGGACAGGGTGGCGTTCGGGGTGAACACGCCCGTCACCAGCCAGTTGCCATCGGTGAATTGCGTCTGCGACAGGTTCGTGACCGGACCGAAATCGGCACCCGACGTCGCTATCGCGCCAATGGCGCCGTCGCTGATCGTCGTTGTGCCGGCGGCGGTGTTGTAGAAGGTGATCCGGCCGTGATTGCCCTGCCCGGCCCGCCACAGCACCGCAAAGCCCATGGGCGTCCCGGCGACGGTGCTGAAGGCTGTCGAGCGCCGCCGGTGCCAGATCGCGCCGTCCGAGACGATGCGCCACGGACTGAAGATGCCTTCCGTTGCGAGCGGGCCGCTGATCGCGCCATTGTCCGTGCCATTGGCCGGAAAGACGCCGTGGAGCCGCGTCACCGTCGGGTGCGCCTGCAACCCGGCAAAGCTCATGGGCAGGCCATTTTCGGAGATGGACAGGTTGGTGTCCCCTCCGATCCCGTCCGCGATGACCTGAGCCGGGCCGGTCGAACTGATCCGGGCCGCCAGTTGCGACGCGGAAAGCGCGATGTGCTTGCCCGCTTCGAGGCGGGCGAACCGGGCCGCGTCGGTGTTGAGGTATAAGTCCGGCAGTGCGCCGCCGATGCGCGGCAGTTGCGACGGCCAGAACGGTTGGCCCGGCGAAGACAGCGTCAGCCCGATGCCCAGGGAAGTGGCCATTTGCGGCAGGCTCCTTGCAGGATAGGGTGAACCCAGCTCAAACCAGGGCGACGAGACCGGATGCCGTCGTGCCGGTCGCCAGCACGCTCACGGCGCGCACCGGCAGGATGCTGCCGGCGGCAAGGCCGGTGAAGGTGGCCGAGGCACCCGAGGCGAAGGTGAGTGAGACATTGCCGGCCGTACCGACATAGAGCGCCCGCGTAGTCTCGGCGAGCGGCGTTGCGTCACTCGGCGTGACGGCAAAGCCATGGATCGCCGGGCCTTCAAGGCTGGCGGCCCGGTTGGAAAAGCGGTCGGTCATGTCGGTCTCCTCGCGAAATCGTCGCAAGGAATATGCGCTTTGGCCTGCGCGCGGGGATTAGTTGCCGAACCGGCAAGTATTTTAAACCGATGATTAAGCATCCCGTCCGAATCCCGCACGCGTTTACCTGCGGGAGTCTGCCCCGGGACTAGACTTCTGCCATGCAAATCGTTCCGGTCCATATTGGCCGGGTGGGGCAAGCGATCATGAAGACGTCACGGCCTGGGCAATTCGGATTGGGGCTGGTCCTTTTTGCGGCGCTTGCGCTGCCTTTGTCCGGCTGTTCGTCATCGGGCATCGGCGCAAGTGCCTTCGGCAGCAATTCGGTCGCGATCGCCGAACTCGAAGCCGGCGCCGCGACGACCCCGCAGGTGGCGCTCGTCAAGGCCAGGGGCCATTTCCGCAACAGCGATTTCGGCCATTCGGCCGCCTACTACAAGAAGGCCGTCGAACTCGCGCCCGAAAACGCCGAGGGCTATTTTGGTCTGGCGGCATCTTACGACCGGCTCGGCAGGTTCGACCTTTCGGATCGCGCCTATGCGGCGCTGGCCAAGCTGTCCACCCCCTCGGTCCAGTACCACAACAACCTCGGTTATTCCTACATGCTGCGCGGCGACCTCAAGCGGGCGCTGGCGAGTTTCCGCCATGCCGAGCGCCTCGACCCCGACAACATCGTCGTGGCCAATAATCTCCAGCTCCTCGCCGACGCCGCCAATAGCACTGGGGCCTAGGCCGTCTGTTTTCGACTGGAGCATTTTCTCTTTTGTCCGAAACCCTTCCGCCGTCATTGCGCGCACCGTGGGCGCGCGGAAAACCAGAAGGCATCAAAGCACTAGTGTCGGCGGTTCGACCTCGCTCAGGGCTGCGGGACCGGCGTGCCCGCCGCCGCGGCGCCGTCTTCCGCCGGGATGACGTCGCCGTTCGTGCCGAGGCCCGTTTTCTTGTAGGTCGTGCTCTTGTTCGGATTGATGGTCTCGGCCTCGAGATTGGCCTTGACCGCGTCGCCGGCGGCATAGCCGACCTTGTCGGTGTGCTGCATGTAGTCCCAGGTGCAGGCACCGAGCGACAGCGCCAGCCCGGCGCCCGTCAGGGCGACGAGGAAACGGGCCGGGGTCATGGCGAAGGCTCCGTGCCGAGATCGATGATATAGCCATAGGGTCCGATCACGCCCGAGCCCGCCTTGAAGTCGTGGATCATCTTCGGTGTCACCTCGAGCTGGCCGAGCAGGAAGAACTGCACGTCGTTGGCCGGCAAGGTGCCGTCAAGCGGCGAGGCGACATATTCGCCCGGCGCGCTCGGCTGCACCAATCGCGGCGTGACTATGACCACAAGCTCGGTGTCGTTCTTCTGGTACTCGGACGATTTGAACAGCGCCCCGAGAATCGGCACATCGCCGAGCCAGGGCAGCTGATCCTGGCTGAGCGTCGTGCCATTCTGCAAAAGGCCGGCAACGGCAAAGCTCTGGCCGTCGCGCAATTCAACCGTGGCTTCGAGGGTGCGGGAGTTGAAAATCGGATCGCCCGCCTCGGTATAGCCGTTGATGCCGCTGACCTCGGGTTCGAGGTGAATCTGGATGCGGTCGTCGTCGAGCACGACCGGCGTGAAACTCAGCTTGACGCCGAACTCGTGGTAGTCGAGCACGACATTGCCGTCCGGATCGAGGAACCTGACCGGGATCTCGCCGCCGGCGAGGAAGCTGGCATCGACGCCCGACAGCGTCGTCAGGTTCGGCTCGGCCAGGGTGCGAACGAGGTTCTTGGTCTCGAGCGCGTTTATCATCGTGGAAAGATTGATGCCGATGCCGTCCGCTATGATGTCGGTGATGAAGGCGGAAAAGGTGGTCGCGCCTTCGGCCGGTCCGCCGACACGGCGAGCAACGTCCGTCGAAACGCCGCCGACATTGCCGGCCCATTGGATGCCGAGCTGTCGGCCGGCGGCGCGCTGCGCCTCGAGAATGCGCACTTCGAGATTGACCTGCCTTCCACCGGAAAGCGTCATGGTATTGATGACCGACGGGCCGCCATATTGGCCGGCGATGTCGAGCACCTTGTCCATCGAAGACTGGTCGGGAACCGTGCCGCTGAGCTTGACCCGTCCGTTGACGCTGTCGACCCTGACCGAAGAGGACGGCACCGCCTGGCGGATCGAGACGGCCATGTCGTTGACATCGGCGCCGACCTCGACTGAAAGCAGGCCGACCGGCTTGCCGTCGGCATCGAAGATGTTGACCGTGGTGGTGCCGAAGGCGCGACCGACCAGAAAGATCGACTTGGTCGTGATCATCTGCGCGTCGGCGATCCGGGCATCGGCCGGCACGACCTTGCCGATCTCCTCGCTCATCAGCACCGTCAGCGCCTGCGAGGCCGGCAGGCTGATGCGCATGGCCGAGGTGGTGGCGATGTCGTAGTCGATGGTCTGCGCCGCGGCGGGTGTGGCGCAAAAGGCCGCGAGCACAAGGGCAAGAAGCCCGGCTCGGACAATTCGTCCTTTTGGCATGCGCCCTTGCGGCGCGGATTCGGCCTGAACTGATTTACGCATGACGCACTCGAAACGCACGATCCCGAGGGGACCAGTAATCGCCATGAGGATAGACGAACCCCATGAATCCCGGCTTAACGCCGGCCTTTGCCCCCCAACGCAAAAAACCTACAGCGCCGGAGAGTAATTGTCCGTCCAGAACCGGCTGGTCAGGCGGATCGCCTGGTCGGCGCCGCTTCGCCCCTCGGTGCCGGCTTGGCCGAACCCGGACGTTGCCCTGAGCGTCAGCGTCAGGCTGCCGGCGGAGGCGGCGCCGACCAGCACTTCGGCGGCTTTTTCGTCGAGTTCGAGGGTGGCGCGCGCCGCGCCCTCGAACACCCGCTGGGCCTCGGCGGCGTCCGGCGCGGCATCGCCGGTGGTGCTCGGCCCGAGCTGCGTGTTGATCGCCAGCACGCGGACATCGGTCAGGATGGTGCGAGAGACGCCGTTGACGGCGAGCACCACGTCGACCCGGTCGTCCGGCTTGATGAAGCCGCCCGCTGCCGCTTCGGGTGTCACAACCACGGAGACGCCGCGCATGCCGGGCGTCATCGCCGTCGACAGCGACATCTGCGTCCGGTCGAGCAGCTTGTCGGTGCGGATGGGATCACCGGGGAAGAACGGGAAGCGCGCGATCGACTGGTCGGCATTGGCGAGCGCGTCAGGGTCGGTTTCCTCGGCCATATATTCGGGCAGAAGGTCGGAGGCGGGGATTTCGTGCCAGCTCAGGCTCGATCCGTCGAGCCGCTGACCGGCGCCGATGGCGCTGGCGGCGACAAGGATGCGCGCCGTCGGCACGCTCGGCGCCGCGATGACGATAGGCTCGGCAACCGGTTCGGGCGACGGCGCGCTGTTGAGCACAAGGATCATCGCCACGGCGGCGGAAAGCACGGCGATGCCCAAAAGGGCGAAACGCGACGGTCTGAAACCTGAAACGCCGGCAAGCATCGAGCGCTTCGCCTCGCCGTCCGGCGAGGTCG
>Ga0180009_10002504_pt1 | contig 21610 bp, 32 predicted proteins | sample OS_PC_MetaG_FD_123537 | JGI IMG/M metagenome (GOLD analysis project Ga0180009, IMG submission 123537) | Groundwater microbial communities from the Aspo Hard Rock Laboratory (HRL) deep subsurface site, Sweden - OS_PC_MetaG | ecosystem: Environmental > Aquatic > Deep subsurface > Groundwater...
AATTAAGACAAAAAACGAGTTTACTATTAAAACAAGAATAGCTGCCAGGGTAATAACTTATCAGATAAAACTTCTAATGAGAATAGAAGAGTTAACCATTATGAATTTTTAGACACGCTCCTAATAATTAATGTTTTAATCTAAAATCCTCAAATCTTTTTTCAATCTCAATAACTTCAACATTAACAGTTTTAACCATAGCTGTAGGATGCTTAGTCCTAATAATCCTAATAACATCATCTATATTTTCTCTACTGCCATCAAAAACTGCCTCAACACCACCATTTAAATTCCTAACATAACCCTTTAGTCCTAACTTAATCGCATTATCATAAACAAAGTATCTAAACCCAACACCCTGTACTTTTCCCATGATTAAAGCCTTGATTTGGACCATAAATATGTATAAACATACTAATATTTAAATTATTAGAAAGTCCGTAACCGTTTAGCTGCTTAGGCAAACCCTAAGCAGCTAAACGGTTACTAATTGTTGCCTGCTGATTACAAATCATTTAAAGAATATTATAAAAAATAAACAAAAAATAGATTTACCCCTTAATACATAGCTTATATAAATAAAGGGTAAAGCTTATAAATAAGTAAAAATATATAGTAGTATGGTATACATTTACAAAAAAACTATTAATAATAAATCATATTATTACTTAAGAATTTCAAAAACCATTAAAAATAAAACTATTGTAAAGGACATAGCTTATTTAGGCAATGATCCAAAACAAATTGAACCAAAACTAAAAAAGTTGCCATCTATTTACAAAGAAGAAATAAAAAAATCATATAAAAATATAAATAAATTTATACAAGGAGAATATTATCTTAAAAAAATTAAAGGAAAAAAATTAAAGAAAGACCCTTATTTTGATAAAGAAATTTTAGAACAAATAGAAGCCATAAAATTACATTATAACAATCATTTTCTAAAACAAAACCAAATAACAATAAAAGAAGTATATAAACAATTTTTAATAGATTTTGCCTATAACACAACCTCTCTTGAAGGAAATACGATAACGTTACAAGAAGTCAATAGATTGTTAAGTGAAAATCTTACTCCAAAAAATAGAACTTTAAGAGAGATCTACGACTTAAAAAACACAGAAAAAGTTTTTTTTAATTTGTTAGACAAAAGAAATGCAATAAATCATGAGCTAATTAAAGAGATTCACAAAAATTTAATAGAAAACATTGATAACAGAACAGATTATAGAACTTTTGATTTGCATGTCTTTAAATCAAAATTTAAATCTTCTCCATTTCAATATATTAAAACAGACATAGATTTATTGTTAAAACTATACAAAAAATACGAGAAAAGATTACACCCATTAGTTCTAGCAGCTATATTTCATCATAAATTTGAAGAGATACATCCTTTCGCCGATGGTAACGGTAGAACTGGAAGGATATTGATGAATTACATTCTAATTAAAAATAGTTATCCCCCAATAATAATTAAAAAAATTAAAAGAGGAAAATATTTGGATTCACTAGGAAAAGCAGATAAATCAGGATTGGGCAAAATAGATTCTAATTCTTACAAAGAACTAGTTTCATACTTAAGTTCTGAAATGTTAGATAGCTACTGGAATTTATTCAACATATAATTACCCCTTAGATTTATTTTATCAAGATTAAAGGGTAAGCCTCAGGAGGGATTCGAACCCCCGACCTGCTGATATCTTGAATTTTTTACAAGTCAGCTGCTCTACCGCTGAGCCACTGAGGCCTAACACAAAAATACAGTCAAAAACATACTTAAAAACTTTTCTACTTTCTATAAAACATTCTAATTTCAAATGATTGCAAAGGATAAATTTTACTTAAAGCACCCTTAAGAGACTTCTGTAAAGTATATCCAATGATAGAATCATACATCTCACTAACAGTTTTTTTCTTAAATTCACCTTCAACTAATTTTTTCAATTCTGCTTTCATACCCTTAGATAATTGACCTTGAACTTTAGATTTAGTAACAAAAAATACTTTAAAAACACAATCAACACCATCTTTAGATTTTAATTTATAACTAATATCTAACTTACTTTTACCCTTTCTTACCAATCTTTTTAAATAAGAACTTAAAACATAATAACCAATAGGTTCAGCTATTGCCTTACCTTCTACAACTTTCTTTACTTCAAAAACCAATCTAACATTAGGATTTCTACTCTTAGATACAATCATCATATCAACATTCAACCTTTTACCAATCAAATTACTTTCTTCAGAAACATAACTCTCTCCAACTTGAGAGCCCCCAAACTCTTTAGATACATAAATTTCATACCATTTCTTTTTCTTCTTAGTTAATTGAACTCTTTTCCTTTGACTAGCCATATCAGTTTTGAGAACTAGGTTTATTTTTAAAGCTTTCTATCTTGTAATTTTATCTAAAATCTTCTTAGCACTCTCAACAAATCTATTTAATTCTTCCTGTGGCAAAATTGCACCAGCAGCAAATGCATGCCCACCAACTTCACTAGGAATTCCTTTAGCAATCTTATTCAATACAGATTTTAAATCCAAACCATTATTATACCCACTAGCTCTAATGCTAATTTTTATTGTATCATCTATACAATTGGCAATTGACAATAAAATAGTCCCATCTTTATACAAATTAGATCTAGAAATAATAGAAGCTATAGTTCCAATTAAAGTATCTCTAATATTCTCCTCAGAATTAATAATCACATAACCATCTTTTTCATAAATAAGTTCACTCTCTCTATTAGCATAAAACCAATTCAATGAATTTATTATCTCTCTCTTATAATCACTCAACAAATTTAAGGCCAACTCTTTACTTTTTTCATCTCCTAAACAAACTCCAATACCCAAACTAGGTTTTCCCAATCTACCACAAGCATTCAACAAAGTAGAAAATTCTCTCAAATCCCTAGTTGAACTACCATCATCCTCCCCTTTTAATAGATAAATATCACCAATCACATCCTGTTCAGGATTTTTCTCTGCTCCCATTCTTCTCAAAATTATAGCAGTAGTCAATCTCTTAATTTCTTCAGTAGTCAAATGTATTAATTTCTTAGGACCTTCAAAACCCTTTAAAGAAATCCCTATATCTCTCAAAAAACCAATAGATGCCCCTTCATCACCAGTAACTCCTGGAATAAAAGGATCAGTACTATACTGTAATATTTTATGAATGGGTCTAGTCTGAGCACCAAACATTCTCAACCCTTTTTTAACATCAAGATTCTCTTTAGCATCTTCAAGTATTTCAGCATTCAATCCCTTAAATCCATTAACAGCTTGTATATCTCCAATAGCACCAAGTAAAGCTAAATGTGCACTTTTAATATTTCTCTCATTTAAGAACTTAGAAAATAAATAAGAAACTCCTGCACCAGATATTTCATTCTCATCCTTTTTATATACAAGAGGATTTATAAAATGAATATTATCATTAAGTTCCACATCAGCAAATAAATGATGATCTAAAATAAAAACCTCTTTACCTTTTAATAAGTCATTAATACTTTTCAAACCACCAGAACCTAAATCACTAAAAATAACAGTTTTATAATTCTCAGATGCAATCTCTTTAATAACATCTTCAGTCAAAGATCTAACTATACTTAAATTAAAAGGTCTGTCCTCATTATACATTGCTCTAGTTAAAATAGCAGCAGAACTCAATCCATCACAATCGAGATGAGAGATAATTCTAACAGGACCTTCAGTTCCCTTAAAATATTCAACCCCCTTCTTTATAGCCGAGATGAAATCCATTATCATCCAGTTAATAATTTAGCTTTTTCAGCATCATACTTCCAATCTTTAGAAAGCTTTCCATTAGATTTATAATATTTAACAAGCCTATTAATTTTGCTTTCAGTTAACATCAACCCTCTTTTAGCAACAACATCTTTATGATTATCATTCAAATGTTTATCCACTTGAATTTGTCTTTTGATTAAATTTGATAAATCTTCAGGCAATTCATGCTCAATTTTATTCTTCTCTAACATTTTAGTTATTCTTTCATTTGTTACAATCTTAACATCAGGAATACCATAAGAATCTCTCAATATTAAACCTATTTCACTAGCCCTCTTTCCAGCCTTGCCTAATTTTACTATTAAGCTCTCTATCTCCTTAACACCATATCTAGCCCAGGCTTTCTTCTTAACCATTTCATATCTTTCACTTCCACTTTTTCCTTTCTTTCTTGAATGCATTCGTGCCATTTTTATGTGTACAGAAATAGGTTAATCTATTTCTGGTATAAGCAAGCTTTCACTAACTTATCCTTCAAAAAAAGAATAAAATATTCATTTATAAAGCTTTGTATACTTTATCACCTGGTCTTACCTTATTTTTAACATACACACCAACAGATTTTCCAGCAGGAACTTCATCAACTTCCTTACCATCTATTTGCATAGACTCAATCTCCTGCTCAAAATCAGTATTCTGTCCTTTTATATGAATTGTGTCCTCAACCATTAGACAATCACTAGTAACCTCTATAGCAGCAACACATATCTTGTCAAAATATTTGAAAATATTTCCAACTTCTTTTTCAGATATCATATTACTATAAATTTAGTATAAGAAATATTTAAACATTATGAAACAACACACGCGAAATAGATAAAACAAAATATTTATATACTATAGCCACTATAGTAGTTATAACATGGCATCCACAATCCAATTAAGCAATGAGACAAAAAGCCTAATATGTACTTTCGGCACTAAAGAAGACACATATGAAGACATAATCAAAAGGCTATACAAACTCGCAATAAAAGAACAATTAAGAGAATTCTTGATGTCTTCAAAGAATACTATTTCATTAGAAGAAGCAAGGCAAAAACATAACAAAAGATGGCAAAAGTCGAAATAGTTGAAAGTCTATTTGAAGAAATTGAAAAAAGATTTAAGAAAAAAGCTACAGTAATATTTGATTTAATGGAGTCTCTAGAAAAAAATCCTAAGAAAGGAAAATCTATAGGAACTGTAGGAGGAATAATTATAAAAGAAATCAAATATGAAAATTTTAGATTCTATTTTATAGCAGACGGTTTTAAGCTTAAATTTTTAAGAGAAGATGAACTCATAGATATTTTAATTAGATTTGTAAGAATGTCAGACAAAAAAAATCAGCAAGAAACAATAGATGAAATAAAACACATTCTAAAAACAATCGGCCCGAGTGAATTTAAATAATAGCCCCGCCAGGATTCGAACCTGGGTCACTGCCTCCAAAGGGCAGTATGATGGACCACTACACTACGGGGCTAATAAGAATTAAGACAAATATAATACTTTTTAAAGTTTCTCCTTTGCAAACAAAGCTATACAAAAACTTTTTAAACAATTTGTTATTAACCGCAACAAAATGAAAACATTATTAGTCATTCCTAATGATAGCATGCAACAATACATCGATAAAGGATATTCAGAAAGAGAAAGAACAACATATTTTAATCCAGACTCTTTTTTTGATAAAGTAGATGTTCTGAGTTGGAAGGAAGATCAAGAATCAGAATATGCTGGCATAAAAATCCATCCTTTTTTAACTAAACATAGAGAAGCTATTTCAGATTCATTAAAAGACTCCAACTATTCCACCTTTTTGCACTTAATAGAAGATAATATTGATGAACTATCCAGAATAATCCAAAGAACAAACCCAAACATCATAAGAGGATATAACGGAAACTGGGCAGCTTTCTTAAGCGGTTATATTGGAAGAAGATACTCTATTCCTTCATTAGCATCCGTACACGATCAATATTCAACTAGAATCGATTCACTAAAAGAAGTGGATTTAGTGCTATGCGTATCAAATGTTGTCAAAGAAACATGTAGAGATATAGGAATATTAGAAGATAAATTAGTAGTGGCTCAGGAAGGAATAGATTTAAATTTATTCTATAAAAGGGAAGGAAAAGAAGTAGATACCATATCATTAGAATTTCCAGGAACTCACAAAATACTATCAGTAGGAAGATTATGCAAAGAAAAGAATCTTGAAAACTTACTCAGAGCAATAGCAATGGTCAACAAACATCTGCCAGGAGTTATCCATATTCACGCAGGAATTGGATATTTACAAGATAAAATACAACAGCAAATATTAGACTTAGGACTAAAAAACACAACTCACCTATTAGGCACAATACCTCAAGAAGAACTACCTGCTTACTATTCATGGGCAAAAGTTTTTATCCTATCATCAAAAACAGAAGGATTAGGTAATGTACTCATTGAAGCTCTAGCATGCGAAACACCTGTTATCACATCAAATATCCCACCAATGAACAATATAATAACAAACAAATTCAATGGATTAACAGTCAACCATACTGATCCTAATGACATTGCCCAAAAAACCATAGAGTTACTTACAGATAATCATCTTTATTCTATAACTAAGTCAAACGCAAGAAAAAGTGTTCAAGACTATAGCAAAATTAAAAGAGCTAAAGAAGAAGCTAAAATCTACGAGGAGATGTTAAAATGAAAGCTAGCATAATAATGCCAGCATATAATGTAGAAAGATTTATTGGTTATAATCTAGAATCAATAAAAAATCAAGACTTCCCATTAAATGAACTAGAAATCATCATAGTAAACGATGGTTCAACAGATAAAACTGAAGAGGTTATAACAAGATATATAAGAGAAAATGGTGTAGATATCAAATATTCAAAACAAAATAATTTAGGAATATCTGCAGCCAGAAATAAAGCAATGAGCATTGCTAGTGGCGATGTTTTGTTCTTTGTAGACGCTGATGATTTTATACATCCTAGCTGTATTAGAAAATGCGTAGAAGCACTAGACAGACATCCTCAAATCGGGTTAGTTTATTCAGATCATGCTAAAATAAACGAAGAAGGTGAAATCATAGATTACGAATTAAAACCAGATTGGAACTTTAAACATTTCTCAACTTTTAGATATAACTTCGTTGGTCACATTAAAGCAGCTAGAACAAATGCAGTCAAAGGAATTTTATTTGATCCAGATTGCCCTTACGCAGAAGACTTTGACTGGTTACTAAGAGTAGCTGAAAGCGGTGTAGAATTCCTACATCTACCAAAAGTTTTATATTATTGGAGGAGATACCCTGAAAGTATTTCATTTAGAACTACAAAAGAGGTGAGGAATAATCTAACGAAAAAAGTCAAAGAGGAATCTAAACGCAGAAGAAAAACAGGATCATGAACAACAAAACAGAAAACAAAATCAGACTACTAAGAGTTATAAACTCATATGATGCATTAGGCGGACTGCAAATATTTGTAAGAGCACTAGATCAACGAATGATAGATGATGGCAAAGTAGATGTACACGCAATATACTTCACAAATGATAAAGAAGAAAAAAATAGGGTAGATAAAGTTGGTGTAAAACGTTACCCAGTCTATAAAGAAGAAACCAAAGGCCACACCACCCCATTTAACAGTTGGTATTCATTCTTAAAAAAACTTAATAGGACAATAAAAGAAGAAGATATAGATATTGTTCAGGTAAACTATCCTTATTATGCAAGAGCAGCTTGGTCAAGTATTTTAGTATCTAAACTATTTAATAGAAAACCAACTATACTAACACACCATGGAGATTTTATGAATCTAGGGAATCCAGTAAGAGAATATATACTAAGATCAATATTCAACCTTGCTGATGCAAAAGTAGGTGTATGTAAAACATCAGCTATGGCAGCTGGGTCAGGAAGTAAAAAAAATAAGGACGCATTAGATATAAGTAGCTTTGTTGATTATGATTTCTTTGATCCAAAAAAAGGAAATGGCAATCCTTTAAAAGATAGTACAAATGGAGACCACCTATTTATCTATCCAGCAAGAATAGTACCAGCAAAAGGTCAAGAAGACTTAGTCGATGCAGTTAGAATAGCACAAGAAAGGTATGGTAACAATTTCTCAGTAGTAATAGTAGGAAGTACAGAAGACAAAAAATTTGAACAATACTTAAAAGAAAAAATAAATAAGTTAGATCTAAAAGATAGAGTAACAATACATTCACCAGTATCACAAGAGAAATTAAGAGATATGTACAGTGAATCAACCCTAATCATACCAAGCCACAGAGAAGGACTACCACTAGTCTTATTAGAAGCTCTATCCATGGAGAGACCAGTTATCACCACAAGAGTTGGGGGAGTAACCGAGGTTATAGAACATGGAGAAAATGGAGTGTTAGTAGAACCAAGAAATCCAGAATCACTTGCAGAAGGAATTGGATTTATCTTACAACAAAATCCAGAAAAACTAAGAGACTTTGGTAGAAAGGGTAGAAAAATTGTAACACAAAGATACAGTTTAGATAAAGTAGTAGAAAATCATTATAGATTATACGAGCAAGTATTAAGAAAAAATTAATTGCTTTTCCTCTTATATCTTCCTCTCAATTCAACTTTCCCTAATCTTTCCATAGTCTCTTTATACTTTTCACTCTTCTTATAACCTAATAAAAAATTCTTAAAACATTCTTCATAAAACATAAAATGTTTGCTTTCAAATGCCTGTCTCACTAAATGAATATCAACAGCCTTATCTTCTATCTTCTCAGAAATATATCCAAGACCAAAATCCACAAAATAAACTTTTCCATCATTCCAAATCATATTAGAAGTAGTCAAATCCCCATGAATAATATTCCTATCATGCATCAAAGCAACTTGCTTACCAATCTCAACACAAACTTTTTTCCTTTTGTTATCATCATAACTATCCAAACTACTTTTCAATAAATCTCCTTTAATAAATTCAATTCCAATTTTACATTCATCTTCATTAAACATTAAAACTTCAGGTACATTCACACCCACAGCTTTACATTTTTTCAATAATTTATCTTCTCTCCTTGTAGGATATTTTCTCTTAACCAAATCAATCTCAGGCCTTCTATAACCTTTAGAAATCCTTTCCTTAACTAACATACTTCCAACTTTATACAAAACTGCTTCCGCTCCCCTATAAATGAATTTTTTGTTCATGTTCAACAAAATGATGTTTAGAACATCTCGGTTCATATTTTTCTTTTCCACCAACCAAAATCAAATCATTCCCTTTTACAATTCTCTGAGTTCTTGTTGCTACCACGCCACATCTTTCATTTCCACTAATTAAATAATCACATTCAGCAGTTAGTATAACAGGATCATCAGCTATAACTAATAAATCTCCAATATGTCTATCTGAATCTCTTAATTTAAATGGCTCGCCTTTATAATTTTGATTTAACCCAGCAACCACAATATTTTTACCTTCTGAATACAATTCAAAAATATCATCAAAAACCCTACCATCAAAAAACTGAAATTCGTCAAAGGCATAACCATGCATACCATAATTCAAAACTATTTTAAAATGTTCATAATTCTCTACCAAAGTAGCTCTTAAAATACTTTTATCATGAGATACTATTTCAGCTTTTGCACCATGCCTTCCATCTATAGCAGGTTTTAAAACTTGTACATTTTTCCTAGCTTTTTCAGAACGTCTTACTCTCCTAATCAACTCTTCAGTCTTACCAGAAAACATTGGTCCCGTTATAACTTCCAATCTTCCAGATTTCACATTCATTTTGGCATCCTTTTCTGAAATTTTTTCATTATCTTTTCAGGATCACCCTTCATCATCTTCATTATTTTTTTACTCTGTCTATAATGTTTTAATAATTCTCTAACATCACCAGCAGTACATCCACTACCTTTAGCTATCCTTTCTATTCTAGTTCTACTAAAAACTTTATCTGGATCTTCTAACTCTTCTTTAGTCATTGATTGCATTATTACTTTCCATTTTTTCAATTTTCCTTCTTGAACATTCAAAACATCTTTAGGCAACTTCATTTGTCCCATTCCAGGTATCATATCCATAATCTTACTTAATGGACCCATCTTTTTCATTGCTTGCATCTGTTCGTACATATCTAAAAAATTAAAATCACCTTTCAAAAATTTCTTACCTAAATCTTCAGCTTGCTCAGCACTCATAGATTCCTTAGCTTTTTCTAATAAAGCCTCAATATCTCCCATTCCCAACAAGCGACCAACAAAACCTTCAGGATTAAATTCTTCTAAATCATCAACACCTTCACCCACTCCAATAAATTTAATAGGAGCACCAGTCACAACAGTACCAGTTAACGCACCGCCACCACGAGCAGTACCATCTAACTTAGTAACCACCACACCAGTAATATCACAACTTTTATTGAATTGATCAGCTTGCTTTTCAGCAGCCTGTCCAATATCTGCACTCATAACTAATAATTTTTCATCGGGCTTAATTTTCTTATTCAAATTTTCAATCTCTTTAACTAAATCTTCAGATAAAGCATCTCTTCCAGCAGTGTCAATAATCACAATATCAAATCCAGCTAAATCTTTTTCATACCTATTCCATATTTTTAAAGGATCTTTCTCTTGTTTATCAATAAAAAAAGGAGCATTAATCTTTTCAGCCATTTGTTTTATTTGATCCATAGCAGCAGGCCTATGCACATCCAAACCAATAAGAGCAACTTTATATCCTCTTTTCATATAATACTTAGCAATCTTAGCAGCATTGGTTGTCTTTCCATTCGCAAACAAACCAACCATCATAATTTTAAACGGTTTTTTCTTAGAAATCTTAATACCTTTTCTCTCTCCACCTAAAAATTTAACCAATTCATCATAAACAATCTTAATTAAATAATCTCTATAATTCATACCTTTAGGAATATCTTTCTCCAGAGCTTTTTTCTTAATTCCCTTGCTTAATTCAAAAACATGTTTAACATTAACATCAGAACTTAATAAAGCTCTTTGAATATCTTTAACTAGTTCATCAACTAATCTTTCATCCACTAAACTAGCTCCAGCTATCTTTTTCAGGGTTTTCTTTAATGAATCACTAAATTTCTCTAACATATTAATAAAATTAAAACTTAAACAGAGTTTTTAAATGTTTTCTAACCAAAAACCTTATTAATATAATTCATAATTTTTAATTGATGTCAGATTCAATAACTATAGCAAGCAGATTAAAAGTATATGAAAGGGGTATTTTTAATTTAGATGAATTATACAAAGCCATAAAAGGATGGTTGGTTTTTGAGGGTTTTGGAGACCATGAAAAAACATTTAGAGAAGAATCATATGTTGAAAGAATAAAAGGCGATGCAAAACAAATAGAAATCAAATGGAAAGCAGAAAAACTAATTAACGAATATATAAGTTATGTGTTGACAATAACATACAACATAAATGGTCTAACAGAAATAGAAATAGAACAAGATGGAAGAAAAATAAAAATGAACAAAGGATTAGTAATTATATTCATAAGTTCTAAAATAATTTTAGACAGACAAGACAAATGGAAAAGCGATTTCTTCAGAAGTATATATGAAAATTTAATAATAAGAGAAAAAATAGAAGCACATAAAGAAGATCTTTATAATAAAACGTACAAACTTCAAAACGAATTAAAAGCATTTTTTGATATGAATAGATAAATATTTAAACTAAACTCAAGAAATTATTAAAAATGGCAAGTTATGTACCCGACACTTCTGTAATAATAGAAGGATTAGTATCTAAATTAATAGAAAAGAAAGAAATAACTGGAACAATCCTAATTCCAAATGCTGTAGTAGCAGAACTAGAATCTCAAGCAAATAAAAAAAGAGAAATTGGATTCTTAGGTTTAGATGAACTAAAAAAACTACAAAATTTAAAAAAAGAAAAAATCATAGATTTAAGATTTGTAGGCTCAAGACCAACTAACGATCAAATTAAATTAGCAAAATCAGGAGAAATTGACGCACTAATAAGACAAATTGCTTATGAAGAAGACGCAACATTAATAACAGCAGATAGAGTCCAATCACAATCAGCAGCAGTCTATGGATTAAAAGTAAAATTCATAGAACAAAAAACACCCCAAGTAAAACTAAAAATAGAAAAATTCTTTGATGAACATACAATGTCAGTCCATATTAAAGGAGGAACAATACCAACTGCAAAAAGAGGAAAACCAGGAAATTGGCAGCTAGTAAAACTAACAAAAAATCCATTATCTTACACAAAAGTAAATGAATTAGCAAAAGAAATAGTAGAAAAAGCAAAGATGGATCCAAAATCTTTCATAGAAATATCAAGAGCAGGTTCTTCAGTTATTCAATATAAAAATTATAGAGTAGTAATAGTAAGACAACCAGTTTCAGATAGTATAGAAATTACAGCAATTAGACCAATCACAAAATTAAATTTATCAGATTATAAAGTTCCAAAAGATATCTTAGAAAGAATAAAAACCAAAGCAAGAGGAATCTTAATAGCAGGAGAAGTTGGCTCTGGAAAAAGCACATTCGCACAAGCAATAGCAAATTATTATTCAAAAGATAATAAAATAGTTAAAACCGTAGAATCTCCAAGAGACTTACAAGTTTCAGATGACATAACTCAATATTCAAAAAGTTTCACAACGTCAGAAGAAATTCATGATATATTATTTTTATCAAGACCAGACAATATAATTTTTGATGAAATAAGAGACACTCCAGACTTCAGATTATTTACAGATTTAAGATTAGGTGGCTCAAATTGTTTAGGTGTAATTCATTCTGCATCAGCTATAGACTCTATTCAAAGATTCATTGGAAGATTAGAAACAGGAGTTATACCATCAATTTTAGACACAATAATTTTCATGGAAAGCGGAGAAATTAATTCAGTTCTCTCTTTAAAAATGACTGTAAAAGTTCCAACTGGAATGACAGAATCAGATTTAGCAAGGCCAATAATAGAAGTTTTTGATGTTATAGAAAATAAATTAGCATATGAAATATATAGTTATGGTGAAGAAACAGTAGTTATTCCAGTATCATCAGAAAAGTCTCCTACAATGGACTTAGCAGAAAAACAATTAGAAAGAGAAATCAAACAATACTCAAACAAAGCAAAAGTAGAAATCATATCACCATCAAGAGCAATAATTTACGTCCCAGAAAATGAAATAGCATCAATAATAGGAACTAAGGGAAAAAGAATAGAAAACATAGAAAACAATGTAGGAATTAAATTAACAGTAAAGCCTTTAGAAGTTAAAAAAGAAACAACAAGTTTCAATGCAAACGAAACAAAGAAATATATTTTATTAGAATTCTCAAAAACTCAAGCTAAAAAACAAGCAGAATTTTCAATAGAAGATACATTCTTATTCTCAGCAATAGTTTCAAATGATGGAAAAATAAAAATCCATAAAAAATCTCAATTAGGAAGAACAATTCTAGACGCTATAAACACAAATAAAAAAATAGAAGCTAAAGTTTAAAATAAAAAGCAGGCGCGCTTAGAAATCGAAATAAAAATTAAGCATAAGTTTAATCCCAACCTTTCCTCCTCTCTGCTACTCACAAGCGCCAACATTAAAACTTAAAGCTGCTCCGTTCCCGGTCTGACTTGGTTCATTAAAACGCCAACCCTGTAAGACAAAGGATCAACGTACGAGTTAAGACTTACACTCAAAGTTTAAGCCTCACTCTAAGCTTCAACCCCATCATATAGCCCATTTATGGTTGCAGGTGAGGACTAACCACCCGGTCTAGCCTACATAGAATTAGAGCTATTACCCTTTTTTAAACCTTTCTAAATAGGGCTGTGCTGAAACCCTAAGGAAATAGCACACATTTAATATTATTTGTCTATCAACATTGTGTGCTATTAATTTAGTGATTAGCTCTATTTTTTCAGTATGAACTGATCTTCCAAATAACACAGAACCATATCTTCTTTTAATCATTGAAAATACAGTTTCTGCCTTGCTTCTTTGATGATATTCACTACCATCTATCTTCTTTCTTGATCCTAAATATCCATAGAAATTAGTATGTCTTCTAACTGGAATTATTGGAATAGCTTTAAGCTTTCTTATCACAAATCCCCTATTATGCCTACTGTCATAGCCTTTATCAGCAAATACTTTTTTTGCTTTTAAATTCTTAACAACATCTATGAAGTCTATTGTGTCATTTCTGAACTTCTTTCTTATCTTATGTTTTAAGATAAGATGTTTATCTGTATCTACAGATAAACTAAGCTTCATATATCTCTTAGTTTTTTGTCGACGATCTGAATTCCTTAGAGTCCTGTAATAATAACTTTTAGACTCTAATTCAAATCCTGTTGCATCCACTGCAACATGCTTTGCCTTCCTGTAAGGTAAAAGAAGATTTAACATAGCTAGATTGATTCTCTTAGCAAACTTGATTAAAGTTGTATGGTGGGGGATTCTTTTTAAGCCAATATACATAGGAATATCACTTATTTTTAATATTTCTATTAAATCTCTGTAGGTTGTTCTTAATTTCTGCTTGAGAACAAGCAGAATTATCTTCTGATGATTGCAGAAGATTTTGTTTGAGAATTTGCTAAATTGTCTTGGTATGCTTTTACATAACTCTGAAGCATTATCAATAAACTTTAAATATTTAGACTCTTTTATTTTCATTGGATATCACCTCTTGGTTTGATGTGATATCCAATTATTTTTTAATTATATAAGGGTTTCACCAGAGCCCTAAATAGAAAAACTTATAACCAAACTAGCATTTGACTAAAATATGGAACTAGGCGGAAGCATTACACTTGAAAATTTTGACAACATAGAACCTGCAAAATTAATAGTAGTAAAAAAATTTGTAGGCACATATGCAAAAACACTTTCAGAAAAACAAACAGGGTTCAAAAAATTAGTTGTATCTCTAACACCAGATTCAGCATACGAAATAAAAGCGATTTCACATGGTATTCAAGACCAAGGAATAATTGTATCTGGACCGAACCTCTTCTTTGTTCTAGATAAGGTATTATCAGAATTAGTCAAAAAAATATAATAAAAACCTTTATAAACAGATTAATTTTCATAAATTCAAGGTATATTAAAAATGCAAAGAGTCGGTGGATTTAGAAGGAAAACAAGACAGAAATTAAGAAAAAATGTAAGAGACAAAGGCAAAATCAGCATTACAAATTACATTAAAAAACTGTCAGAAGGAGATAGTGTACAGCTAAAAGCAGAGCCAGCAGTACAAAAAGGCATGTATTTCCCAAGATTTCATGGAAAAACAGGGAAAGTTATAAAAAAACAAGGAACAAACTATTATGTTGAAGTAAAAGATGGAAACAAGAAAAAATTAATACTTATTCATCCAGTTCACTTAAAAAAATGGAAATAATAAAAGAAACACCATTATGTTTACCAGAAATGAAAGAAAAGCTAGAAATTTTCAAAAAGAGAGATAAAGAGCTTAATTTCAGAGCAAAAAAAGTAGAAGGCTATCTAAATCATGCAACAAAAATCAAAGATTATAAAGAATTCAAAAAAGATTTAGAAAGTTTAGAACTATCAAGATTAAAAGAAAAACATACAGCACTAATAATCAACATTTGCCCAAAAGACGAAGACAGTCTAAAAACCATACTTTCAAGTGAAAACCTAACACTTAAAAAGGAAGATATGACTAAAATATTAGAAGTAGTGAATAAATATGCATAACAACATAATACTAAAAGAAAATGATGAGAAATCAACAACGAGAGGAATTTGCAATTATATTGGATTTCCTACCCAATGGATATCCGTTCGATATAAGACCGCTTCACCAGAAGACACCTATAGCGCAAGCTCTCGGTAAGAATTATTTTACACTTTTAGAATTAATACCAAAAAAAGGCGAATTTTTAGAAATTCATGAAGAAGTATACATGGGAGAAGGCAAAAGAGACAAAATACACCACATAGCTGGAAGAATCCTATTCTCAAAATTAACACAAACTGCAAAATCAGAATTAGAATTAGTAATAAGAGAACTAGTAAAAAAAGATGAAAAGAGATTTGTTGAGTTCTTTAACAAAGCAGGTCCAATAAATACAAGAATTCATCAAATGGAACTTTTGCCAGGAATTGGTAAAAAGCACACCATGGAAATAATAGAATCAAGAGAAGAAAAGGAGTTCGAAAATTTTCAAGATATTAAAAATAGAGTAAAGTTAATACCAGATCCAGAGTCTGCTGTAATTAAAAGAATATTCTTAGAGTTGGAAAACAAAGACAAACATAGATTGTTTGTATAAACCAAAAGCTTATATATAACATTTCATTATGTTTTATTATAAAATATAATAAGCGAGGTAATTAAAATGGTACAAGCCGTTATAAATATAAATGAAAATGAAGATAGAGTATTAAATATAATTAAAGGAAAGTTTGGACTTAAAAACAAATCCGAAGCAGTAAATCTAGTTATAGAAAAATACGAAGAAGAATTTCTTGAGCCTGAATTAAAACCAGAATATGTAGAAAAACTAAAAAGAATTGAAAAAGAAGAAAGTAATAAGTTTAAAGATATAAAAGAACTTAGAAGAATTATTGAAGAAGAATAAAATGGATTACGAAATCAAGCTAAACTTAAAAAAGATACTTAAAAAGCTATCAAAAAAGGACAAGGCATCATACGAACAAGTAATCAAAAAAATTCAAGAGATAATTAACTCTGAAAATATAGAACATTACAAAAATTTAAGATATTCTTTGAAAGAATTCAAAAGAGTTAGGATAAAGGGACCATTTATATTAATATTTCAATACTTAGAATCAGAAGGAAAAATAGTATTCTATGATTTTGATCATCATGACGAAGTATACAAAAAATCTCTAGATTAACAACAAAAACCTTTATAAACCCTCTATTAAACTCAAACTTTAAAAAATGGAACAAAAGTTAAAACCAATCATACGTATAAGAACGACTGATGTAAATGGTAATAAATCAATCATGAATGCCTTGTTAAAAGTAAAAGGTGTAAGCCATTCTATGTCTAATATGCTCTGTAATGTTTTAAAATTAGACAAAACCAAAAAAATAGGTTATTTAACAGATGAAGAAGTTAAAAAAATAGAAGAATCAATTAAAGATCCAAAATCAATAAATATACCTACATGGGCTTTAAACAGACAAAAAGATTTAGAAACAAATGAAGATCATCATGTATCTGGAACAGATTTAAGATTAAGAAAAGAATTTGATATTAAAAGATTAAGAAAGATTAAATCTTATGTAGGTATGAGACACGCAGCAGGACTCCCAGTAAGAGGTCAAAGAACAAAAGGTCATTTCAGAAAAGGAAAATCATTGGGTGTTAAGAAAAAGAAAGTAGGTAAGAAAGCATAAAATGGGACAAACTAAAAAAGCAAAGAAAAAATATTCTACGCCACCACACCCATGGCAAAAAGATAGGATTATAGAAGAAAAAGAAATTGTAAGAGAATATGGATTAAAAAACAAAAAAGAATTATGGAAATTCCAATCAAAATTAAGAAATGTTACAAAACAAGTTAAAAAAATAGTGGCAGCTAAGAATCCTAAACAAGCCACATTAGAAAAAGAAAACTTAAGAGCAAAATTATTAAAATATGGATTAATAAAAAAAGACACAAAATTAGCAGAAGTTCTAGAATTAAAAACAAAAGATTTTCTTGAAAGAAGACTTCAAACAATAGTTTTCAAAAAGGGACACGCAAATTCAATTAAACAAGCAAGACAATTAATAACACACGGACATATTAAAATAAAAGATAAGAAAGTTACAATTCCATCATATTTAATTCCATTAGAAGAAGAATCAAAAATTTCATTAGATCCTTCAATAATAATATTAAAAAAAGAAAACAAGAAAGATGATAAACTAAAATCCGAAATAATAAAAAAGAAAGAAGAAACAAAACAAGAAAAAGTTGAAGTTCCAAAAGAAGAACCAAAAGTAGAGAAAAAGGAAGAGCTAAAAGAAGAAAAGAAAGAAGGACTTAAGATAGAAAAGAAAGATGTTAAATAAACCAAAAACTTTAAGATGGGGAGTAGCACATATTTATTCTAGTTATAATAATACAATAATTCACATTACAGATATTACAGGTTCAGAAACAATAGCAAAAACTTCAGGTGGAATGTTAACAAAAGTGCACAGATTAGAAAGTTCACCAACAATTGCAATGTCAGCAGCAAAGCAAGTCGCAGAATCTGCAATAGAAAAAGGCATTAACGCTGTTCATATAAAAGTAAGAGCGCCTGGCGGACACAATGGCCCTATGAGTGTAGGACCTGGAGCACAAGCAACAATAAGAACCTTAACAAGAGCAGGTTTAAGAATAGGGAATATTGAAGAAGTAACACCAGTTCCACATGATACCTGTAGAAAAAAAGGCGGTAGAAGAGGAAGACGTGTATAAAAATGGAAATTAAAAAATTAAATCAAAATGAAAATGAATTAGTCTTAGAAATAAATGATATTACAACTTCAGAAATTAATTCCTTAAGAAGAATTATGATAGCAGAAACTCCAACATTAACAATAGAAGATATTGAATTCATAGAAAACTCATCAGCATTATACGAAGAAATTCTAGCAAATAGATTGGGTCTAATCCCATTAATCACAGACTTAAAATCATACAATATAAAAGAAAATTGTAAGTGCAAAGGAAAGGGTTGTGTAATATGCCAAGCAACAGTAAAATTAGATAAAAAAGGTCCATGCACAGTTTATGCATCTGATTTAGTCTTCGAAGATCCTAAGATTAAAGCTGTATATCCAAAAACACCAATAACAATTCTTACAGAAGGTCAAAAACTAAAATTCCTTGCAACAGCAGAATTAGGAATAGGAAAAGATCATATGAAATTCTCACCAGGAATAATATATCATATTAATAAACCAATAATTAAAATAAATAACAATTCAAGCAAATTTTCAGAATTCAAAGATAAGTATCCTAAAGAAGCATTTAAAGATGGAAAATTAAATGAAGAAAAAATAATTAATAATAACTTACAAGGTGTTTGTGAAGGAATATGTGATGATATAATAAAAGTTGAGTATGATGATAATAAATTTATTTTACATATAGAATCCTTCGGTCAACTAAAACCAAAAGAAATTTTAACAAAAGCTCTAGAAGTATTCAATGAAAAATTAGATGAGTTCTCTAAAAAATTAAAAGATTCAAAGCCAAACAACATACAAAAAATAGCATCTAAAATCAAAGTTCCAAAAAAGAAATAATTCTATACCATTACATTTTTAAATAAAAACGAAATATTTAAATACTTGTAATGGTAATAAAATTTCATGAGAATAATTAAAAGGAAGAAAAATAAAAAAGAGTATTTCTATCTGCAAGATTCTTTTAGAAAAGGGAAAAAAATTATAACTAAAGAAAAATATCTTGGGAAAAAAATACCGAAAAATATAGAAGAAATAAAAAAGAAATTAAATGAAGATAAAGAAGAAATTATTAATGAAAAATTAAGAAAAATAAAAGAAAATTTTCAAAAGGAATGGAAATATTATCCAAACTCAATAAAAGAAAAAGAAAAAGAAGAAATAGCTATATCTTTCACATATAACACAAATGCTATAGAAGGTTCAACAATAACTCTAGAAGAAGTGAGAGAAATCACACAAGATAAAATAGCTCCAAATAAATCATTAAAAGATATTAAAGAAACAGAAGCACATTACAAAATATTCTTAGACATGCTAAATAAAAAAGAAAAAGTTACAAATAATGTATTATTAAAATGGCATAAAGAAATTTTTGAGAACACAAAAGAAGATATAGCTGGGAAGTATAGAGATTATCTCGTAAGAGTTGGAGATTACATAGCACCAGATTGGCAAGATGTGAAAAACCTTATGAACCAATTCATCAAATTCCTAAATGAAGAGAAAGTAAATCCCATTAAATTAGCAGCAAAAACACACTATAAATTTGAAAAAATTCATCCTTTTGGAGATGGTAATGGAAGAATAGGTAGATTAATAATGAATCATATCATTTGGCATAATAATTATCCAATGTTAATAATAGAATATAAAAAAAGGAAATCTTATTATAAAGCCTTGCAAAAAGATGAAGAAGGATTCGTAAACTACTTTTTAAGAAGATATTTAGCTGTTCATAAAAAAAGATTAGCATCTAAAATCAAATTTCCTAAAAAAAAGTAATACATAAAACCTTATAAACTTAAAATCACCTAAAATATTATTCAATAATAGGGAGGTAAAAAAATGGCAAAAGAAAATCAACCAGAAGATCAAGATCAAGAAACAACACCTGAAAAAGAACCAACTGAAGAAGGTGAAGAAAAAACTACTGATGACGAAGATAAAGAAGAAGAAACTACAGACGATGAAGATAAAAAAGAAGAAGAATAAATTATTCTTCCTTTCTTTTTACTTCTTTTCATGATAATAAATTAACAAAAACCATAAGATTTTTAAAATTCTTAAAAGTATTACTAAATAATAGAAAAACTTATAAAGTATAATTTATATATAAGTGATCCTATGAAAGAACGCATTTCTGTAACTCTAGATAAAGAAATTATAATCAGGCTTAAAAAACTTCTTAAATCTAGAAAATATCGTAATAAATCTCACGCTGTAGAAACAGCAATAGTTGAATTACTAAAATACGAAGAAAACATAACAGAAGATAATAATTAAAATGATAGCAATAGAAAGTTTCAGAAGGTTTAGATTCAAAGATATCTTAGCCATAATGATTTTAGTAGCACTTTGGTGGTTATTAAGTCAAATAACAATAAATATTTTAGCATTTGACCCGCAAATAACATACATAATTTCTCTAATAATTATAACTTTATTAATGTCTTTCGCAGTTCATTTAGTAAGGAAAGCAGGATCAGCTACATTATTTTATTTAATAGGATCTATAATAACTCTAAACGTAAATGATATTGGAATAACAGGTTTAGATAAAGTAATTGTATTTCTCTTTGCTGGCATAATTTTTGAGCTAATATTCTTAATTTTTAAAATAGAAATAAAAAATATACAAATAGACATAATTGCAGGAACAGCCATTTCAACAGCATTTATTCCAATTCTAATGGTTATTATTTTATCAATAACAACAGCCCTAAATATGTCAACATCTGCCATAAACCTAATATTATTATCCTTCTTCATAGGAATAATAGGTTCTATAATATCATTCATAATCTGGTATAATCTCAAAACAACAAAGCTAGTTCTAAAATTCGAATACACTTAGAAACACTTAAAAGCCCATTTTAACTTAATTTAGCCATGCAGGTGTGCCGGAGTGGTCAAACGGGCTAGATTAAGGCTCTAGTGGCTTAGTGTCTACGCAGGTTCGAACCCTGTCACCTGCATTTCAAAATTTTATTAAACATAACAAAATGGTAATTTATTTTTTAATCTCTTTTGTTCTTCCTTAAGATGTCTTTTACAGAGATAATTCCAACCCCAATTTTTATATTTTCCGCCCATCAAAAAAGGATAGACTTCACAATGTACCTTATTATTACAAGTACCATGATAATCACACAATGGAACTTTTTTACCTTTCAATACTTTATAACGAATAGGAAATTTCTCTTTCATCTTAAATAACACCTATAATAACTTCTCAAATTCCTCACGAGATATATGTAAATCCTTCTTAATAATCTTTAGTAGCAATCCTCTTCCAATTTTTTCTCCAGGATG
>Ga0180009_10002505_pt1 | contig 21609 bp, 19 predicted proteins | sample OS_PC_MetaG_FD_123537 | JGI IMG/M metagenome (GOLD analysis project Ga0180009, IMG submission 123537) | Groundwater microbial communities from the Aspo Hard Rock Laboratory (HRL) deep subsurface site, Sweden - OS_PC_MetaG | ecosystem: Environmental > Aquatic > Deep subsurface > Groundwater...
GACGTGGTCAAACGCAATATCGAACTTCTCAAGGGCACCGTGGAAGTCGAGAGCCGGAAAGGGAGCGGCACCCGGATCACATTGAAGCTCCCCCTGACCCTGGCCATCATCGACGGGCTGCTCGTAACCATCGGCGGCGACCACTACATCATCCCCCTGGCCGCCATCGAGGAATGCGTCGAACTCAGGCGCGAGGACCTGGACCGGGCCCACGGCCGCCAGACCGTGACCGTGAGAAACGAACTGGTGCCCTACGTCCGGCTCAGGGAGCGCTTCGGCATCAACGGCGGCCGCCCGGCCATCGAGCAGGTGGTCATCGGGCAGATCAACGATCAGCGGATGGGTTTTGTCGTGGACCGGGTCATTGGAGACCACCAGACCGTCATCAAATCGCTGGGGCCGTACTACCGGCAGGTGACGGACATCTCCGGAGCCACCATCATGGGGGACGGGAGCGTGGCCCTGATCCTGGACATGCCCAATATCGTTCAAGGCGCGGAGGCCGCGGTGCGATGAGACACGAAGGAAGGACCCGGGGGGACGCGGTGCGCGGCCCGGGCAGACGGGTGCCGGTTTGCATCCAAGATTTTCAACCCGAAGAGGAGGCTTTTACATGACGCGGTTAACCGAGCCGACGAAGTTCGTGACCTTCCGGCTGGACCGGGAACTCTACGCCCTGTCCATCGATCAGGTCCGGGAGGTGCTTGACTTCACGGACATGACCAAGGTGCCCCGGATGCCCGAATTCATGCGCGGCGTGATCAACTTGCGAGGCAGCGTCGTGCCGGTTGTCGACCTGCGTCTGAAATTCGGGATTGAACCCACGCCCCGAACCGTGGAAACCCGGATCATCATCGTCGAGATCACGGTGGACGGCGAATCCACGATCCTGGGCGCCCTGGCCGATTCGGTCAGCGAGGTCATCGAACTGGAACCGGACCAGATCGGCCCGGCGCCCCGGATCGGAACCCGCCTGCGGACCGAGTTCATCCGGGGCATGGGCCGCAAGGACGACGAGTTCATCATCATCCTGAACGTCGACCAGGTTTTTTCCACGGACGAACTGGCTGTGGTCCAGGCCGTCGAACAGAGCGCGGCCGGCGCCCGGATCGGGTCCGATGACAACGCGCCTGAAGAACCGGCGGCCGCCTTCTGAGCCTCGGGGCTCGACCCGGCCGTTCACATAAAATTTTTTCAACCATTTTTTGGGAGGAGACCCCATGAAAATCGCGGACGTCAAAATCGGAACCAAGCTCTTCACCAGCTTCATCATCGTGGTCCTGATCTTTGTCGGTGTGACGGCGTTCATGATCTACGAAATGATGCAACTGAGCGGCCTGCAGAACGACGGCGCCAAGCGGGCCGAAGCCGTATCCACCGTGTACGGCGTCATGGACGCCCTGGATACGGTCCCCCCGGCCGTGGCCGGCGCCATCATCAACCGCAACCTGGAAGAATCGAAAAAGGCCCTGGCCGAAATCAAGGCCGGGGCCCGGAAGGACTCGGCCAAAATCGCCGAGTTGGCCGAAACCGAGGAGGAAAAAGCTCTGTCCCGGGAGTTCGGGACCCAGTACGCCCTGCTCGTCGATACCTTTGAAACCAAATTGATGCCGATTCTGGAAAACATCGGCTCCCTGGAAAAGCGCATGAGGGACTCGCTGGCCGTCAGCCAGATCGCCGAGCGGGCCGTCGAGGCATACACCATCATGGCCGAGGCGATCATCAACCGGGACCTGGCCGCCACGAAAAAGGAGTTTGACGAGTTCAAGGCCCAGGCCCGCAAGGACGTCGAGCTGGTCCGGGGCATGGCCGACACCCAGGCGGAAAAGGCGGCCGCTGATAAGTTCGGCGCCGGGTACGACCAGTACCTGGCCCTGTTCGAAACCCGGATGCTGCCCCTGCTGGCCCAGGGCGACCAGGCCGACTGGGGCCAGATTCGAATGGTGGACGGGGAGATCGACACGGCCCGCCAGGCCACCCTGGAGCCGCTGAAACAGATCAACGATTCCCTGGATGCCGAGACCCAGGCCGTGATGGAGAAGGAACGCCAGATTCGGGACCTGGACGGCAAAATCGACGGTCTCCACGGCGCCGCGGCTGCGCCCCTGGAAAAGTTCATCGAAATCCAGAAAAAGGAGTCCGTCGAGGCCGACGCGCTTTACGACCGGATCGCCACGACCGCCGAGAGGATGTCCGTCATCATCGCCCTGCTGGGCGTGGGCCTGGCCATGCTGTTGGCCTGGATCATCACAAGGGCCATCACCCGGCCGTTGTTCGTCGGAGTCGATGTGGCCAACAAGCTGTCCAACGGCGATCTGACCGTGGACATCGTGGTCCCGGGCCAGGATGAAACCGGCCAGCTTCTCAAGGCCATGGACAACATGGTCCAGGCCCTCAAGGAGGTGGTCACCGACGTGCGCTCGGCGTCGGACAACGTGGCCACCGGCAGCCAGGAACTGAGCGCCGGCAGCGAGCAGCTCTCCCAGGGGGCGACGGAGCAGGCTGCCGCGGCCGAGCAGGCCTCGTCGTCCATGGAGGAAATGGGTTCCAATATCAGCCAGAACGCGGACAACGCGCAGCAGACTGAAAAGATCGCCATCAAGGCCGCCCAGGACGGCACGGAAGGCGGCCGGGCCGTGGCCGAAACGGTCAAGGCCATGAAGGACATCGCCGAAAGAATATCCATCATCGAGGAGATCGCCCGACAGACCGACCTGCTGGCCCTGAACGCGGCCATCGAGGCGGCCCGGGCCGGGGAACACGGCAAGGGCTTCGCCGTGGTGGCCTCGGAAGTGCGCAAACTGGCCGAACGGAGCCAGACCGCGGCCGGGGAGATCAGCAAGCTGGCCGCCAACAGCGTCCAGGTGGCCGAACAGGCAGGCGAGCTGCTGGGCAAACTGGTGCCGGACATCCAGAACACCGCCCAACTGGTCCAGGAGATCAGCGCGGCCAGCGGGGAGCAGAACACCGGGGCCCAGCAGATCAACTCGGCCCTCCAGCAGTTGGACATGGTCATTCAGCAGAACGCCCAGGCTTCCGAGGAGATGGCGGCCACGTCCGAGGAACTGGCCAGCCAGGCCGAGATGCTCCAGCAGGCCATCGGCTTCTTCAGGACGAACGAGACGGGCCGGCGGGTGGAAAAGAAGAAGGCCTCCAGTCAGGCCGCCCAGCGTCCGGAGCCCCGCAAGGCGCTCAAGGGCAATGGAAGGCCCGCGCTTAAAAGGGAAGAGGCCCGGGCTGTCGTCCCGGCCCCGGTCGACAGGGGCGACAGGTCCTCGAAGGGCATCATTCTGGACCTGGGTGATTCCAGCGAAGGCGGCGACGAAATGGACGCCCAGTTCGAGCGCTTTTAACTTCGGAAACGAGGCGGCCCCGGGACAACACCCCGGGACCGCCCTCAAGATTTGGTTACGCGAGAGGCGATATCATGAGCGTTCCGGGCATCAGTGAGCCGACGAAATTCGTGACCTTCAGGCTGGAGGAAGAGGTCTTCGGCCTCCGGATCGACCGGGTCCGGGAAGTGCTGGACTTCACCACGGTGACCAAGGTCCCCCGGACACCGGATTTCATGCGCGGCGTGATCAACCTGCGCGGCAGCGTCGTGCCGGTGGTGGACCTGAAGTTGAAGTTCGGGATGGACGAAACCGTCCGGCGGGCCGAAACAAGGATCGTCATCGTCGAGATCGACCTGGACGGCGATGCGGCGGTCCTGGGCGCACTGGCCGATTCGGTCAGCGAAGTCATCGAACTGGAGCCGGACCAGATCGGTCCGCCGCCCAGAATTGGCACCCGGCTGCGAACCGAGTTCATCCGGGGCATGGGCCGCCGGGGAGATGAGTTCATCGTTATCCTGAACGTGGACCAGGTTTTTTCCTTGGATGAACTGGCCATGTATCCGGCCGATAAAGCCCCGCCGAGAGGGGTCGAACAAAACGTGGCCTGAGAGGGGACCATCGTGCCGGCCGTCAGAATGTCGGATCAGGAATTTCGCGTCATCAGCGAGTTCATCCACCAGACCTGGGGGCTGAAGATGCCCCCGGCCAAGCGGGTCATGCTCGAATCCCGCCTGTCCAAAAGACTCAACCGCCTGGGGCTGACCACGTTCAAGGAATATACTGAATACCTCTTCAGTCCCCTGGGCCTGGAAAATGAACTGGTCCACATGATCGACGTGGTCAGCACCAACAAGACCGACTTCTTCCGGGAGCCCGGCGCGTTCACCTATATGTCCCAGCATATCCTCCCGGAAATGATCGCCGGCCGGGGGGCCGGCGTGAAAAAGCGGCTCATGGTCTGGAGCACCGCCTGCTCCACCGGCGAGGAGCCGTACACCCTGGCCATGGTTCTGAGCGAATTTTCGGAAAAATATCCGGGCTTCGGCTTCGACTACTTCATCCTGGCCACGGACGTAAGCCGGAAGGTGCTGGACAAGGCCCAGCGGGCCGTGTACGAGCACGAGCGGGTCGAAGCCATCCCCTTCGATCTGAGGCGAAAGTTCCTGATGAAAAGCAAGGACCCCACACAGCGGCTCTATCGCGTCGTCCCGGAACTCCGATCCAGAATCCGGTTCAGGCACATGAACCTGATGGAAGACTTCGGGCTGCGCGAACCGATGGACCTGATCTTCTGCCGCAACGTCATCATCTACTTCGAGCGGGAGACCCAGGCCGGTCTGCTTAAGCGGCTCTGCGACCAGATCGTGGATGGCGGATACATGATCATGGGCCATTCGGAAACGCTCAACGGCATGAATCTGCCTCTGGTTTCGGTGGCGCCGATGATCTACCGGAAGGTGGCCTGAAGGCGGGCCATACCTGGGCGCGCGCGGGCGGCCCGGACTCATGGAATCGAGTGAGAGAAGATGTCAGAAACGGTTAAAGTGCTCATCGTGGACGATTCCGCCGTGGTCCGGCAGACCCTGACCCAGGTCCTGTCCTCGGACCCGAAGATCGAGGTCCTGGGCTCGGCCGCCGATCCCTTTGCCGCGGCCGCGAAACTTCGGGAGTTCGTGCCCGACGTGATCACCCTGGACGTGGAAATGCCCCGCATGGACGGGCTGACTTTTCTGCGCAAGATCATGAGCCAGCATCCCATTCCGGTGGTCATCTGTTCCAGCCTGGCCGAGGAACGGTCGGAAACGGCGATCAAGGCCCTGGAATACGGGGCGGTGGACATTATCCAGAAGCCCCGGCTGGGCTCGAAACAGTTCCTCGAGGAGTCCCGGACGCTGATCTGCGACGCGGTCAAGGCGGCGGCCAAGGCCAAGGTCAAACCGCTGCCGCCGGCCCACAAGATCGAACCCAAGCGGACGGCCGACGTGGTTCTGGCCAAGCCGACCGGCAAGGCCATGGTCCAGACCACGGAAAAGGTCGTGGTCATCGGCGCCTCCACCGGCGGCACCGAGGCGCTCCGGGTCTTCCTGGAGTCGCTGCCGCCGGATACGCCCGGGATCGTCATCGTGCAGCACATGCCGGAAAACTTCACGGCCGCTTTTGCCCGCCGCCTGGACGGCATCTGCCAGATATCGGTCAAGGAGGCGGCGGACAACGATTCCGTCATCCGGGGCCGGGCCCTGATCGCGCCCGGGAACCGGCACCTGCTGCTCAAACGGAGCGGTGCCCGGTATTACGTGGAACTCAAGGACGGACAACTGGTCTCCCGGCACCGGCCCTCGGTGGACGTGCTTTTTCGGTCCACGGCCCGGTACGCGGGTAAAAATGCCGTAGGTGTGATCATGACCGGCATGGGCGACGACGGGGCCAGGGGCATGCTCGAGATGAAGGAGGGCGGCGCGCACACCATTGCCCAGGACGAGGCGACGTCCGTGGTTTTCGGCATGCCGGCCGAGGCGATAAAGCGAGGCGGGGTGGACCGGGTCATGCCCCTGGAGGCCATCGCCGGGGCGGTCCTCCGGGAGTGCTCCGCATGACGGGTGACACATCCCCATGGGAAAAGCCGGCCCAGGACCGGCCGGGCGGTTCGTCGGATGGAAGCGAGGAGCCAGGCATGGCCAGCATTTTAATCGTGGAAGACAGCAAGGTCATGGCGACCGAGGAGGCATACCATCTCTGGAATGCCGGGCACTCGGTCGAAATCGCCCACTCGGGGGAGGAGGCGCTGGCCAAATTGGGCAAGAACGTCCCCGACCTGATCCTGCTGGACTACCAACTGCCGGACATGGACGGGCTGGAGCTTTTCAGGACCATCCGCGACCGGAACCCCGATATGCCGGTGATCATGATCACCGGCCAGGGCAGCGAAAAACTGGCGGCCCGGATTTTCAAGGAAGGGGCCCGCGACTACCTGGTCAAGTCGGACCATCTGCTCAAGGACCTCATCCACTCGGTCGAACAGGTCCTCCGGGAGGAACGCATCCGGCGGGAGTTGATGTCCAAGGACGAGGCCCTCCGGCTGGCTCATGCCTCTCTTGAAATGCGGGTCGGGGAACGCACCTCGGAACTGGCCGCGATCAATGCGCAACTGCGCAGGGAGATCGCGGAGCGGGAACGGACCGAGGATTTGCTGAAAAAGGAGCTCGCGGTCAACGAAGCCATGGCCCGGCTGGCCCACGACCTGATGACGCCGAAGCTGGACGTGGGCGCCATCGCCCAGACCGTGCTGGAGAAGGCCAAGGCTCTGACGGACAGCGCCGCCGGCTTCGTGGCCGTTTTCGAACCGGAACAAGGCCGCGGAAAACCCAGGGATGAAGGCTATTGCTGCCACCGCTGTCACATCTTCAAGGGCCTGCGGGAGACCGAATTTCAGGACGGTCCCGAGGGCGGCTGCGCGGAGTCGCTGAAAAAGCGGCTCAAAGGCCGGACCGCCTTTTTTTCCAACGATCCCGGGGAAGAAGGAGGCGGTCTTCCTGCCGGAGACGGTCAGGATGCGCCCCCGGGGAAGATACTCGTGGTTCCGATCATGATCGGTGAGGAGTGGGCGGGCAAGATCGTGTTGGCCGATCCGGGACGCGATTACATGGACCGGGACCTTGCCGCAGTTCAGCGCCTGGCCGAACTGTATTCCCTGGCCCTGCACCGGCATAGGACGACTGTAAAAAACGCCATGCTGGAGGCCCAGCTTCAGCAGGCCCAGAAAATGGAGGCCATCGGCACCCTGGCCGGCGGGATCGCCCATGATTTCAATAACATTCTTTCGGCCATCACCGGATATGCCCAGTTGATGCGCATGGAATTCAAGGGGGAGGAGCGGGCCTCGCACAAACTGGATCAGATTCTCCGGGCCTCGGATCGGGCCGGCGACCTGGTTCGTCAGATTCTGACCTTTACCCGCCGCACGGAACTGCATCCCCAAGTGGTCAATATCGCCCCGGTGGTCAAGGAGGCCCTCAAGCTGTTGCGGGCCACCCTGCCCACGACCATTGAAATCCAGCCCCACATCGATCCGGACCCGGGCGCGGTGCTCGTGGACCCGACCCAGATTCACCAGGTGCTCATGAACCTGTGCGGCAACGCCGCTCACGCCATGCGGGACGCCGGCGGCACGCTGGTCGTGCGTCTGGAAGAGACGGAACTGGACCCGGACGAGGCGGAACGGATTCCGGAACTCCCCGCCGGCCGGTATCAGCGGCTATCGGTCAGCGATACAGGGCACGGCATGGACCGGGAGACCATGAACCGGATTTTCGAGCCGTTTTTCACGACCAAGCCCCAGGGCGAAGGGACCGGCATGGGGCTGGCCGTGGTTCACGGCATCATCCAGGGTCACGGGGGGGCGATCCAGGTCAACAGCCGGCCCGGTCAGGGGACTTATTTCAATGTCTTTCTGCCTTTGGTTCAAGGCAGGCTACCCGAGGTCCAACCGGTGGATTCCGCTCCGCTGCCCCGGGGCCGGGAACATGTGCTCCTGGTCGATGACGAAAGCTCCCTGGTCGATGTCGGCCGGCAGATGCTGGAACGTCTCGGCTACACGGTCACCGGCCGCACCTCGAGCCGGGAGGCCCTGGAACTGTTCGCGGCCGATCCCGATCGGTTCGACCTGATCATCACGGACCAGACCATGCCGGGCATGACCGGCGTGGAACTGGCCCGGGAAATCATGCGCCTGAGGCCGGAGACGCCGGTCATGATCTGCACCGGGTACAGCGCCAGCATCTCGGCCAGGGAGGCCGAGGCCATGGGCATACGGCGCCTGCTCATGAAGCCGCTCGTCGTCAGGAAAATAGCCGAGTCGATCCGGGAGGTGCTGGATTCGGCCGGTCCGGCCTGAAGCCGGACCGGGTCCGGGCGAGTCCGGGGGCCGCTTCTATTCCCTTCCCTCCCGGGCGTATCGGGCCGCGAGATGGGCCAGTATCTTCATCCCGATCGGTATGGCCCGTTCGTCCGGGTTGAACCGGGGGTCGTGGTTGACCACGGGCACCGGTTCGAGGTCCGGGTTCTGGGTCCCCAGGAAAAACATGGCCCCCGGGACCTTTTGCAGGAAATAGGCAAAGTCCTCGCCCCCCAGGGTGGGCTTGGAAACCAATATGTTCTCCGGGCCCACGATGGGGCCGGCGATCCGCCGGACCAGGTCCGTGGCCCGCGGATCGTTGCGAGTCGTGGGATAGCCGTGAATGTACTTGAGCTTGTACCTTGCCCCCATGGCCTGGGTCACGCCCTGGACCACCTTTTCCAGTTCTTCCATCAAGACCCGGCAGATCGATTCGTCCAGGGAACCGATGTTGCCTCTCAGGACGACCATGTCTCCGATGATGTTGTCCCGGGTCCCGCCCTGGATCATGCCGAAGGTCAGGACGGCCGAGTCCAGGGGGTCCAGCCGCCGGGTCATCATCGAGTCCAGGGCCGTGATCACGTGGGCCGCCGTAACGATAGGGTCCACGGCCATGTGCGGGGACGAAAAGTGGCCGCCTTTGCCGAAAATACGCAGGCTGAAGGTGCTGACCGAACCGATGATCGGGCCTTCGACGATGGAAATGCAACCCACCGGCGCGGGCTGGGTGTGCAGGGAAAATACGGCCTCCACGGCCGGGTTCTCGATCATTCCCTCTTCGATCATGCCCAAGGCGCCGCCGGGAAAGAACTCCTCTGAAGGCTGGAACAGAAAGGTCGTGTTGCCTTCCAGCTCACCGGCCAGGGACGACAGCACCGAGGCCACGCCCAGCAGGATCGCGGTATGGACGTCGTGGCCGCAGGCGTGCATGACCCCGGGCGTTTTCGAGGCCCAGGGCAGGCCGGTCTCCTCGGTCAGGGGCAGCGCGTCCATGTCCGCCCGAAGGGCCACGGTCGGGCCGGGCCGTCCTCCCCGCAGAACACCCCGGACCCCGTAATTGTTCCGGCAGCGCTTCACCTCGAGGCCCAGCCCGGCCAGATAGTCCGCGACCAGGGCCGAGGTCCGCTCCTCCTTGCCCGACACCTCGGGGTGCATGTGCAGGTCCCGGCGAAGATTCACGACGTCCTGTTCCACGCGTTCAACCGCTTCCGATATCAAAACATCCAGCTTGGTCATGCCCTTGCCTTTATCAGGCCGGATCGGCCAGGTTTTCGTCGATTCCGGCCAGCCGCCCGGCGTACCCGGCGTACTCCTCGATGGGTGATGAGCCGAAAACGACCATGCGGGCCCCATCCGGCGACCCGCCGCCGTGCATGCAGCCCGGCACGCCCGCGCGAATTACTTCAAACCAGGTCACATACGCATCCGGGTGTTCAATGGGCGTCGGGGAGTCATGCCGAATGTAATCCCGTGGGTGCCGTTCGTGGAGCGGAGACATTTCTTCCCCCCGGAACTCCAGGAGCCATCGTTTCGCGAGTTCCTTGTTATGCCCGGCCATGCTCATCTCCGGATCAGGTTTCGATGGCAAAAATGCCGATAGACTGAGCCGGATCGGTCTTGGATGCCCATGGCCCCTCCGGCCGCTGGGCCCGCCGGTCCAGGCCCGAGAGGGGTTTCTTGCCAATCTTACCGAAAGTAAAAGGTAATTCCCGTTTCCGGTGATATTAAGCCAGGTCATGCCAGGCGGTCAAGGAGAAATCCGGGTCTCAGGCTGGAGGAGAAGCTGTCAACGAACCCGTTTGACCCCCATGCCGGTTTATAATACGATCGATCAGGGCGCCGATCATGGACCGTGTTTGCAATCGTACGGAAAAAAGGACGGGTGGCCGAATCTGGATAACGAGAGAGCCATACGAAACATCGGACGAATGATGCTCGGACAGGGCCTGGTCTGGTGGTGGCTGACCGCCCTGGCCTTCACGTCCCCGGTCCGGGTGCGCGGCATGGGCTGGAGCTATCTGGAGGCCATTTTTCTCGTCCTGCCATCGGACATGTTTTATCTGCCGCACCTGGCCATGCTGGCCGCGATCGTTCTGGGCATCCGAACCGCCCGTCTTTCCCTGGACGGTCTGGGCCGGGTCGCGGCGGGTTTCGGCGGGGCCTTGCTCCTGGCCGCCTGGTTCAACGAGGCCATATCCCCCGGTAGCGGCGCGCAGCGTGCGATCCAATACGCGGCGGCGGACCCGGGCCGGTTTCACATCACCTATGTCGCCGCCGGCTTTTTCATTCTGGCCGGGGTGGCGGTGACGTTTCGCGGCAATTTCGGGAACAGGTCCCGGAGCGGCCCGGGGGCATGAGTGGGCCGAGAGACGGGTCAGAGGCTTTTCCGGAGCAGTATTTCGTCGTAGCCCGACGCGACCAGGTCGGTCAGGACCGCGGTTTCGCGGTACCCGAGGCCGGCGTAAAACCCCCGGGCCCGGTCATTGAAGGCGGAGACCAGGACCCACACGTTTTTCGAGGAAATCCGGGCCTGACCCTCGAGCCAGGCCATTAGCTCCCGGCCCAGGCCTTGGCCTTGAAAATCAGGCAGCACGGCCAGCAGTTCCAAATACGGGCCGCGCAGCCAGGGGTGCCGGACCTGGATCAAGCCGGCCGCGCGGTCCGCGACCGAAACCCCGTACCGTTTCAGGGCCGGGTCGGGTCGGGTCATTCCCTGGTACAATTGCCGTTCCTGGTATCCCAGCCTGGACCACGGGTCCATGGCAGCCAATGGTCGGCTCAGTTCGACGGCCGCCCGGCCTGCCGGGTCCAGCATATCCAGCCGGCAGGACACCAGATCGTACGATGTCGCGATAAACGGTTCGGTATGGGTCATGGTCCTGATTTTACCTTGGGTGGATGGTCGTATTTCAGGTTGTCGCCGGGCTGAAGTTCGTAGCATTCCGGGACCACCAGGGCCGGACCGGCCTCCAGCAACCGGCTGACCGTGACGAACCGGTAGCCCTGGGCCGTTAAACGGGGAACGAGAAGCGGCAGGGCCGCCGCCGTGGCCGGGTTGCGGCCGTTGGCATGAAAGATGACGATCGAACCCGGTTGGAAGCCGGACAGGATCGGGGCCGCGATCCGGGGGGCCGTTCTCTTTCTGTCCGCGTCCGCGCTGACGATGTTCCACTGAATGGCCGGCAGGCCCAGTTCGGCCAGCAGGTTCAGAGCCCGGTCGTCGCAGGTCCCGTAGGGGAACCGGAAGACGGCCGGCGAGGCCGGAATTTTCAAGGCCTCGTCCAAACCGGCCGCGCGGACCTCGGGACGGGCCAGGAGTTTCTCCCGGATCAGTTCGTACTGGGCCTGGACCCAGACCGCTTCCTCCCTCATCCGGCGTTCGTCAATCAGACGGAAGTTTCGATGGGCCCAGCCGTGGTTGCCGATTTCGAACAGGGGATCGGCCATGATCTGCATGGTCCGTTCCGCATGGGAGCGCATCCAGCGGCCGCCCATAAAGAACGTGGCCGGGATGCGGTGGGTCCTGAGGTAGTTGACGATCGGGGCATCATAGCCCAGGACCCGGTCGGCCTGACACATGTCAAAGGTCAGGGCGGCCAGCTTGACCTGGCCGGGCAGCCGAACCCGGCGAATCACGCCCCGCATGTCGGCGGGCAGGGCCGGCCTGGCGAAACGCGGACTGGTGCGTTCGGGTGGAGACGTGTCGCGGCCCTGGCCGATGTCGCTTCCGTCCCGGGCCGGAGCATCCAATTCCCTGGCGGACCAGCAGGCCTCGAAAATCGTCCGGGAGCCGAAAGAGGGCGGACCGGGCCAGCCGGCCCGGCCTCCGGCTGCGCAGAGGTTCGGCAGGACCAGACAGCAGGCCCACAGGAGTATGGCAACCGGGATCGATCTTCGGGTCATGGCCGGGAATGCTCCGGAAGCGGGACTTCCAGGATGAGGATTTTCTTGACGCCCGTACGGGTTCGGCGGAAGGCCTCCTTGAAGCGGCGCATGCCCGCGGGTGAAGTCATTTCGGCCCGATAGGCATTGCCGGTCCGGGTGGACTGATACAGCCACACCTTTCCCCGGCCGTCGGCCAGAAAAAGCCCTACATGGTAGTGCAGCCAGCCCCGGCCGCGGGCCTTGCTGATGCTGAAGGGGTAAAAACGGCCCGGCTCCATCCGGGGCAGCACCGAGGACCACATCCCGTCGTCCTGAAGATCGAATCCCCGCTGGTTTTCGGCGCCCTGGACTTCCGCCACCGGCTCGTATCCGTCCGGCATGATCACCCGCCGCTCCAGACCCAGGCTCAGGTTCATGATCAGGTCCCAGCCGTAATCCCAGTTTTTCCCCCATTTCGAATCCGGGCCGCTGTCACCCAGGGCGTCTCGATTGACCTCGTCCAGGGTGAAGTTTTTCCCCAGTAAAAACCGGCCCAGGGAGACGAGCAGGCCGCTGCAGTTCAGGCCGGGCCGCGTAAAAAACCGATCCGGCCGAGCCAGCAGGGTCCAGCGGCCGAATTCGTCCACCGTTCCGTCGTCCCGGTAGGGGATGCGCAGAAAGCAGTTCGCGATTTCGAGCGAATCGGTCTTGTCGCCCAGGTTTTTTTCGGCCAGCTCGGGCGGCAGCGGAATTTCACCGGATGCCCCCCGGGCCTGGGGAACGGCCCAAGGGAACAGGAGCAGTAGGGTCATAAGGCATCGAAGCGGAAAACTCATTTTATGCCGCCAGCGCCCCGGCAGGTGATCCCGATCGGCGCGCGGCCGGCTCCTCCGGCTCAGCCGACAGATAGGTCCTTATATTACATAGACGGCTGTGGAACAAGGCCGCCGGCCGCGTCAAGGCTTGTGGAACAAGGCGATCCGATTGGTGTTGGTCCCGCTCCGGTTGTTGTCCACTCCCCAGATATTGGATGTTTTGGTGAACTGCTGGACGTTGAGCAGAACGCCCGGACACTCGAATCCGGCGGCCAGTCCCAGGGGCACGACTTCGTCTTCCAGCCGGATTTTTCCTTTCAGCACCTCGCCCACCTCGAAGGCCACCCAGCCGTCGGGCCGGGTCACCCGGTGGAGTTCCATGAAGACCTCGCCCATGATCGCGGACCATGCAGTCAGTTTTCGGGGCATGGTGATCTCCCATCCGATGGCTTCGGAATCCAGGCCGTTGAACCAGCAGCGCAACCAGTTGTCCAGGTCGTACTGGACCACTTTGAGGAACGGCGGGGAGGTCACGGTCAACTGGACCGAGTTCGAAGGAATATCGGAGGTGTGGCGGGCGTCCCCGGTCAGGAACACGGCTTCCCGGCCGACCCGGGCCAGATTGCGTTGCTGTTCGGATGTCAGGTTCCGGGCCAGGCTCCGGGTCTTTTTCAATATCAGGGCCTTGGTGTCGCGGTACTCGGGCTTCTGGTTCCGGCGCTCGTTGATCAGAATTTGCCGTTCCGGAGAAACAGCCTGGTTGGGCGGGAGGGTGTACACGGAAAAAAAACCGGCGGAGTGGCCGGTCAGGCGGTTGGTGGCCACCATTCGAATCCAGCGGTCCGCATCGTCTTCCAGTCCCTCGGCCCGGCGTTGGGCCAGGTAGTTTTTCAAGCTGACCAGTTCGGCTTCGGTCCGGGCATGGAAGAACATGGACAGGTCCCGGTCGGCCCGGGCCGAATCATCCACGGGCACGGCCGCCAGACGGGTTTCCAGTTCCCCCGGCCGGAGTAGAAAGAAACGGGGCCGGGTCAACATTTGGCTCAACGGGTTGACATCGTTGGAGATCGGCCTCCGGCCCAGCAGCCCGGCTTCAAGGGCCGTGGTGCCCCGGCCGCCAAAGGGGTCGTAGACCGTGTCGCCCGACTGCGTCATGCGCTCGATGAAAAAGCGGGGAAGCTGAGGCTTGAAGCAGGCCCGGTACGAAATTTCATGCAGGGAAGCGGCCTGTCTTTGTCTGGCGGTCCAGAATTCGTTGATGAACTTGGGCACCTCGCGACCGGCGATCCGGGCCGGTTCCACCCGCGTCCGGCGGTCCGGGTCCGGCAGAAGGGACCGGGTTTCGCCCGGTTCGGAAAATACAAAATCGGTCAGATCGGCAATCAGGTCATCAAGGCGATGGTCCGGCATGTTGAGTTCCCGGCTCATTTTTCGGTATTGCTGGATGCGATAATCAGAAAAGCCGGCCCTCGTCGTCCGGTCCCAGGGATTCGATCTCTTCGAGGGAGGGCAGGGCGTCCAGGTTGGGCAGATCGAAGGTTTCCAGAAATTTTTTCGTTGTCCCATAAATCATGGGTTTGCCGGGTAAATCCTTGCGGCCGACCACGCGGATCAGGCCTTTTTCCAGGAGCGTCTTGAGGATGCCGCCGGCGTCCACGCCGCGAATCTTTTCAATCTGCACGCGCAGGATCGGCTGGCGGTAGGCGATCACGGCCAGGGTCTCGAGGGCGGCCCGGGAAAGGCGCGTGGGCGATTTCTTTTTCATCTTGAGAATATAGGACGACAGGTCCGGCCGGGTCCGGAACTGATACCCGCCGGCCACGTGGTGCAGGCTGAAGGCCCGGCCCATTTCCTCGTATTCCACTTCCAGTTCGTCAAGGACCTTTTCCAGGCGCTCCCTGGGCACGCCCTCCATGACCGCAAGTATCCGATCGACAGTCAGGGGGTCCTCGGCCACGAAGAGAAGCCCTTCGATGATGGTTTTCAGACTCAGGTTCATTCGGCTACTCCTCGGCCTCCGCTCCGTTTTCGCTTTCGGGGGTCTGGGGCTCAACGACCTGGAACAGCGAGGATTTTTCCATGTAGTACGCGGTCAGGACCCGGGTGGCGTGATGCTGAAAGAGGCGCAGGATTCCGACGCGGGCCAGTTCCAGAATTGCCAGAAAACTCAAGACCAGTTGGGCCTTGGTCGTGTCCTGGGCGCAGATGTCCTCGAAGGTGGCCTGTTGCTTTTCTTTAAGCAGTTGAATGATTTCCGTGATCCGTTCCTGGATGGTCTTGGTTTCCAGGATGAACTGCAATCCTGCGCTCGATTCGATCCGTGAGGCGATGGAGCGAAAGGCGTCGATCAAGTCGAACAGATTGGCCTCGAGCATCTCCTCACCCGGCGGCACTTCCGGCTCAGGCAGGGGGATTTGCCGGGCGAAGACGTCCCGGTCGAGCACGTTGCGTCGTTCCAGGGACTCGGCCGCCTCCTTGACCCGTATGTACTCGAGCAGCGGCCTGACGATGGCCATGCGCGGGTCCTCTTCCTCGGACTCCTCGTCAGAGTCGAGAATGGGCAGCAGCAGGCGGGACTTGATCTGGGCCAGCGTGGCGGCCATGACCAGGAACTCGCCGGCCACCTCCACGTTGAGCGATTCGAGCAGGTCGAGGTAATCCAGATACTGGGAAGTGATCAGGGCGACGGGAATGTCGTAGATGTCCACCTCGTTTTTCTTGATCAGGTGGAGCAACAGGTCCAGGGGCCCCTCGTAGATTTCCAGTTTGACCGTAAGACTCATGTGTTTCGGATTTCGCCAGACCTTTTCCGGTCGGATATTACAGACCTGCCGGCAACAGCAGGCCGGCCAGGAACCGGATGACGGGGAAAATCATGATATTCGCCGCTCGGGTGAAAATCAAGACCAAAAGTATGATGAACCCATACGGGGCCAGGCGGTCGTAGCTTCGGGCCAGATCGGGGGGCAGCAGGCCGGCGGCGATGCCGGAGCCGTCCAGGGGGTGGACCGGGAGGAGGTTGAAAACGGCCAGGCCCAGGTTGATGATCACGCCGGCCCGGGCGATCAGGAACAACGGCTCGAGGATGAACATGGGCAGGACGTACTGGCCCGCAATGATCAGCCGGAGAAGCACGGAAAACAGCACGGCCAGGGCCAGGTTGGCCGCCGGTCCGGCCGCGGAAACCCAGAGCATGTCCTGGCGGGGGTTGCGGAAGTAGGAGGGGTTGACCGGAACCGGTTTGGCCCAGCCGACCATCCGGGTGATGAAAAAGACCAGGGTGCCCACCAGGTCCAGATGTTTGATGGGGTTGAGGGTGATCCGTCCGGCCTGGCGGGCCGTCGGGTCGCCGAATTTTTCCGCGACCCAGCCGTGGGCCACTTCGTGAATGGTGACGGCCAGTAATACCGGGACCACATAAATGAAAAACGTGACTAAGTATTCGGTCATTTTTTCTCCGCCGGGATGAATTTGCTTCGGACCAGGGCTTCCTCTTCGGAGCGCGACGAAACCTCGCCGTCCAGGCGGGCTTTTTGCAACTCGTTGAGGATGTTCTTGAATTGCGGCCCCGGTTCCAGACCCATGGCGATCAGGTCCTCCCCGGTCAACTCCGGCTTGACGTGCTTGAGCGTGGTGAAGTAGCTGGACAGGAGCCGTATGGTTTCATCCCGGGTCGTCTTGGCCATCATGAACAGGATCGTTTCCGTGGACAGGCCGTTGAGCAGGATGTGGACATCGCTCGGACGGGCGTTCCGCTTGCGGTTGATATGGCCCAGGGCTTTGTGGGCCTGTAACTTTTCTTCCAAAAGGACCTGCCGTTCCTTTTTCAAAAGACTCAGGCGGCGGCAGCAGTCGGAAACCGCGGTCTTGTCCAGAACGTTGATCAGGGCCAGGAAATAGACCAGCCAGGCCTCGTAGGCCTCGTCCAGATAGGTCAGATCGAACCAGGCCTGAACCTTTTTGATCCGGCCGAACAGTTCGGCCATGGAGCGGTCGAATTTCAGACTCGGATGGATGAATTTGAGCAGGTCCAGGTCGTCCATCCGGGCCAGGGCCGACGCCGGGTTATCTTCCCGCAGGATCAGGCGGACTTCGCCGGCCAGGCGTTTCCCGGAAAGCTTGAGGAAAAAGTCGTGCTTGACCGCGTTTTGGATCAGATTCAGCGTCAACTTGCCGATCTTGAATCCGAAACGCTGCTCGAAACGGATGGCCCGGAAGACCCGGGTCGGGTCCTCGACAAAGCTCAGATTGTGCAGGACCCGGACGTAACCGTCCTTGATGTCCTTGAGGCCCCGAAAGTAGTCGATGACCATGCCGAAGTCGGATTCGTTGAGCCGGATGGCCAGGGTGTTGATGGTGAAGTCCCGGCGGTAGAGGTCCAGGCGGATGGAGCCGCCCTCGACCACGGGCAGGGCGCCGGGCTCTTCATAGTACTCGAGGCGGGCCGTTGTGACGTCCACCTTGTAGTTTTCGGGAAAGATCAGGACCGACGTATTGAACTTGCGGTGATGGCGGACCCGGACGCCGTCGTGCGCCCTGGCGAACACTTCGGCGAAACGAATCGCGTCGCCCTCGATGACCACGTCGATGTCCAGGTTGTCCTGGCGAAGGAAAAGGTCACGGACGAAGCCGCCCACCGCGTAGGCCCCGAACTCGAGCCGGTCCGCGGTCCGGCCGATGTCGGCCAGCAGGTCCAGAACGTCCCGGGGCAGGCGTTCCCGCATCAGGTTCAGTATCTTCTTTGTCCGGCCGGTCTTGTAATCGGCCGCGCCCTCGATCAGCGAACCGGGGACATTGGCCTCGCTGGCCAGGATGTTGAGCAGATCGGTTCGGGTGATGACGCCCACGGCCCGTCCGTCGACCGTCACCGGCACGACCCGCTGTTTCTGGTCCACGATCAGGGCCTGGATTTCGGCAAAGGTGGCATCGGGTCCCACCACCCCGAATTCCGGGTTCATGAACTCGGAGACCGGATAGCCCGGCAGGCCGTGATACAGGGCCTTGGCCACGTTCTGCCTCGATATGTACCCGATGACCTTGTCCTCGTCGTCGGATACCAGCAGCACGTTGATGTCGTAGCGGACCAGGGCCGTCCGGGCCTCGGTCAGCGTGCTGTCCGGTTTGACCGATATGACCGGGTAGGCCATGATGTCCTTGGCCGTTCGAACCGGTCCCAGAACCCGGTTGAGAACCTGCAGCAGTTTGGACGAAGCCTGAGGCAGGGTCAGACCCTTGACCGTGGCCGCGGCCGCCGAAGGATGGCCGCCCCCGCCCATGAGCGAGGTGATCTCGGAAACATCGACCTGGGGAATGCGACTGCGGGCCACCAGATAGATTCGGCCGTCCATGCTGGCCAGAGCGAACATGACGTGGATACTGTTCATGTCCATTATCTTGTGGACCAGCACCGCCAGTTCGTCAATGTACTGCTCGCTGGTGGCCGAGGCGATGGCGAGTTCGACCCCGTTGATGATGTGGGTCTGGGAGGATTCCAGGAGTTCATTGAGCAGATTGAGCTGGTCGACCGTCAGCTCCCGGCTGATCATCTCGGAGACCACGTTCAGGTCCGCGCCCTTCTCCAGAAGCCGAGCCGCGGAGATGTAGTCTCGCGGCGTGGTGGAACGGAAGGTGAAAGAGCCGGTGTCCTCGTAGATGCCCATGGCCATGACCGTCGCCTCCTCCGGGCTGAGGGGCACGTTCAGTTGCGTCAGGATTTCCGTCAGGACCGTGACCGTGGCACCGACCGGCTGGACGATTTCGACCTCGCCCTTTATATCGCCCGGGGCGTCCGGATGATGGTCGTAAACGTGAACCGACAGGCCCGGGTTGTCCAGGATGCCGGCGAGCTGGCCGATCCGTTGCGGCTGGCGGGTATCGACCAGGATCAGGCGCCTGACGTCTCCCATCCTGACGTCTTTGACCCGGACGACGTTGAACAGGTACATCATGGACTGGATGTAGAAATTGCGCAGGTTCTTCTCCTGGGAGCCGGGGAAGACCATCACGGCCCCGGGATAGAGCTTGCTGGACGCGATCATGGAAGCCACGGCGTCGAAGTCGGCGTTGACGTGGGTGGTGATGACCTCGAGTTCCCCTTCCGGCAACGGTTCGATGCTCGGCGGCCTGGCCTGGTCGGTAGTCATGGGCATGGTCGACACGTTTCGTCAGGCCCTGGGGTGATGCGCCGCGTGGATCTGCTTGAGGCGCTCGCGGGCCACGTGGGTGTAAATTTCCGTTGTTGAAATGTCGGCGTGGCCCAGCATGGTCTGGACGACACGCAGGTCGGCTCCTCGGGACAGAAGGTGGGTGGCAAAGGAATGACGCAGGCCGTGGGGGCTGATTGCCCGCCGAATGCCGGCGGCCAGGGCGTAGTCCTTGATTTTGCGCCAGAAATACTGGCGAGACAACCGGCCTCCGCGCCGGTTCACGAAAAGGTACGGGCTGGAGCGCCGCCCCAGCAGCGAGGGCCTGGCCCCTTCCAGGTATCGCTTGACCCAGGTCAAGGCGGCGTCGCCGAAGGGGACCAGGCGTTCCTTCGAACCCTTGCCCATGGTCCTAAGATACAGGGCTTCCATGTGAATCTGACCCAGCCGAATGTCGAGCAGTTCCGATACCCGGAGCCCGGTCGCGTAAAGCAGCTCCAGCATGGCCTTGTCCCGCAGTCCGCCCGGCGCGTCCGCATCCGGGGCGGCCAGGAGGGCCTCGACCTCCTCGATGGACAGAACCTTGGGCAGCTTGACCGCCCGGTGAGGCGCTTCGATGTCGGCGGCCGGGTTCCGCTCCATCAGGCCTTCCCGGACCAGAAAGACGTAAAATCCCTTGATGGCGGACAGGAAGCGGGCCCTGGAACGCGATCCGATGCCGGCCTTGTCCAGGTCCAGCAGCCAGGCCATGACCGTGGACCGTCCCGCGGTTTCCGGCCCGGACAGGCCCCGGTCGGATAGGAATTCCAGATACCGGCGCACGTCCCGGCCGTAGGCCTCGACCGTGTTGGCCGCCAGACCCCGTTCCACCCGGAGGTGGTCCAGGAAGATATCCCTGTAATGATCGGTCCTAGTCTCCACCGGCGCTCCCATAAAAAATAGAGGGCCCATGCCCTCCACTCCTGTAATGACCCCTGGTACCTGGCCGCCCGATTTCTTTCAGGATAACAGAGGCCCGCCTTGCAGTCAAGTCAAGGATTCAGTGGACCGGGATAAATCCAGCCGCCCGCGCGGCCTCCGGCCGAAGGACGACCCTGCCGCCCTGGTCCTTTCATTCCAATATGGGGAGAACGTCGGTTGGAGCCCCGAGGCCGATGAGGCGGACCTTGAGCCGCCGGGGCCAGAGGTCCGGGCGGGCCAGGCGGCGGCGACTTTTCAGAACCCGGGCCAGGCGTCCGGTTTCCAGGGCCTGTTCGGCGTAAACAAAGGTCTCCAGGGCGTCCACGATGTCCGCGATTTCGGAAGCCAGGCCCGGAAAGGCAGCGGCCAGGCGGCGTCCGTATTCCCTCGGCGTTTCAGATGGACGGCGGGGCAGGCCGCCGCGTCGCCCCCAGCGCAGCAGCCCCTGGTACACGGCCAGCGGATCGGAGGGCCCTTTGGCCAGGCGTCGCGCCAGTCCGACGAGGCGTTTGATAAGTCTCCCAAGGGTCCGGAGCGGATCGAAATCCGACTCGAGGGCCGGGCCGGTCCGGTCGGGTTCGGACATGAGCCAGACCCAGGCGCAGTGGAGCAGAAATGCAGCGACCAGGAGGGTTGCCAGAAAAAAAGTGACTACGGCCGCCCAGGCCAGGATCGTCCCCAGGACGTCCCCCCATCCGGAGGGCTCGAAAGCGGACGGGGAGGGGGCCGGTGGCGGCAGCCCGGACCCGCCGGGCTCATCCGTCGTCCGGGACCGGGGGGCGAACATGAAGCGGAGAAGGGCGATGAGAACGGGCATCAGGGGACGGGCCGCCGCTTTCAGACCCACATACAGGGTTTCGGCCGTGTCGGTCAGCAGGGGCAGGAAAAAAGTCAAGGCTCCCGTTCCGATCAGCAGGGCCGCCGCCGTGAAGACCAGGACAGTGCCCAGGCCGCTGTATTCCGTCCGAAAGGTCTTGAGCACATCGCCTCGGATTCTGGCCAGGCCCAGGGCCAGCAGGCCGAAACTGAAAAAGGAGACCAGGAGCGTCGGCCCGGCCGGTTCCGGAACGGTGTACCCGAACCGGGCCCTCAAGGCGAACCGGAATAGAAACAGGAAGACAAAGGCCGACAAACCCAGATCGAAACGCTGGGTCGTGGCATCATAGTCGATGGCGCGGCGGGACCAGGTCAGGCCGCCGATCCAGAAGGAGGCGGCCAGGCCGGTTTCGAACAGGACGGCGATCCAGAACGTCGGGGGATGCGAGCTTCCGAGCAACCCCTTCAGCCAGGCCGATTGGAACAGTCCATGTCCACCGCCGTGAAAGTGATAAAGCCAGACCAGAATGGACGCCGCCAGGCCGATCCCGTGAAGGACCGGCATCCAGACGCGTCTGGTCCGGCGGCGCCCCAACGCAGTGGCCAACAGACCGGCTGCGAAAAAAGATGTCGCGGCTCCGATCCAGGGAATCGTGAGCTGAAGCAGGGCCAGGGTCAGATAGTTGATCCAGGCGCAACGCCAGGTCAGTTCCATGCCGGCCGCGGCGGCCCGGATAAGCGATTCGTTTCTCATGTTCCGGGCTCGAGGGCCAGGAGCTGATCCA
>Ga0180009_10002506_pt1 | contig 21608 bp, 15 predicted proteins | sample OS_PC_MetaG_FD_123537 | JGI IMG/M metagenome (GOLD analysis project Ga0180009, IMG submission 123537) | Groundwater microbial communities from the Aspo Hard Rock Laboratory (HRL) deep subsurface site, Sweden - OS_PC_MetaG | ecosystem: Environmental > Aquatic > Deep subsurface > Groundwater...
CCTTGGCCGTTATCCCCCCAGCATTGCACCGCGCCGCTGGAGAGCAGCACACAGCTGTGCCCACCCCCCGCCGCCAGCGCCGTGGCGGCGCTGATCCCGGTCACGTTGACCGGGGTGGTGGAGTTTACGGTCGTCGTGCCATTGCCCAGCTGGCCTACAGTGTTATTCCCCCAGCATTGCACCGCGCCGCTGGCGAGCGATGCGCAGCTGTGAGACGACCCCGTCGCCACCGCCGTGGCGCTGCTAATCCTGCGCACCCTAACCGGGGTTTTGGATGAGGTCGTCGTGCCATTGCCCAACTGGCCTTGGCCGTTATCCCCCCAGCATTGCACCGCGCCGCTGGCGAGAACCGCACAACTATGTAATCTCCCCACCGACACTGCCGTAGCGTTGCTAACCCCGCTCACCGCGACCGGGGTGGTGGAAGCGGTCTTCGTGCCATTGCCTAGCTGGCCTTCTTTGTTTCTTCCCCAGCATTGCACCGCGCCACTGGCGAGCAATGCGCAGCTGTGAGAAAACCCCGTCGCCAGCGCCGTGGCGGTGCTGATCCCGCTCACTGTTATGGGGGTTGTAGATGAGGTCGTCGTACCATTGCCCAGCTGGCCAAACCGGTTATTCCCCCAGCATTGCACCTCGCCGCTGGCGAGCAGCGCACAACTATGTAAGTCCCCCGTCGCCACCGCCGTGGCGGTGCTGATCCCGCGCACCGTGACCGGGGTGGTGGAGTTTACGGTCGTCGTGCCAATACCAAGCTGGCCCCATTTGTTATCCCCCAGCATTGCACCTCGCCGCTGGCGAGCACCGCACAACTATGTAAGCTCCCTGCCGCCAGCGCCGTGGCGGTGTTGATTCCGCGCACCGTGACCGGGGTGGTAGAAGCGTTCGTCGTGCCATTGCCCAGCTGACCTTCTGTGTTTCTACCCCAGCATTGCACCGCGCCGCTGGCGAGCAATGCGCAGCTGTGCCAGCTCCCCCCCGCCAGCGCCGTGGCGGTGTTGATCCCGCTCACCGTGACCGGGGTGGTGGAAGCGGTCGTCGTGCCGTTGCCCAGTTCGCCATCCTGGTTAATTCCCCAGCATTGCACCACGCCGCTGACGAGAAGCGCGCAGCTGTGATTATCCCCCGCCGCCAGCGCCGTGGCGGTGCTGATCCCGATCACTGTGACTGGGGAAAGGAAAATGTTGTTCGTCGTGCCATTGCCCAGCTGGCCAAAGAGGTTATACCCCCAGCATTGCACAGCCCCGCTGGCGAGCACCGCGCAGTTGTGAGACGACCCCGTCGCCAGCGCCGTGGCGGTGCTGATTCCGATCACTGTGACCGGGGTAAGGGAAATGTTGTTCGTCGTGCCAATACCCAGCTGGCCTTCTCCGTTTCTTCCCCAGCATTGCACCGCGCCGCTGGCGAGCAGCGCACAACTATGTAAGTTCCCCGCCGCCACTGCCGTGGCGGTGCTGATCCCACGCACGGTGACCGGGGTAGTGGAAGCGGTCGTCGTGCCATTCCCCAACTGGCCCCAGCCGTTAGACCCCCAGCACTGCATCGCGCCGCTGGCGAGCAATGCGCAGCTGTGAGACGACCCCATCTCCACCACCGTGGCGGTGCTTATCCCGCTCACTGTTATGGGGGTTGTAGATGAGGTCGTCGTACCATTGCCCAGCTGGCCAAACCGGTTATCCCCCCAGCATTGCACCGAACCGCCGGCGAGAACTGCGCAACTGTGCGAAGTCCCCACCGCCACCGCCGTGGCGGTGCTGATTCCGCTCACAGGGACCGGGGTGGTAGAAGCGGTCGTCGTGCCGTTGCCCAGCTGGCCTTCACTATTATTTCCCCAGCATTGCACCGCGCCGCTGACGAGAAGCGCGCAGCTGTGATTTCCCCCCGCCGCCAGTGCTGTGACCGGCGAGTTCAGCAACTGCTGCGTGGATCCATCGCTAAACGTCCCGGTCGCAGTGAACGATTGGGAAGCGCCGAGGGTAATCGAGGGATTGATTGGAGTAACGTCTATGCTTGCGAAGGGTGGGGGTGGGGTGGGGCCGCTTGTTACTTCAAATACTGTTGTGTAGTTGTACTCAATTTCAGCATTTCCAGGAAGACGATCCGTGAATGGCCCATGTAATGAGCTATACCCATAAGAATACAGGCCCACTCCTGGCTTCCCTAGCGGTAACACATTGGAGAAAAGATCCACCGGAGACGAATCGACAGGGCTCACAGCCGAGCTAAGAATTACAGATTCTAGAGCACCAATCCCACGTTCAAGGGTAGGCGGTACATGATTCCTGATTTCAGGACCTATACCAGCTACCCAAGACGTATTTTGGTCTTTCGTCAAATCAAAATAGAATGTAACCGTGGTAAGTTGTTGTCCTAACGCGATCGTAAACAGCAGCTCGTCGGAGTCAAATTCTCTTAATTCAAAATCTTCCTCGTCTTCCAAGACAAACCGACCCGAGCCCTTAATGGTGTTAAGCCCAATGTCGAAGATGAGTGTTGGTCGTAGATCCGGATAAGAATCACCTGGAAGATCCCCATCAATAGCCTCATCGTAATATACGGGCGCAGCACTTAGCGTTGATACTCCAAGCGTGAACACGCTTGCGCACACCATAAGCGCCGCAAACAGTAAGCGATGGCTATTCATTGAGGGTCCCTCCGAATCGTTGTTATTTCAACTAAAGTCATCCATAGATTGACTGTAGGCTTATCAGGCTGGTCTGAATGTAAGCATTTAGCTCTGAAATGGGATTAATTTTATGTAAATCATCAGAAATAGGGTTGTGATCCGTAGATTGGCCGCTTATCACCGAATTCGGACGCTATCAATAACGATTGATTCGCTGACAGCCTAGTCTGCTTATCGCCGTAAGCAGCATTTTAGCCCGCACTAATGCATCTGCTGCTAATAGACGAGCGCTATGTGCCTAATCTGTCTTTCAGGGAATGATCTCACTTGGCAGTGAGTGTCAGATTAAATTTCAGCTAATGCCTATTCGCTAGCCGAAGGGCATGCACTGGCGCACATACCAGAAACTCGTCGCGGAGCACGATGCGCTTGTGGCACAATCTCTAGCCGGAATGGCTCGACGCTTGGAACACCAAGCCATGATGGGGGCAACTTTGGGGGCATCTCTCAAAAACATAAGTCTGATTATTACACGATATCATGTAGTTAAGAGACTTGCTCGGTTGACCTCCGCCCACCATTTTTTAGAAAGCCGGGCGCATCCCGGCTTTTTTGTCTGACAATGCCCCGGTAGCCCAGTGGATAGAGCGACCGCCTCCTAAGCGGTAGGTCGCAGGTTCGATTCCTGCCCGGGGCGCCATTTTTTCCGCGCTGTATCTGTGACGAGCATTCGCCAGGTTCAAGAATGGATTTGGCTGCCACACCGTTTCGGTAGCAATGCTTCAATCTTATTGATCAGGCGTTCCAGTTCGATAGGCTTGGTATCAACGTCATTACATCCTGCCTGCAGCGCTTCTGTATGATCTGATGTCAACGCATGTGCCGTTAACGCGATTACTGGTATCGCCCTGGTGCAAGGCTCGGCGCGGATTCGACGTGTGGCCTCCCAGCCATCCATGACGGGCAAACTGAGATCCATCAGAATCAGATCCGGCTGTAATGTAAACGCCAGCATCACACCCTCGGCCCCGTCAATTGCGGTATGTACTTCATAACCACGGCGCTGCAGACGCCGCATCAGCATGTCGCGGTTCATTTCATTATCTTCGACAATCAGCAGACGCGACATGCGCGATCATCCTTTTTTCTGCAGTAACAACTTGTGGACTTGCTCTAAAAGATCCTGACGCAGATGCACGCCCTTTTGGACAATACCTAAAACCCTACCATCCAGGGCAGTGCGATCCGCACTGGACAGATCCATGGCGGTCATAACGACTACGGGTAACCGTTGCCATTCATGGTGCTGGCGCAGCCTGGCAATAAAATCAAACCCATTCATCTTCGGCAGAATAAGGTCCAGCAATATAAGCACAGGGGTTTTCTGCTCCAGCATGACAAGCGCCTGGGCACCATCTTCGGCCTTCATCACCTGAAAACCCGCGTCAATCAATGTACGTGCAACCAGCTCACGTGTGGCATGGTTATCATCAACCACCAAAACTGTCTGTCCCGCGCCACCGTAAACCACAGCGTTCAGAACACGCGTTAATTCGCTCCGATCAACCGGTTTTTGCAAATGTGCAATCGCGCCTTGATGCGACATGCGCTTATCATCCGCATCCGCACTGACGACAATGACTGGCACCGACTCCAATGCCACATGCTTATGCAACTTATCGAGTAATGACCAACCCTGTCCACCGGCCATCAGAACGTCAAGTAGAATCGCACTAGGCAACTGCTTTCCGATACTGCGAAAGGCACGTTCTGCTGAGTCCACGGCTTCGACATCGAAGCCATCGTCGCGCAGCGTTTTGGACATGAGATCGCGAATAAAGGCATCATCATCGATAATGAGAACCCAGTTCGATATTATGGGCATTGCAGGGCTGCCAGTGTCCTGATCAGAACTCTTGAGCATATGTTGATTGCCCTGCAGCTCGTTATGACTGGCAGGAACACGGATAGTGAATTCCGAACCCTTGCCCACATCACTGGCCACAGTGATATCACCACCCAATTGTTGGCAGTAACGGCGGCTAATCGCCAAGCCCAGTCCAGTTCCTCCATATTTGCGTGTTGTGGAGGAATCGACCTGGGTGAAATCGGTGAATAAACGTGCCGTCTGGTCAAATGGAATACCGATACCGGTGTCGCTGACCTGGAAAATCATCCAGTCACCATCCGCTTCAGACTCACGCCGGATCGACAGCGTCACCGTGCCCTGCTCGGTAAACTTTGCCGCATTGCTCAACAGATTGACCAGCGACTGGCGCAATTTAGTCTCATCGCTGTACATCGTCCCGAGCTGACCACGATCTTCAATGAGTAATTTATTATTATTGCGACTGATCAGTGGCTGCACCGTATTCACTACGCCTTCAACAAGGGCCGTCACGGTGAAGCTACGCAGTTCCGACGTTGTTTTACCCGCCTCGATTTTTGACAGGTCCAATACATCGTTGATGAGAGAGAGCAGATGCGTGCCAGCGGTATGAATGCGCTTCAGATCGGGAATATGACTGCTCAAGCCCTCGGCATCCGCATCTTCCTGCAACATTTCGCTGTAGCCAATAATGGCATTCAGGGGCGTACGCAACTCATGACTCATGTTGGCAAGAAAGGCACTCTTGGCGCGGCTGGCAGATTGCGCTGTTTCCACCGCCACCTGCAATTCATGCTGCTGAGCCATTAGGCGATCAAGCATTTCATTGAAGAAGCGTGACAGATAACCGAACTCATCTTCACGCGTCATGTCCAGACGCACATCCTTATAGCCTTCGGAAATGGCTCGTGTCGCGCTGACCAGATGCTGCAAGGGACGATGCACAATAGTGCGGATCGCCCAGGTCAGAAACAGCCCGAAGGTCAGCAATACTGCGAAGGCAATAATAACCAGATGATTCCGTTGCACCACAACTTCATTGGCCAAGTCTGGATGGTACACATCTATGATGACATTCCCTGTCCCAGGCAGGTTCAATTCGAGCTCGCGGCGCATAACACTGTTACCCGTATGCAGTTCGCCCGCCGCTACCTGCTTACCCTGCACATCAATGCTGATACCGCTCAGAGCATAACGCTGATTAAGCCCCTCCAGCAGCTGCATAATGGACGCATCACTCCTGCTTCGATCTGAAGCCAGTGATTTGACCACTTGATAGGCAATCTGATCGGCCTTATCGCTGTACTCTGTCCCCAGCCGATGTTGCAGATCATTCAGGAAGTATGTTGCCGCGAAAAAGACCACTACAATAATCACCCACAGCACCAACGCAGTGATCTTGACGGCAATGCTCGCCTGCCAGTTTTTCGACCAGTCGTCGGAGATGATGGTCTGATCAACCATGCTATCTGAATCCGGCCCAGCGCAACCCCATAACCATGGGGCAGATGTTGGTCAAACCCGCCATGAACAACATAAAGCCGATGAACCAGGGGAAAAACCAAGTCTGCTCTGGAAACATAATAAAGGTCAGTATCAAGAACGCGGCCACCAGTAATCGCAACGTACGCTCGGCATCGAAAGGGATGCGACTGCAGCCCGGACCGAGCGCGTCCTGCGGACGGAATTCCTTTCCATAACGCAGCTTGGAAACCAGAATTGGTACTCGCCAGTTGGTAATGCCCTCGAACAGCAAGACCCCGATATAAGCGTATACGAACATATCGGCCTGCAGATACAACAGCAGAATCAGAGCGGCCCCGAGGATAAATCGGAATACGCGTTCACTCATAAGCTGAGACTCTCGTCGGATTTATCATTCATACAACTTTCCGTGTCCTGAAAGAATTTGCAGACCTGAATGAACTCCTTTTCGCGGATCAGAAATGCCTGAACCACATCCGGGTCGAAGTGTTTTCCCCGCTGCTCCACTATGATGTTCTTGCTCTGTTCATGCGAGTAGGCTTCTTTGTAGCAGCGGCGCGTTGTTAATGCATCATACATATCCGCCAGTGCGAGAATGCGTGCCACCAGAGGTATCTGCTCAGCCTGCAATGCGCGGGGATAGCCACTCCCATCCCAGCGTTCATGATGGCACTCTGCGATATCAATGCCGATTTTGATAAAGGCATTCCCCGGATATTGACGATCGACTTCACGCAAGGTATCGCCACCGATGAGTGGATGCCTGCGCATGACCGTCCATTCGTCCGCAGTCAACTGATCAGGTTTACGCAGTATGCCATCGGGAATGCCGACTTTGCCGATATCGTGCAGGGGACTGGCGGCATACAGATTATCCAGGTATGCCTGCGTAATAAGTTCACGGTACTTTGGCAGTTGCGCTAATTGGCGCGCGAGGATGATGCAGTATTCACGCATGCGGTCCAGATGCTCGCCCGTCTCCGGATCGCGCGATTCCGCCAGTTTGGTCATGGCAAAGATGGCGGCCAGCTGAGCCGCGGACAACTCACGCACCTGCTGATCAACCCGACCGCCCAGCAGCTTATTCTGCTTTTCAATCCGCGCCTGCTGCAGACGTTCTCCATCACGAAGACGTTTGCGTTCCAGACAGGCATTGACTCGCGCGTGCAACAGAATGGGATTGAAGGGCTTGCAGATATAGTCATCCGCCCCGTGTTCGATACAGCTGGCCGCGCTTTCCACATCGTTGACAGCCGTGATCATGATCACCGGGATGTCGACCAGGGCCGTATCGGCCTTGATGGCCGCCAGGGTTTGATAGCCATCCAGTACCGGCATCATGATGTCGAGCAAGACCAGATCGATGGAGGTTTCGCGCAGAATGTTCAGGGCGGCTTGCCCATCCTGCGCTTGCAGGGTCCGATGACCCTCACGCGTCAGCCGCCGGTTGAGCAGATCCAGATTCAATTCATTGTCATCCACGATCAGGATCGTGGCGACGGCATCTGCCGGAGGTTGGCCAGGCGACAGCTGCAACATAGGCGTAAGGGATCCCTAAACTCGTATTGGAATGCCAGCTTAACGGCACATTACGCCGATTTCTTGATTTCGATCATACCGCCATGAATCACGACTAACTAGGCTTTTTTCTTTTAACTTCAACCACATTCGGCAGCTGCCCGATCCGGCTCAGCACCCGGCTCAGCTCGCCTATATCGCGGATCTCCAGGGTCAGGAGCATATGCGCGGCGTAATCCGTTTTGTCTGTATAGGTATTGACCCCGATGACATTGATTTTTTCATTGGCCAACGAGGCGGTGATATCCCGCAACAGACCCGAGCGGTCGTAAGCCAGGATCTCAATCTCAACCGGATAGACGGCCGCGACCGCACCGCCCCAATCCACTTCCAGTATGCGCTCGCGTTCGGTCGCGGCCAGGCGCAATAGATTGGGACAATCGCGGCGATGAATGGTCACGCCACGGCCGCGGGTGATGTAACCGACAATAGGATCTTGCGGTACCGGACGACAGCATTGCGCAATGTGCGTGAGCAGATTACCCACACCCTCAATGCGCAAGCCCTTCTCTTCAACCTCGCTGCTGCGGGTTGGTTTTGCGGCAATGAAATCGTCATTGCTGGGTGTGGCCAATTCATTTGCCGCACCGGCCAGCTGCGCCGTGCTCAAATCACCGTTACCGATCGCCGCCAGCATGTCCGACACAGTCGGATAATGCAGCCGCTCGGACAGCTGTTCCCAGTTGAAGTTACCTATGCCGAGGCGGTGCAACTCACGATCCAATGCCGTCCGACCGGCCGCGACATTCTTGTCGTAATCCTGCTGGCGGAACCAATGCCGCACCTTGGCCAGTGCCCGCGAGGTTTTGAGATAGCCTAAATGCGAATTCAACCAGTCGCGGCTGGGCGTACCTTGGCGGGTGGCAATAATCTCCACCTGTTCGCCACTGTGCAATTCATAGGTCAGGGGAACAATACGGCCGTTGATCTTGGCGCCTCGACAGCGGTGTCCGATATCAGTATGAATGTGATACGCGAAATCCAAGGGCGTCGCTCCGGCGGGTAAATCGACAACCTTGCCCTGCGGCGTCAACACATAGACCCGCTCACTGCCGCTTTCGGATTTGAAGCGATCCACGAAATCGCTCGCCGAGGCCTCTTCGTCCTTCCATTCCAGCAACTGCCGCAGCCAGGCCACGCGCTGCTCGATATTAGGGTCGAAACGGCCACCCTCTTTGTAACGCCAATGCGCGGCAATACCCAGCTCCGCGTGATCGTGCATATCGCGCGAACGGATCTGCACTTCAACCGTCTGCCCACCCGGACCGACGACAGCCGTATGCAGTGATCGATAGGCGTTCTCCTTGGGATTGGCGATGTAGTCGTCGAATTCCTTGGAAATGTGATGCCACAGACTGTGCACCACGCCGAGTGCGGCGTAACAATCGGCATCGCGTTCGACGATGACCCGTACCGCCCGCACATCGAAGATCTGGTTGAAGGGCAGATTCTTGCGCTGCATCTTCTTCCAGATGCTGTATATGTGTTTCGGTCGCCCGGTCACCTCGGCCTTGACGCCGGACGCCTCCAGCTCGCGCTGTAAATGGCGGACTACCCGATCGATAAAGCGCTCGCGGTCGACGCGCCGTTCATCCAGTTGCGCGGCGATTTCCCGATAGCTTTGCGGATCGAGAAACCGCAATGACAGATCTTCCAACTCCCATTTGACCTGGCCGATACCGAGCCGGTTGGCCAATGGCGCATAGATCTCCAGGGTCTCTTTGGCGATGGCGCGCTGACGGGCTTCATCGAGGAATTTCAGGGTACGCATATTGTGCAGCCGATCCGCCAGCTTGATCAGCACCACGCGCACATCTTCGACCATCGCCAGCAGCAGTTTGCGCAGACTCTCGGCATCCTGCTGATCGCGGTGTCCGCCGCCTTGTACATCATGCAGGCGACTGATGCGCCCCATCTTGGTGACGCCATCGACCAGGCGGACGACATTGGGGCCGAAATCCTGTTCGATCCGCGCCAGCGTGACCGCCGTGTCTTCGACCGTATCGTGCAATAGCGCCGCGGCCAGGGTTTCATAATCAAGATTGAGATCGTTGAGGATCTCCGCGACGGCCAGCACATGTGACAGATAGGGTTCGCCGGAGTGGCGTTCTTGCCCGGCATGGGCCTGACGAGCTAGTGACAAAGCGCGCGCCAATGTCTCGCGTTCCACCTCTGGACGATGACCGACCAGTCGCTGCAACCATTGCTCCCCACCCAGTTCCTGGGCATCGGTATTCGGACTGGGGGTCTTCACACTGACCATGGACGACAGGTTTCCTGTGGCTTTGGTTCATTACAGCATGCGGCATACTGCGGTGTCACACCAGTAGGCGGTACCAGAGTGGCAACGTGAACATACTCAGGGCAGTAGAGAGTGTCACGGCTGTTGCATAGAACGGCGTATCCAGACCGTAGCGATCACAGATCACCATACCCAACACCATGCTCGGCATGGCCGCCTCCAGCACGACCGGCGGCAGCAAGCGACCGTCCAGTCCCGAGGCCAGCGCCAGACCCCAGACCAGCAAGGGCATGAACAGCAATTGGATCAGCAATACCGGCATGACACGCAATAATTGATGTGGGTCCGAGCCCATCCAACGCAACCCCAGTCCCAACGCAATCAGCATGAGCGGCGCCACTGCGTTGCCCAACAATCGCAGCAAGGAAGACACCACGTCGGGCGCTGCCATACCACTGAGATTGAGGCCGATAGCCAGCACGGCAGCCCATAACGCCGGAACCTGTAACAGCGGTCGGAAGATATCGTGGCTGGGGTTGCCGTCATCCACCGTCCCCAGTTTGCGTGCGATGATAATGCCGAGCGTCAGCAACAGCGGTGTGCAGGCGAACAGATCATATTGAATGGCCACACCCCGGGCCCAGGGTCCGAAGGTAGCTTCAAGCACGGGCAGGCCCAGATAGGTGACATTGGGAAAGGCCGCCGCCAACATGAGCGCACCGCGTGTAGGCGCTGGCACTCGGCACAGGCGGCAACCCATAGCCGCCATACCTAACGCCACAACGACACCGGTCGCCGCCAGCCAGGCAATTCGCGCACTATCCCAGCCCAGCTCCGTGCGCCAGAGCGCATCCAAGACCAAGGCTGGCAGTAGCAGATAGTAAACAATATCCGTCAAGCCACGCCGCAGTTGTTCCGGATCGCGGCCGCCCGGCCGCCTTAATTTAAGGACAACTCCGGCACCGATGAGCACACCCATTTGTGCAATGACTTCCAGCATGCTCCACCTCAGGCCCTATTTACTCAATAACTACCGGGGAAACTCTCGACAATAGACTAAACTTTACCTTAACGCGGGTACCCGGCATGATTATCGGCATCTATCTGGGCAATCACCACTGATTAGATGGGACATCCATCGAGACACCACAGCAGACCCGCAGCTCGCCTTAAACCCGCACTTTGACCATGATAAGGCAGACCTATACCTGATGCAGCGGGACTCAACAAAAACTTTGCTCAAAATTGGCCTCGGCAGCATTCTCGGCCTGATGCTTATTGTGGCCATGATCAGCCTGACCATGCTGCGCAGCAGTAGTGACCGCATCAAAGAAGTAGTCACAGAAAACAATATCAAATCCAAATTGATTAACAATATGCGCACCTCCGCCCGCGAGCGTACTGTTAATCTGCAGAGGATGATCATCCTGGAAGACCCCTTCAAACAGGATGAACAGTGGATGCTGCTCAACGCCAATGGCGCCGACTTCGCAGAGGCACGTCAGGAGCTATTGAGTATGACACTCCCTCCCGACGAACGACGCTTGCTTGATGAACAAGCCAAGCTAACCGGTAACGTCGCACCCCTGCAATTGCATATTGCCGAGTTGGTCCTTGGTGGCGATAAAACCCAGGCCTTTGCATTGCTCGAGGAACAGGCCATACCCGGTCAGAACAAAACCTTCGAGCTACTATCCAAGCTTCTGACTGCGCAAGGCATCAATGCGGAAAATGCCGTGCGCGCCGCCAATACCGAGTATCGCAATACACTAAGCACCATCCTGATATTATTACTCGGCCTCGGCGGTTCGAGCCTGCTGATCTCACGCTATTTACTGCAACGCATATCCGCAACGGAGGCTCACCTGACTGCGGCAACCCAACGCGCAAAGATCACCTTGCATTCCATTGGCGACGGCGTCATCACTACGGACCGGCAGGGCCGTATTGAACAGCTAAATGCGGAGGCCGAGCGGCTGACGGGCTGGTCCGCGCAAGTCGCAACGGGGCTACCCATTGAACGGGTCTTCGTCGTCATTAACGAGCTGTCGTCAGACCCACGCGCTAACCCGATCGCGCTGACACTGCAAAGACAGACCGTAATCACGTCTGAAGCTGATGTGGTGATCTATGCCAAGTCCGGCCGTAAATTTTCTATCGAATACACTGTCGCCCCGATTTTCGACCAGGCCAACGACACGTTGATGGGCGCAATCCTGGTTGTCCGCGACGTTACCCAGCTACGGGTTATCGCCAAGGAACTCGCATATCAAGCCAAGCATGACATGCTGACGGGCTTGATGAATCGCCGCGCATTTGAACAGCATCTCGAAACCATAATGGACCGCATACCGGACCAGACTGACGAACCACATTGGCTGTGCTATCTGGATCTCGATCAGTTCAAACTCATTAATGACACCTGCGGGCATCTGGCGGGCGATGAATTGCTTAAAAAGATCGCCCGCACGCTTCAGATACAGATCCGCGATGTGGATCTGCTCGCACGCATGGGTGGGGATGAATTCGCAATATTACTGAACCGCTGCACCCTAGTAGATGCCACGCAAACCGTGGAACGAATCCGCCAAGCGGTCGCCCGCTTGAACTTCAGCTGGACCGACAAGCATTTCGGCACCAGCGGCAGTTTTGGCCTGGTGCCCATCACACACGAGAACAGCACGCTCTATGAATTGATGAGCGCCGCCGATACGGCGTGTTATGTCGCCAAGGATGATGGGCGCAACCGAATCCACATTTATCAGAGTGGCGATGGCGCAACAGCCCTGCGTACCGGCGAGATGCGCTGGGTACAACGCATTAAACAAGCCCTGGCGGACAATCGTTTTGTGTTGTATCACCAACCTATAACAGCATTGCAGGGAATAGTGTATAGCGTGCACACCGAACTGCTGATACGCATGCTTGATGAAGATAATTCCATCATCCCGCCAACGTCTTTCATTCCCGCGGCCGAACGTTACAACCTGATGGCGGAAGTTGATCGCTGGGTCATTCACAATGCCCTGCAAGTGCTCCAGGGGACAATACGCAATGCGGCACCCGGCACCTGTACCATCGCCATCAATCTGTCCGCCCAATCACTCTGCGATGACAGCTTCCTGCCTTACGTGCTGCATGAACTCGACACCCTGAATTTCGATCCGCATCACCTGTGTTTTGAGATCACCGAGACCTGCGCCATCAGCAACCTGTCCCGAGCCATTCACTTCATGTCGACACTACGCACACGTGGTTGCCGTTTTGCGCTGGACGATTTCGGCAGCGGCCTTAGCTCGTTCGGCTATCTGAAAAATCTGTCCGTTGAATATCTGAAAATCGATGGCAGCTTTGTGCGTGATATAGAGCACGACGCCATGGACCTGGCCATGGTTGATTCCATCAACCAGATCGGGCATGTGGCTGGGACACAGACGATTGCGGAGTATGTCGAGAACACGGCGATACTCGAGAAGCTGCGCCGGCTTGGGGTCGATTATGCGCAGGGTTATGGCATTGCCCGCCCGGAACCGTTGCACTTCCTGGTCAGCAGCATCGAACGCCGCAAGATCAGTGCAAACCGTATCGGGTAGCTCTTGCCTACCACTGTCGGGCACACCCATCGATAAGGGTTGCTACTGAATTCTCACCGCCCGCAGCAATTCAACAATGCGTTCGCCGATATCACTGACCGCCTGTTGATAACTCAAAGCAAGCTGGGGAAAATCATCCCCGCGCACTTGAGCTTCAGCCTCCAAACGATCCTGTAACAGCAACTTCCCCGAAGATCGTTCAGTCAGCAGCACACGCAACCCGACTCTGACAGTACCTCCGCCAGGGCCGCGGAGGTGTTCAAAGTGATCGATATCCAAACGTAACCTATAAACTGTATCGACACTGTCTTCCAGCATTACGACTACATCAGCAATACCTGCGTCACGTAAATAATCGGCAAATTCGACCTGCAGCAGATGTGGCGGCGTATCAACCCAATAATGGTAGTGATAACGCTGCAATGTCGTCACGGCGCCCGCATCGCTATGCAGTAAAGCACGATCCCGATACAGCGGAATGGCCGCACCAACCTGTACCGACAGGGTTCCATCCAACAATGGTGCGGCAAGCCGTTTCCCGGGAGCGGCAATATCCAATCTATAGAAGCTGTTGGTCGGAACAGGCGGCGCAGCGCTACAACCCGCCAGCAGCACCGAACTGATCACTAGCAGCAGCCGGATGATCATTGAGTTAATCACTGCGCACCCCTTTTTCCGCTGCAGGGCTGCCGTTGAGCAACAGACCCGGGTTGCTCCGCAATTCACGGCTGAACTCATTCATATTGCGGCTCGCCCCTTCCAACTCGAACAGAATTCCATCAACCTCACGTGACACACTGTCCAGGGCATTGCGCAATGACACCACCGATGCGCGCACGTCGTCCTGATTATCACCGACCAGGCCCTGCGCCTCACGCAGCAGACTGTCCAACTGCGTTTGCGTTCCCTGTAAACTCGAAGAGAGATCATTGAAATTCCGCGCCGTGGCCTCGACATCGACAATGATATTACTGATACGCTTGGTATGCCGATCATCCAGCATGTTCGATAATCCCTGCGCACTCTTGTCCAGCTTCTGCACCATGGATTCAAGATCGCCGAGAATCCGCGGCACACGGGTACCGAGTTCGCCACCCAGCCCCGTCACCTGCTGATTGACATTATCAAGCAGTGGCCGCAAGGAATCGCGGGTCAGGCTGCCGATATCCTCAGCCACTGTACCCAGTGCGGCGAACATATCACCACCCTGCAAGCCGATGACTTCCGCATCAGGCGGCAGATATTCTTTACTACTGCCCTCTTCGATATTGATCACCGTTTCCGCCAGCAAACCCGCGGAATAAATGCGCGCAACACTGTCGAGAGGGATCTGCCAGCCTTGCTTGATTCGCATTTCGACACGGTAGCGCGTACCCGACTCACTCTGTTCAGGCTCGACACCACCCACGAAACCGACCTGATAACCCTCGTAGGTCACGCGTGAGCCATCGGTGAGGCCGGTGATATTGTCGTAATAAACGTGATAGGGATTACTGTCACCAACACGACCGGTGATCTTATAGAGAACCACCAGGAGAATAATGAGTGTGGCCAGCACGAAAGTGCCGACCGCAAGATAATTAATGTTGTCTCGTTTCATCGCTTCAATTAGTCCGCGTCAGCCGGCGCATATAGTCGTCGATATCGACCGCTTCGTTTTCCGCTATGCGGTTGATCAGGCCATGCACCCGGTCAATATCTGAATTGCGGACCTCGTCCACTGTGCCCGTCATCAGGATTGCGCCGCGATCCAGCACCGTAATGTTGTCGGCGATCTTGAAGGCACTGTCCAGCTCATGGGTCACCACCAGGATGGTGATATTCACGGATTCGCGCAGGCACAGAATGAGTTCATCCAGCTCTGCCGATACCACCGGATCCAGGCCCGCGGAGGGCTCATCGAAAAACAATAGTTTCGGGTCCATGACAATCGCCCGCGCCAAGGCCGCGCGCTTGAGCATGCCACCCGACAGCTGAGCCGGCATCAGATCCTCATAACCCGCCAGATTGACTACCTCCAGCTTCATGCGGCTCATGATCTTGATGGTCTGCTCATCCAGTTTGGTGTGCTCGCGTAACGGGAAACACACGTTCTCGCCTACTGTCATGGAATTGAACAACGCGCCACCCTGAAACGAGACGCCCATATTGCGGCGCAGGGCAAACATTTCCTGACCACTGATGGTATTGATGTCCTTGCCAAACAGACGCACCCGCCCGGAGGTGGGTCTATGCAATCCCAGCAAATGTCGCAGCAATGTGGATTTCCCGGAGCCACTACCACCCATGATCACGCGGATCTCACCGGGCTGCACACTCAACGAAACACCATCGAGGATGCGCCGATCGCCATAGTAGGTCACCAGGTCTTCAACCTGGATCACCGGCTCGGCGTCAGCCCTGATATCAGCCCGGGTATCAACTTGGTTGGCAGCACTATTTTGCATGCAGGATACTCAAACTCAGCGACTCAGGAAAAAAGTAAAAATCATGTCGGCAATAACAATCGTCGCGATACACAGCACCACGGAACGGGTAGTGCTCTGTCCCAATCCTTCCGAACCACCGCTGACCGCAAAACCGTTACTGCAACTCACCAGGGTGATCAGCACGGCGAATACCAGACTTTTAATCAACCCTTGCATCACATCAAATGGCACCAGCGATGCCAATATCAGTTGCGAATAGGCCTCCAGGCTCATATGCAACTGCAGACTGCATAACAGCCCGCCACCGAGCAGGGACATGAAATTCGCAAGTATGGTCAGTGCCGGCATCACCACCAGCATGGCCAGCAGGATGGGCGCTACCAAGTGCCGGACCGGATTCACACCCAACACCCGCAACGCATCCACTTCCTGCGACATCTGCATGGCACCTATACGTGCAGCAATCGCCGAGCCGGAACGGCCGGCCACCACAATACCGACAATCAACGCGCCGAATTCACGAGTGATCGACATCGCCAGGCCTGGAATGACCTGGGATTCCGCGCCGAAATCACGCAATGTGTAAATGCCCTGCAATGCCATCATCACGCCGTTGGCAAATGCCAGGATGGTTACCACCACCACGGCCTGCACACCGATGCGCATCATCTCGGCCATGACTGCAGAGATCCGTACCGGCTGCTGGCGAAAGTGACCGACAAAAATCCAATACAGGCTTTCCAGCAACAGCAGGCTGCCATAACCGAATTCCTCGACACCGCCAACCACGCGCCTACCAAGATTCTCGGTAAAAGCGCGGGCTGTCATTTCGGCAACCTTCTAACCAGATATGTAGGGCGCAATAGACCGGAGGTCGTACTGCGCCGAATGTTTTCGGAAACACATTCGGCGCAATACGCTACGCTATTGCGCCCTACAGCTAATGCGTAACTAGCCGGCATTTTTGATTCGCTCCTCAACGCTGGGATACAGCGGAAACACCTTATCGAGGCGCGCCAGCTTGAGCACATTCAGAACCGCCGCACTCACGCGCACCAGACCGAAGTCCAATTGCCGCTGCCGTGCCAGCTGAAAACCCTCCACCAGACTGGCAACGCCAGAGCTGTCGATATAGGCAACATCACCGAGATCGACCAGCGTCGGTCGGTTATCCTGCAAGCAGGTCAGGATCAATTTTCGCGCCTCGGGTGAGCTGTGCAGGTCAATCTCGCCGGCGAGACTGAAAATGGCATACTCTGCTTGCATACGTACGTCAGCACTCATTTTCCGACACCCTGGTTGTTCAGATATTTTTTCATACTCAATAGATTTCCCGATTGCTCAGGTAATGGCAGATAGGCCACTTCATCCATGATCTCGCGGATAAAATGCACGCCTAAGCCACCCGGACGCAGCTCATCCAATGCGCGTGGCCGCCAATCATCCATACTGACCGGCGTGGCTTTATCACGAACCCGGATTTCCATGCCACCGTCAATCGCGCCGACACTGAGTTCAATCATCCCCTCGGCACCGCGATAGCCATGCTGAATCACATTCATACAGGCCTCGTTAACCGCCAGTGCCAGATCGTCCGCGCAGCCCGCTGCAAAACCCAGCGCCAATGCCTGCTCCCGCACCAATGCCCGTAACCGCTGCAGACTGTCGGCCTGCGCCGGCAACTGCAGTAACTTCCATGTTTCATTCACTGCGATCCCGCTCCTTGGAATCTATAAACATCAACGTCAAATCATCGTGTATCTCGGCATCGCGTACCGCATCCAGCAGACGCCGTGCGCGCTGTGCGGCCGGTACATCGGCGCAGCGCCGCAGCAATCCCTTGAGCCCCGAAATGCCGAGTTCGCCACCGTTGCGCGGACGGGCCTCAATCAGCCCATCGGTGTAGAGATACAATGCGCCTTCGGCCAGGCTCAACTCGCGTGTGACAAACTGTGCTTCGGCGACTATGCCTAATGGCGGCGCATCCGCCGGAAATTCCTGTATCGGGCCATTGGCGGGCAGGTACAGTGCCGGCAGATGACCGGCGTTCGCTATTTGAATCAGACCATTTTCCGGGTTGAAACGCCCGCCGATCATGGTCACGAACATACCTCGCACCGAGGTCTCGATAATCTCCCGGTTGATCATGCTCAGCAGCGCGGCCGGGTCACCAATACCCTTGCCCAGACAGCGGAACAGACTGCTGACCTTGGCCATCAGCAACGCCGCGTTCATGCCCTTGCCCGACACATCCGCAATGCAAAAATGGATCTGGCCACTGCGCGTCGAAAAATAGTCGTAAAAATCACCTGAAAGCTCGCGCGCCGACGTATTAATGCCATGAAAACCGGCGCAGCCCGTGTTATCACGCGGCATCAGGCTACGCTGCACTTCGCGTGCCAGCTCCAGCTCACGATTCAACTCCCCGGCAATGCGATCCCGGTCCTCCAGCGCCTGTTCCAGCCGCCAGGTCAGCTCCTGATAGCTGAGATTGTCTTCCACCAGTTGCAGATTCGCCTCGCGCAGCACATCCGAGAGTGTCAGCTGCTCCCCCACCCGCATACCCATGGCGGCACCGGCCTCGCGCACACCCTGCGCCAGGTCATCGAGCAGGTCAGCCACCTGCTCAGCGGACAATCCATAATGTTCATGCAGTAGATGCTGACAGCGCTGAATAACCGGGCGCTTGTCGGTAGCCGTGAACACGGCGGCCATCCAATCCGCGCAATGCGCAACACGACAGAGCGCATTCAGTTCGGGTGCGCTGGTTTCCAGAATCGGGGTATGGTGATGGCCCATCACCTGACGCAGTTCCTGCGGCAGTTCACAGGCCGTGGCCAGGGTTTCACCGACCCGATCATGGGTCATCTGGAACAGACTCATTTCCAGGCTGTAGCGCTCATCCGGATTGGCAGTGGCCAGTCGCCACCAGTCGCCGGCCCGATCCTGATCGATAAACAGCATCACCAGCAGACCGAAATCCTGTAACAGACCCGCAGTGAAACAATCCTCCGCATCCAATTTTGTCACCGCGGACAAACAGCGCGCAGCCACCGCGCGACGCAGAGACTGCTCCCAGTATTCCGCCATATCCAGGCCGGGAATCGCATCCGGACGCAAGGCATCGCGCATCGCCATACAGAGCGCCAGATTACGCAGAGCACGCTGCCCCATAAGGGTCACGGCATGCGCGGCGGAGGTTACTTTGGTGCGGAAACCGAAGAAGGCTGAATTGACAATGCGCAACAGCTCCGCCGTCAGCACCGCGTTGTGGGTTATCAGGTCGGCGAGCCGTTTGCTGGTGATATTGGATCGGGCACAGGCACGCACAATCCCGATCGCCTCCTGCGGCGGCGCCGGGAGATCGGTTGGCTTTAATTGATCAAAGGCCGTGCGGTCCGTCATCTGCTTCCCTGATTATCAGCTTCCTATTTATTTCGCACGGTAGATGCCGGCTCAGTTATGAACGACTATTAAAACACCCTGGTTTGGAAGCGATTCATTGTCATAAGTGGCACCGGGGAACAACACTGCGACAGCCTCCGGTTTACCCAGGTAATAGCCCTGTGCCTGGTCAATGCCAATCTCCTGCAAGACTGCGAATATCTCGGCATTCTCCACAAATTCGGCGACTGTTTTCATATTCATCAGGCGCGCCACTTCCTGGATTGCCTTGACCATCGCCTGATCAACCTGATTTTCATGCAGCCGCTTGATAAAGCTACCGTCTATCTTAAGAACATCGACGGGTAGGTTCTTCAAGTAGCCGAAGGAACTCATGCCACTGCCGAAATCATCCAGTGCGAAATGACAGCCCAATTGGCGAATCGATGACATGAAACGAACCGCGCGCACCAGATTATTGATCGCCGCGGTCTCAGTAATCTCGAAACAGAGGCGTTGCGGGTCCACCCCACTCTGTACAATTTCATTGGTCATGAAGACCAGGAACTGGTCTTCACTCAGCGACTGCCCGGACAGATTGATCGACAAATCGACGGGGTTACCGCTGCGTGCCTGTGCAGCCGCGAAGCGCAATGAATGACTGACCACCCAACGATCGATGGATGACATCAATTGGAAGCGTTCGGCGGCGGGGATGAAGGCGCCGGGTGAGATATGGTTGCCCTCAGGGTCGCGCATCCTCACCAGAATTTCGTAATGCGGTATTTTCTCTACTGCGCTGACTGGCACGATCACCTGTGCAAATAATTCCAATTGATTATCCGCCAGGGCGCGTTGCACGGCGGAGACCATGCCCATTTCCTCACGCCGCCGGGACAGCTCAATATCATCAGGGCGATAGACGTGGATGCGATTGCGGCCATCCTCCTTGGCGGCATAACAGGCCATATCCGCTGAAGCCAGGGCCTCGGCAGAGCTGCTCAGTGACTGCGTCAACTCCACCAGTCCGATACTCACGCCAATCTGGAAAGATTTTCCCTGCCACTGAAAGCGGAACTCATTAATGGTTTCGCGCAGACTCTCGGCAACTTCCATGGCCCGGTCCAGCTGGCAATGCGACAACAACAGGCCGAATTCATCACCGCCCAGACGTGCCAGCACATCGGCTTTGCGCAGTTTGCTTTGCAGAAAGGCCGTGAGTTTGTGCAGCAACTGATCGCCGGCGGCATGCCCACAGGTGTCATTGACCACTTTGAATTGATCCAGATCCAGATAACACAGGGTGTGTTTATGGCCATCACGATGCGAGCGCTCCAGGGCGCGCTGCACTTCACGATCGAACTCGCGCCGATTGTAGAGGCCGGTGAGCACATCGTGGCTGGCCAGAAAGGTCAATTCACGCTGTAAATTACGTGCCACACTGACATCATGAAACACCATGACCGCGCCGCGCACAAAACCATTACTGTCATGAATCGGTGCCGCCGAATCCGCGATCGGAATCAGCAGGCCTGAGCGCAGTTTCAATGCGCTTTCCGTATCGAGCTCGACAGTGCGATTCTCACGCAGGCATTCCAAGATAGGATGATCGAGCAGGTTGCCGCTCTCTTCTTCCACCAGCGGCATCACATCGGGCAGGAACTGACCGTGGACTTCCTCAAGTGTCATTTGCAAAAGCCGTTCGGCAACCGGGTTCATGAACATCACCCGGCCGTTGTGATTTGTGGTGATCACGCCATCACCGATGGAACGCAAGGTGACTTCCGCCAGTTCCTTGGAGCGTTGCGCCTCCAGCTCGGACTTGCGCACCCGTTCCAAGGCACGGTTTATGAACTTTGCCAAATAGCCGAACTCATCCTTGCGTTCGCTGGGAAAATTCGCATCGGCCTGACCTTCGGAAAGCCGGTATGCCGTGCGCACCATTTGTGCCATAGGCAAGGTCAGCACACGTTCCAGAAGCCCTTTCAGCACCACACCGAAGATCAGCAACAAAGCGCCCAGCGTGAGTAGCAGTCGGCTACGCTCGGCGTGCAGCGTCTGATCCATATTCGGCATACTGATGGTTAGCTCACCACTGTGTTGACTCTGGTCGTCGTGCGACAGATCAAGCGTCCTTACCAACAGATGGGGATTCTCATCGCCAAGCTCCGCGCCGACACGTACAAACTTCTGCCCCGCAATCCTGACACTGACACCGATGTCGTCGCGCGTGGCGAGTTGCTTGTTGAGCAGCGCAATGGTTTCCGTCGGCTCCAATTCATGGTTATGCGCCAAGTGATCCAGCTGATAGGCAATACTGTCGGCGAGTGCCTCGCGCGCGTCACGCGTCTCCTGTTCCCGGTTGTGCAACAGCAAGGTCGCGAAC
>Ga0180009_10002507_pt1 | contig 21595 bp, 21 predicted proteins | sample OS_PC_MetaG_FD_123537 | JGI IMG/M metagenome (GOLD analysis project Ga0180009, IMG submission 123537) | Groundwater microbial communities from the Aspo Hard Rock Laboratory (HRL) deep subsurface site, Sweden - OS_PC_MetaG | ecosystem: Environmental > Aquatic > Deep subsurface > Groundwater...
GCCGCATCGCGTGCCGCATGCGACACCACGATCTGTGCATTGGTGAAGGTCGAGAGGTCTGGCGTCACGTCGGGCTCGGGAGGTGCCGGGTCTTGCGCGTAGGTCGTGGGCATGAAACCGGGTTCTGTCATGACCGGTTCAGCCGGTTCCACGAGCTTGATTGCGTGGCCGACAAGGGCCAGCACCACCAGCGATTTGACTGCAAACTTGATCATGCCTGACCTCGCAAAATGAGGTTAGGCAGATCGTATCACTTTTCAACAGGTTAAGAGCGTCGCTTTTGGTGGATATGGGTCCCGGCGCTCAGGCCGCGTCGGCCTGTCCCAAAGCGGAACGCAGGAAGTCGGTGATTTTGGCGAGCTGGACTGGCTTGCGGAACACCGCCACGGCGCCGCAATCGGCCAGACTCGCATAGTGATACGTCTCGCTTTCCGCCGTCATCAGCATCACGATGACCTTGTGGTTGAGATTGCGGGCAGCTTCGGCCACGCGAACGCCATCCCATCCCGGCATGTTGACGTCGAGCATGAGAATGCGCGGCCGCTCGCTGGCGATGCGCTCGATTGCCTCATGACCGTCAGCGGCCGTGATGACGTCGAGGCCGTTCGCCTGCAGAAACTCTACCATCTCCTGAAGCTGAACCGGATCATCATCGGCGACAAGCACGCATGCACGCATCTCGAACTCCACTTCATGCGCGGGCACCTCCTGCACCGCTTGTTCCGACATCTGAAGCCGAGCGCACTTAACCGGCGGTAAACCGGGTGTTTCGAAGTGGCCCGCTTCTGTCGACTTTTGTCAGCGGTGGAAGGGTTCAGCGCCGCGCACCGTTGTGCTGGGAAAGAAGCCTGTCGAGATCCGGCAGGCCGAAGGGTTTGGGCAGTGTTCCGAGAAGCGGAATGTCGTGAGCGCCGCAAAGCGAGGTGCCTGCATCGAGCAGATTGTCCCGCGCGCCCGACATCATGATCACGGATATATCGGACTTGCGCGGGTCCTCGGCGAGGGTTAGCAGCGCTTCGAACCCATTGAACTCCGGCATGTGAACATCGAGCAGGATGAGATCCGGCTCAAACTCGCTGAGCAGCTTCGCGAAATCGACGCGCTCGCCACGTGTTCGCGTCTCGAAGCCGCGGGTTCGCAGGGCTTCCGCGCATTCGAGCGCCAGGTCTTCGTCGTCGTCATATATGAGTGCCCGCATAAACAAGCTCGCTGTTGAATGTCGGTATCCGGTTCTAGGCGTTCTTGTCGTAACGGTGTGAGTTGCTTTGAAGAGTTGTGTGGGCCCGCGGCTAGCTTACGAGCGTCGGTGCGCGGCACTTCGCGCCATGAACGATCATGTCCATCGCCCCGAGCTTGACGCCGAGTGTGGTGAGAAGGGAGTCAATGACGGGGTCGAGTATCCCCAACGCACTTCCGATCGATGTTGTAAGTGTTGAAAGGATCGTGGAAAGACCAGGAATGGGCAATCCGAGCAGCGTTACCTGGTTTATGGACAAGGCTCCCCCCAAGCCGCCTAGAATATTGGAGTCGGAAGCGATGGTCTTGGGATTCCCGCCCTCGATGTCTGTCTTGCTGAACTCAATATCGGTGGGGCCGCCGGCTGCGACCGGATAAGAGCCACTGGCACTCAAACTCATGACTTCCAAGCCGGCCACGACAATGCGAGCGATTTCCGGTGCCGCATCGGACTCCGTTCCGTAGCGCGCGGTAACCGCGCCAGTCGTGCCGGACAGGACGGTGATGTTTCCGCCCGGCGCGCAGGGGATGCTCTGAACGGTTGCCGTTCCCTCGGCGGCGGTGATGTAGATGGGCACACTGATCTGCGAATCGAGAAGCTGAGTGAGGCCGGTGTCGATCTTCGCTTCAAGCTGTACCGTCACCTGCGACGTTCTCACGCTGTCTCCGATCTTCCCGATGGCCATGTGCGCCATCGGCGCGCCGATCGTGATGGTTCCGGAAACCGATGCCAGCGACCCGAGGTTGACGTCCGTATCGAACCCGACCGCCTGGCCCTCGCCGAGTGCCATGGCGGTGCCGGAGACGAGGTCGAACAGGTTGAAAGGCACGTCGTCGCCGAGTGCCGATCCGATCGCCCCCACCGTTCGCTGCGCAACGGGGGCAAGATCGAGAACATCGCCGAGGTCGACTGGCGTATTTCCGACAGGCGAGAGCGCCGTCTGGAGAGCCAATGTTGCAACCGAGGGGTCGCCTTCGAAACTATCCCCGGTCAGAACCTCGACAGCGGCATTGAGCATATCGCCGACGGTCACGCCCGCCTCAAGAAGATCTCCGTAGGTGTCCGATCCCGCTTGCAGGCCGACCTCGGTCGCCAGCGCATCGAGAAATTCCAGTGCGTCGATATTTGAGTCAGCGAGCGCATTGTAGTCGATGAGCGAGAGATTGATCGTCGTGCCGAGGAGGCCGCCCAGAATTTGATTGGCGAGGCCGGCGTCCAGCGATGCAACGCGCGTTCCGGCCGAGAAGGAAACGTATTTGGTGTAGGCAGCGACCGCTTCGGTATCGATCTGTGTGAGATTGCCGAAGCCGAACAGCCGTGCGAAATAGGTCGGCGACTGGGAACGCTTGGTCACCCGGACGGCATTGAAGCTCGACTCGCTGACTACAGTACCGTCGCTTGCCGTCTGACCCTCCGTGAAGAACCTGTCGTCAGGCGCACGCGCGGGATCGGCGACATAGTAGAGCGGAGTCGCAACCATGTCTCCGGCATCGAAATCGTTGAGATTGAAAATTGTCTCAGCGACGTACTGCGCTTCCGCGATCTGCCGGACGGCGCCGAGAGCAGCGGCATCCGTTGCCGCCTGCTGATTGCGGTACGCAGACAGCATGGCGCCGCTGTCGATGACGATCATGGCGACGGAAAGCGCGAGCACCAGCGCCCCTACCGCCATCACGGAAATGACGCCTTCTTCGGCATGCACGTAACGCCGAAGAAAAACTGTCAGCGAATGCGCCATCTTCTCCTCCGCGCCCGCCGCTCTGCGCTTCCTCCCGCTGGAGGGGAAGCGGCCGGGACAGGCTTGTATGTCAGTTTATCTAACCTGCCTCGAAGTTAGCGAACAATTAAGCGGAATAGGGTGTGTGCTGACAAGAAACCTCATGTCTTAAGCAAGGGCACACAAAGAGACACAACACCACACCCTTTCATGTTGCGCCGTTTTAGAAGAAGGACAGGGAAATGAAGGCGCGGCGGGCCTTCCCGACCCGCTCGCGGCAATGGAGGAGGAAATCGTGTCAGGAAGAGCCCTTGTTGCCTCCCTCGTCTGTGTTGGGCTTGCAGGCTGCATGACCGACAAGATTGCCATGTCGTCGGAAGTCGGAGGCAGCGGAAGCAGCAGCGTTTTCGCGCGGAGTGCGGGCTCGAGCGGCCTTGGCGGCGAAGAGGGAGACGCGGGTCTCGGTGTCATCGGCGACGGTGGTGTCCTCGACAATGTCGTGGGCGTGGATCCGATTGGCGGACTGCTGGATGGTCTTGGCCCCGACAATCCCCTCGAAACGATCCTTGGGGGAGGCTCAACCGGCCTCATCCCTTCGGCGGCCGCTGCGCTCGCCGTCGATCCGGATGCCGAGGTAGTAGGGCTCGGTATAACAGGAAAGGGAGGTCTCGTTGCCGACCTTGCCGGCACGGACCTTCTCGGCGGCATGCTCGATACGGGCGGCGTCCTGACCGCGAGTATCGCAGGCGGGAACGATGGCTTGCTCGGCGCGCTGCTCAACGACAGGGTGGGCGATCCCCCGCTCGCTCCGGTTGCCGGCCCGCTGGCTGCGGCGCTGCCCTCCTCTGCGCTTAACGATGCATTGGCCCAGCTCCCGGCGCTCGGCCTGACGGGCGGCGATGGTCTCATTGCCGACCTGACGGGCACCGACCTCGTCGGCAATCTTCTCGGGCCGGACACGCCGCTTGGCGGCGGCAATGGCGGTCAACTCAGGGATATCGCTCCCGCGGGAGAGCCGCCTCTCGGCTATGTTGGTGACCTGACGAATGGTGTCCTGAATGTGGTGGCCGGAAACGAGCTTTCGCCGACAGACAGCCTGCTCGCGCCGGCCGTCCCGGTGCTCGACAATATTCTGGGCACCGGCGCCAGTGTCATTGGCGGCGTGGCGGCGCCGGTCACAGGCGCCCTCGGCGGCGTGCCCGTCGTCGGCGATGTGGTGGGTGGACAGTCCGCCGGGACGCCGTCGGTGGCACCGGATACCGGTGCGCCGAGCACGACACCCGGCATCCTCGCGCCGGTTACGGGTCTTGTCGGAGGTCTTGTCGGGGGCCTCTGATACTTGCCGACCCCCCGGGGGCTCATGCAATTGTGTAGCCCTCAAAATGGAAAGGCCCGGCAGGATGCCGGGCCTTTCTTATTGGTGCGCCGACGTAACCGGCGTCAGAACTTTACCTCGAAAGAGACGAAGAGCCGCGGATCCTTGTCATTCTGGGAGGCAGGCGTCCGGTTGATCGGTTTGTCGAGTTCCAGCCCGAGAGAAAACCAGCGCAGATTGGAAAGGGTAACGCCGATGCCGGTGGACAGCAGGCGACGATCCCCCTGACCGTCTACATCTGTGTTCCAGACCTTCGACTGATCGACGAACGTATAGGGTGTCACCGCCCATCCGCCGAAGGCTTCGACGTCGAAACGGTAGCTCGCCTGGATCGACCCGCCAAGGCCGCTGTCGCCGCTGATCTCCGAATTGTTGTAGCCGCGGGCAAAACGCACGCCGCCGAAGCCGATCTCCTCCGAACTGTAGAGAGAGTCCGGACTGTATTGCCCTTCCGTTCGAAAGCTGAGAAGCAGCCGCTCCGTGGCGGCATAGTTTATCGAAAAGCCACTCTGCAGTTTTGTGAAGTTGGGTGTCGCGCCGAGTCGCGAATGAAGGGTGTTGTCGGGCCCCGCACCTCCGATCGGCAGTCCCTGCGTCAAGCGCGCATGGCCGCCGAGCGAGAGCCGGTCGCCAATCTGTGAGGCATATGTGCCGCCGATATGTGCAGCGCGGATCGCGTCCTCGCTGAACTTGAAGCCGTTCAGCTCGTTCTTGGCATCGGTCAAATAGGCGCCGAAGAAGGCGGTCAGCGTTTCCCTGGTTGCGCGGATGATCGGATAGCTCAACAGAAAGTCGACCTGCGTGCTCGTGCTGACGAGTTCGATACCCGGCGGCAGGTCCGGTGTTTCGGAGCTGGCATAGGCCGCTCCCACCGTCGCCCGAAGGCCGTCCGTACCGATAAAGCTCGAAAAAGCGGCGCGAAAATACTGCTGTGAATCGATTTCCGGGGTTGCAAGACCCGTCAGGGAAATCTGGTCGCCCGTTCCGAAGACATTGTTGAGCGACCCGGTGAGATAGGCGGCGAACGGCGAATCCTCGAGATTCGCGCGGTTGTCGACTGCGGTCGACAGCACCACCTTCTCGCTCTCGACGTTGAGCGCAAGTGTAGCGGCGCCGGTATAGACATTCATGCCTGTCAGCTTTCCGCCGAGTGTTGCGCCCGGAATGTCGTTGATGAGCAGCAGATAACGCTCCAGCGTTTCGGCACGAAGCGGCTTCTCGGATACGATCCGCCGGCTGAATTCCTCGACCATGTGGCGAACGGCCGGATCATCCGCGGTAATCTTGATTTCGCCGACAAAACCCTCGACGACCCGGACGATCAACGTGCCGCGCTGGATCACCTGGACGGGGATGTAGGCCCTGCCCAATGCATAGCCTGCGTCGGCATAAAGCTGGTTTGCACGGTCGAGAGAGGTACGCAGGTCGCCCGCCGTGATTTCGCGATCGAGAATATTGCTGAACTGCGCCGCGATCTTTTCTTCCTCGATGACTGTGGCGCCCACGACCCGAACGCGAGAGATGCGAAAGTTGAGAACTTTCTGAGACCCATCTGGCAGGCCAAGTTCCTCTTTCAGCTCCGGCACTTCGCGTTTTTGCAGATCGGGAGCGGGAGGCGGAGGCGTCAACACCGTTCCGGGGGCCGGTGCGTTCAGTGGCGTCGTGCTCTGCGCCACAGCGGGGCTGCACATCAATGCAATACCCGACGCAGCCACAAGTAGTTTGCCTGTTTTCCGGATCATGGTTCCTCCGCCTCATACGAGCTTCCCTCCTTTCGATCGTACAAAGCGGGCGGGGACAATAAAGAAGAGTACTGTATTTAATTTGAGTAACACGGAACGGTCCGTACACGGTTTGTCGAGGAGTGTCGCGCTGCTTCGATTTCTGTTGGGCGTTCTTCACACCAAATCCCGCGATACATTGCGTCGACAAATACTGATTTCACTAGAATCGCATTCGGGATGGCGGAACCGAAATGCGTGTGAGTTTGTTTAAACGGAAGGTTCGGCTTTTTGCTGCGTTCGCTAAGGAAAGTCGGTGATTGGGATTGGCTTTTGTCTCTGTCACTCTGTGTGCGGCAGAGACAGGTCTTGGTCAGCAATGTTTCCATATTCAGCGCATGGTTTTAGAGCCTTTGCTGCTGGAAGTGCGATTTTCCTGGTGATCGCGAAGTTCTCGCTCTTCGTGTGCAAATGGATGTGTAGAGTTAAGACTCTTTTGACGAGAATGATTCGTAGAATGCTTGATAAGGGCATGTCGCGAGTGCGACGGGAGGCGCGCGGTCGTGGGGCGGCTGCGGGAGGAGGGACGAGACTATGAACCTTGCGCAGCGGATTCAGCGAAACCCGATAATTCTTCTCGGCATGGGTGTTGTACTCATCGTTGTTGCCCTCGCCCTCATCTGGCTCAACTTGTCCGCACGCGACGCGGCGACAGTTAAAACCGCCGCGCCGCAGGAAGCCGGCGGGCTCGCTGCGGGGAATGCCGTCAGTGTCCTTGTCGCGGCACGCGATGTGGTGCGCGGTAAAGCTTTCACAGCGGAAGATTTGACCCTTCGGAAAATGGAGGCGCCCGCTCCGGCCGGCAGCTTCAGCGAAGCAACGGCGGTGGTCGGCCGGGTTGCAACCGCGGACATTCATGCCTCCCAGATTATTTTCGGCGGCGACCTCAGTGCCGGACCGGCAGGTGCCGGCATGGCCGCTCTCGTCTCCGAGGGGCAGCGCGCGTTCGCGATCCGCGTTGCCGAAGAGGACATCGTCGGAGGATTTTTGCAGGCGGGCGACAGGGTTGACGTTTTTGCGACTTTTCCAGGAGCGGTCTATGGCCAGCAGTCGGGCATCGGCCAGACAAAGGCGGATCAGAGCAAGAGTGCGCTCCTTCTCCAGGATATGGAGGTGCTCGCCGTTGGCGCCGCCCTCTCGTCCAAGGGCGGCGAGGTGAACAGTGGCGCACGCACCGTGACAGTTGCGGCGCCCCCCGAGGCACTCGCGAAGCTCGCGTTGGCGGGACGCCTCGGCCACATCACGCTGGCGATCCGCAATCCTGATGATCGGGAAATTGCACCGGCGGAGTTGGTGGCGCTCGATGATTTGCGGCCGGGCTCGGCCTCCGTGGATCCCGAGCGGGAAACGGAGGCAACCGGATCGTCCGGTCACCGCATCACGATCTATTCCGGCGCGAACCAGTCGACGGTAACGGCACCGAGATAATGGAAGAGTGTCCGCGGGGATGAGACATATGAGAGCGGGAGGGAAGGCAGTGGCGGGCAGGCGGGTCAAGATATCGGCTGCGGGGGTACTAGCCGCTTTTCTGGCTGTGTTGTTCCTGTTGAGCGTTCAGCCGGCGTTTGCGGCGGCACGATCGCTCGACATCGCCGTCGGTGGTCAGCGGATACTGAAGCTCGATCGTACCATCGACCGGATTGCGATTGCCGATCCGGGCACGATCGACGTGAAGGTCGTTTCCTCGCGGGAACTCCGCGTACTTGGACAGAAGGAAGGGACAACCGATCTCACCGTCTGGTTCGCCGACACCGACGCCTCGCTTTCCTACCATGTTGTCGTGGGCGCGGACCTGCAAGGGCTTCAGGCTGAATTCAGTCGCGATTCCACCCTCTCGGGTGTCAAGGCGGTAGAGACCGGGAGAGGTGTTGTCCTCAAGGGGCAGGTTGACAGTCTGGAGGATCGGCAGAAGGCGCGGTCGCTCGCACGCTCCTATCTCGGCAAGGATGCAGAGGACATGATGACGGTCGCCGACCGGCGTATGGTCGCGGTGGAAGTACGTTTCGCGGCTGTTTCGACAAGTACGCTCAAGGCGCTCGGTCTCAACTTTCAGAGCCTCGACAACAACATTCAGGTTGCGGCGATCGGGCCGAGTTCGAACACCGGCTTTGGATATACGCCGGGCAATATCCAGACGACCAATCCCGGCGGCGATTATACCGGTTTCGATCCCAATACCGATCTCCCCATCGGGCAGGCGTTCAATCTGCTGATGGCATGGCCCGGCTCCAACATCCTCGGTGTCATAAGTGCGTTGAGCAACGCAAATCTGGCGCAGTTGCTTGCCGAGCCGACCCTTCTTGTCCGCAGCGGTGAGGACGCCGAGTTTCTGGCGGGTGGCGAAATTCCGGTGCCTGTTCCCCAATCCGGCTCGGCCAACGGAACGGTGACGATCGAGTACAAGAAATTTGGCGTGCAGCTCGACGTGGCAGCGACAGTCCTGGATAACGACCGTATCGTCCTCAAAGTGAGCCCCGAGGTCAGCGAGCTCGACTATACGAATGCGCTAGTCGTGCAAGGCTTTCGTATTCCCGCGCTTCGTACGCGATCGACCCGCACGACCATTGAACTCGGCGACGGGCAGAGCTTCGTCCTCGCTGGCCTGATGTACTCCACGTCCGGGAATGTCGAGGACCGCGTGCCGGGCATCGGCGAACTGCCGATCATTGGCAGCTTTTTCAAACGCACCCAGAACGCCCGTGAACGCCAGGAGCTCATTATTGTGGCAACGCCGCGCCTCGTCTCTCCGATGGAGGCGGGAGAAGTGCCCGCGTTGCCGGGCGAAGGACAGGTCTATGATCCCGATTTCGCCGATATTCTGCTCAACGTCGATTCCGTGGGCGATCACGTCGTCAAGCACGGCCTGATGAGGTAACGCGGCATGTATCGCTTTCTTCTGATCTCAGGCGACAAGGACCTCACCGCACGGATCAAGCTGGCGCTTGAGTCCGTCTCGACCGTCGTGAGTGCCGATCCCGCCATCGACAATGTCGAGGAACTGGCCGCGCAGTTCCGGCCGGAAGGCATCCTGGTTGACAGCGATATCCGCATGGGCGCACGCACGGCATTTGAGCGGCTTGCGATCGTCAGGGAGTGGTTTCCGGCGTTGCCGATGATCGTCATCGGCAACGAATCCGGCGCCCAACTTATTCTGACGGCGATGCGTGCAGGCGCGCAGGACTTCATCGACCGAGACGCAGCAGAGGACGGTATTCGCGACGCGGTTATTCGGCATGTGGCAGTTGACAGGCCGCGTGCCGCTGCCTCCTCGCGCATTGTTACCGTGCTCAGCGGCAGCTCGTGCGAGGAAGACGGCGACTTCGCGGTCAATCTTGGTGCCGCAATAGCCTCGGCGCGTCCCGACGAAGGAATTCTTCTCGTCGACCTTTCGCTTCCGGCAAGCAGCGCGGCGATTTCACTCGGCCTCGATCTCTCTTTCCGCGTGAAGGAAGCGGTCAAGGAGATGTCCCGCCTTGATCGTGCACTTCTCGATTCCGCGCTGGCGCGTTGTCCGCGCTCGAGGCTTTACGTCCTGCCGCTCGCAGTTCACGGCGATGTCGAATGGGCCGTCAACGTCCACGACCTCCGGGCGTTGCTCGAAATCTGCCAGTCTCTTTATGACCTTGTGATCGTTTCATGCGGACCCTTCTCCCGTCAGGAGGAGCTGTTGAGCTTGCCTGACAAGGGCGCGCTTTTCCTGCTGCCCTGCAACCAGCGCTTTACCTCTATCAAGGGGGCGGCAGAACTCATGCGCATGATGCGGCAGTTCCGTCCAGAGGGAGAAGAGCCGGTGCTTGTCGTGCACGAGTTTGCGCCGGGCATGGCGCCGGATGCGGTCGGGATCGGAAACGCTGTAGGGGCGGCGCGCGCTATCGATCTTCCGGTTCGCTGGCAGCAACTGGCGGAAAGTGTGAACAAGGGAGAACCTCTCTCGCTCGACGCTTCGACGCCCTACGCTCAGCACCTCGTCCGGCACTTGCAGGCGCTCAATCTCATACCGCATCGCGACGTGGACGATGACCGGATGCAGCCACTCAGGAGCTGGGCGCGGAAGTTCGGGGTGCTATCATGAAAATCCTGCAGCCATACATGCTCGGGACGGGAGATGCGGCGAGCGATATCGGTGTGTCCGACCGCTATCAGGAAATCAAGTTTCGTGTTTTCGATCTGACGCTGGAGTATCTGGACCAGCAGGGCGTCGAAGGCGAAAGCATTCCCGCGACAGCCCTTCAGGATGAAATCGCCCGCGCGATTGCTGTCGTTCTCATGTCGCGGGGTATTGCGCTCAATATGCGAGAGCGCGCGCAACTCATAGAGGATGTGCAGAACGAGATAGTCGGCTTCGGGCCGCTGGAGCCGTTGCTCCGGGACCCCACGGTGGACGACGTGATCGTCAATGGACCGGGGAACATATATGTCGAGAGGTACGGTGAGCTCGAGCCGGTTCAAACCCGTTTCCGCGACACTACGCATCTGATGAACGTCATCCAGCGAATTGTAAGCCCCATCGGCCGACGCGTAGATGAAGGAACTCCCTACGTGGATGGGCGCTTGCCGGACGGCTCGCGTGTCAACGTCATCATTCCGCCCGTTGCACTGGACGGTCCTATCCTCTCGATCCGCAAGTTCAAGCACATTCCGCTCACCGGCGAAGACCTTGTGCGGAACGGTTCAATGTCGGCGGAGATGCTGAACTATCTGTCGAATGCCGTCCGCGGCAAGCAGAACATTCTCATTTGCGGCGGCACGGGATCGGGCAAGACGACTCTCCTCAATGTCTTGAGCTCCTACATCGGCGCCAGGGAACGTCTCGTCACGATCGAAGATGCCGCCGAGTTGCAGCTGCAGCAGTCGCATGTCGTTCGCCTCGAGACGCGTCCGTCCTCGCCGGATGGTTCGACGGAGGTGACGGCGAGAGACCTCTTGCGCAACGTCCTGCGTATGCGCCCAGATCGCATCATTCTCGGGGAAGTCCGCTCAAGCGAAGCAATCGAGATGCTTCAGGCAATGGGCACGGGACATGACGGTTCGATGGCGACGCTGCATGCCAACGCGCCGCGGGATGCACTTGAGCGGCTTGAGATGTTGATCGGATTGCACGGCTTCTCCACAGACCTTCAGGCGGTGCGCCGATTCATCTCCGGCGCCGTTCATGTCATCGTGCATACAGCGCGTCGTGCCGACGGCAAGCGGAAGGTGATTTCCATCTGTGAAGTAGCGGGCATGGAAGGCCCAACATATTCGCTGCGGCAGATTTTCTCGGACGGAGAAGAGGAAAAGAGACGAGTCGTATAGGAAGGTTGGCGGTAGTATGGCGGGGTTCTCGACGGTGATTCTGGCATTGCTGTGCCTCGGCAGCGGCGCGTGCGCGTTGTTCCTGTTGTGGCGCAACCGCCGCGAACGGGAGGTCGAAGAACGACTCGGGGAGCTTGTAGCCCGTTCGCCCGCGGTGACGAAGGCGAAGCTGCCTTTCGGCTCCTGGCCAGATTCGACACGTTACCTTCCTGAGTTCGCGCGCACCCGTCTCTATCAGGCTGGAATCGAACTTTCGGCGGATCGACTGACCGCGCTCGCGTTCTTCACTTTCTGTCTTTGGGTGGCAATTTCATTGCTACTCAGCTTTTTTGTCTCGACTCTCCTGACGCTAAGCATTGCGCTTGTCATTGCGGCGGTCGTGGACTATCGGGCGCGGCAGCGCATGAATGCGCTTTCGGATGCCATGCTCGGTTATTTCGACCGTGTGAGACAGCTTCTCGTCGTTGGAAACAGTCTCTCCGTTGCGTTGTCGCGAGCCACGCAGTCTTCTCCGCCCATCGTTGTGGAGTTCTTCTCGCCGACCATGCGCCGCATAGCGAACGGCGCCGGCGTGACCGAAAGTATCGGCCAACTCGCCGACGAGCTCGATCTCTATGAGCTTCGTCTCTTCGGAGCCGCCGTCGAGACGAACTTGCGGTTCGGCGGGTCGTTGACGGCGATCCTCGCCAACCTCATCGAAAACATTCGCCGGCGGGCAGCTGTCCTGCGCGAGGTGCGTGTCAGCACGTCGCAGATCAGAGCAAGCGCCTGGGTGTTGGGTCTCCTGCCGATGGTTGTGGCCTCCGTCGTCATGGTGCAGAGCCCCGATTATGTCCGATGGTTCATCGACAACCCGTCGGGGCAAACACTGCTGATCTACTGCGCTGTTTCACAGGTGCTTGGAGCGGTCATGATGCGTGGCGTCGTCAAGAGCACGTCCTACTAGGAAAGGGAAGAAGCGCGTGTTGGAAGGTATGACATGGATGGTGGCTCTGCTCGCGGCGATGGCGGGCGTGGTCGTATTCCTGTCCACGGTCCCGGTGCTTCTGCGCCGGCATGAAGTTGCCGAGCGCCTCTCGCATCTCTTCATGCCGGAACGCTCTCGCGGCACCGTCTCCGATACGGTTCTGCAGTGGCTCGAACGGGCAGGTCGTAGCATCGAAGGCGCAAGGACCAACCGCAAGTTGCGAGCGCTCGTGCTTCGCGCCGGGCTCTTTCAGCCTTCCGCGCTGTATATCTTCGTCGCCTTGCGTTACGTGATCGCGTTTGCCGTAGGCCTCGGGGTGATCCTCGCGCGGTTGGGAGCGAACGGTGTTTCCCCGCTCGACATCCTGCTGGGCCTGTTCTTCGGCTATCTGTTCTACCGCTATGCGTTGATCTTGCTCAAGGTATATGCAGACCACCGCGCGAACGTCATTCGACGCGAACTGCCGCCCGTTCTCGACATCATGCTGATGGCGCTGGATGCAGGTGTCAGCATTGATCAATGCATGCGCTATGTCGCGACCGTTGCCGCACGAACCGCGCCGGTAACGAGCGAAGTTCTTCGTCGGCATATAGCGGATATCGATGGTGGCATGCCCTATGATGCCGCGCTGGATCGGCTGGGACAGCGCCTCGGCCTCAATGAAGGGCAGGACCTTGCGGCCACGATCAAGCAGGCTTTGTTTCAGGGCGGCGAGCTCGGGACGACGCTTCGGCGCTTCTCGGCGGATTTGACGGACAAGCGCATGGCGGCGGCGCGCGAACAGGTGGGGCGGAAGGCACCTCATCTGACGCTTGTCATGATTCTCTTTTTCATGCCTGTCCTGCTCGTGGTTCTGGCGGGGCCGGCTGTTGTCGAGTTGAAGGCCGCGTTGCGGAGCGCGGGCGAGCAGATAGCGAAATCGAGGGCGGCGGAATGAAGAAGATCATTGCAGTAGCGGCCTGCCTTTCGGTCTCGGCCTGTGCCGAATATGGCTTCGATCCGGTTGCGACTGTTTCTCCGGCTGCAAACAGCGTCAAGCCTCTCGATGACGCATCGACCTCGCGACTCTACCTGAGTGTCGTGAACGGGCTCATCGAGCAGGGGCGCTACCGTGCGGCGCTCGCATATCTCGATCAATATGCGGTGCAGGAGGAAAAGACGCCCTACTTCCTTCAACTTCACGGCGAGGCGCTTCTCGGCACGGAGCAGTACGATGCTGCAGCGGAAGCCTTCTCCGGCCTCGAACGGACCGGTCTGAAGCCGGACGGCCTGAACGGGATCGGCCGCGTGAAGGCGGCACAGGGCGATTGGCCCGGCGCCGTCGACTATTTCCAAAGGGCTGTCAGTGCACGTCCCTCCAGCGCCGAATTTCTCAACAATCTGGGCTATGCACAGCTCTGCGTGGGCGATGACAGCATTGCTGCAGCCGAGTTCAACTTGCGCCAGGCGCAGGAACTCGACCCGGCCTCGGCATCGATAAGAAACAATCTGGTGATCGCGCTCATGATGATGGGAAAGGACCGGGAAGCCAGGCGCCTCCTTTCCGGCATTCCAACCACCCGTGAGCGGGCTGAGGTTCAAGCCTTCGCCGCGTCCTGGCTCAAGCAACGCTCGCAAAGTGAAAATACGACGAAGGAGGACATGTGATGAAGCGTTCGACGCGAAGCGGTCTTGCGGTCGCTTCCGCAGCCTTGGGACTGGCCTCGCTCACGGCTTGTGCGGAGCCGCGCGACACTGCGGCAGTCCCGCCGGAGTCGCGGGCGAAGGCCGTGCTCGATGCGCAATATGCGGCAGAGGGCCCACAGCCTCCCATGCAGTCGGCCGAGGCGGAGCGGATTTACGACGCCTATATTGAAAGTATTGGCAATAAACCGGAAGAAGAGGCGACCGGAAACAAATAATGGAGATTGCCGGAGCTGTGTGCATCAGAGTGAACAGGGTGTCGGCCAAGTTCCGTAGAGGAGAAAAACCATACCATCTTTATGGTTTCAGGCTTAGTTAGCAATTGCGGAGCAAGATTGTCTCTGATGGGCGCCTCCGGAACTGCTAGACTATTTACAAGATGCGGTAGTTCAGAGTGGAGGAGGCCGGGCTGGGGGCTCGGTGGAGTGGATGGCCGGAAACGGCAATGAACAAGTGGAGGGTTCGATGTCTGAAAATACAATGGCGCTTCTGCGCCGCTTCATGAAGGACGAAAGCGGCATTTCTGCGGTCGAGTACGGCTTGCTCGCGGCGGGTATCGCGGTCGGGCTGTGGGCGATTGTCGGTGGCCCAACCGGCATTGGCACCAGCCTTCAGAGCGTCCTTGGCGACGTTCAGGCCGATCTGACGACAGCGGCGGCCGATTAAAGGCTTCTGCATGTATTCGCGTTCACAGAGAACGGGTGGCGCTTCGCCTCGTGGAGAGGCGCCACCCCTGCAAGGGATGGTCCGAGACGAAAGCGGCTCGGTCGCAATCGAGTTCACATTCGTGGCTGCGGTCTTCCTCGCTATTCTCTTCGGCATTATTTCCTACGGATTCCAGTTCGCGACCCGCATTGCGCTGTCTTATGCGGTGACGGAAGGCGGCCGTGCGGCCGTTGCGGGTCTCGATGCGGGGCAGCGCGAAACCTATGCGACGACCGCGATCAACCGGGCGCTCGACGCTTATTCGCCTCTGATCGATCCCGCATCCGCCGCGCTCGATTTCGAAGAAACCGAGGACACGCAAGGAAACCGTCTTCTGGTCCGGATCGATTACACGGACACGCGCTTTTCTCTGCTGCCTTTCATTCCCGCCCCTGAAGCAACGATGCGGGTGGAGACGACCTTCGTCGTCACCGATCCGTCAGGTTAGGCCGCCATGACGGCAGATAGCCGGCGCGCGGGCGACGACCCGGAGCAGGACACCGCCGACATTCTCTCTTCACTTGCCGATGTCTCGCTTCGGCTCGCGCTTTCTCAAACCGAAAGCGAGTTCAGGGCCGCGCTTGAGAGCGCGGCGCTCCGCCTTGTACACGCAGCTGCAGGGTCCGTCGCGATTGGCGAGCTCGGCCTGCAGGCCTCTGGCAAGACGAAAGTCCTGTGGTGTAGCCGGAGCGGTGGTCTTTCGGTCGATGACGGCGACCTGTTTGAGAGATGGTATGCAAGCGCGAGCCGGCGGGATGGCGTGTTGTTGCCCGCGAAATCCGCTTCCTGGCAAGGTCTTCTGTCCGACGGGGCACTTTCCGGCGACACGGGCCTCCGCGTAGCCGTCTTTTTCCACAATGGCGATCTACCGCGGGAATGCGTCGTGCAGGGACGCGCCATTGCCAATGCGGCGGTTGTGGCGATCGTCCGTATCCGCAGCTCAATGGCGGCCGCGCTCGATCGGCGACGTTTTGAGGATCTCTTTGGTACGACGCAGTCCTGGCTGGAGCTCGACGCTGATATCCTCTGGGAAGCAGGAGAAGATGGCGCCATGCGGGTTCGCCGCATTATGAACGACAGGGGAGACCTGGCTTCTCTGATCGACGGGATCGGCATTGCCTCAATGCGGGCCGCGGACGATGGACGAAGCTTGACGGAAATCCTCTGTGAGCGGAGAAGCATTCGCCGCCTGCGTGTCGAGTTCGACAGCGGTCCTCCCGGCGGTCTCTACGTTTCTGTGGTCACTCGCGAGGATGGCTTGGGAACCTCCCGTATTATCGGCTCGCTCGCGGAAGGCGACGACGCGCGCCTTCACTCCCGGGAAACGGCCGCCATGATGGTTCAGATGCGTGGCGCGCGTCTTCGCGAGGAGCGTCAGCGCCGGGAAGCCGAAGCAATGCTGCAAGGGCTTCGCCTGCTCCTCGCACAGGACTCGACGCGCGAGAAGATGGAGCACCTCGTCTCGCTCGTCTGCGGTTGCATCAGCGCAAACAGCGCTTGCGTCGTGCAGCGAGGTCTCGATGGCAGGGTTCGCTTTCTCATGCCCCGGCATGGTGTACCCGGCAGGGATGCCGAAGCAGCACTCGATCTGATTGCAGCGGAGGAGCTGAGCGGTGCTGCCACCGCTTACGACGCGGGGACGGCTACCGGCCGATGTCTCCAAAACGCTTTTGGTCTCGACGGCAAGTATTATGCGATACTGCCCCTCCCGTTCCGGGGGGGCGCCGCCTTCCTCATCTGCACGACGCACCGCGCGGAAGGCTTCCTGCCGGAAGATCTCGATTTTGCAGATAGGCTCACGCTTCTGCTGCGGCAGGCGCTTCTCCTCCGCGAAGAACAGAGTCAGCTCGCGCAGACGGCAAAGATGGCCGCGCTTGGACAGATGTCGGCGAGCATCGCGCATGAACTTCGCCAGCCACTCAACACCATCTCGCTTGCGGTGCAGAATCTCGAAATATTGCTAGAGGAGCCTGAGGTGGACGGCGCCGCTGTTGCCGCGAAGACAAAACGCGTGCTTGCACAGGTAGAGCGAGCAAGCGAAGTGATCGACAGAATGCGCCGCTTTGGCCGCAAGAGCGCCGGAGAGCAGGCAACTGTTCCGCTTCGCGAGCTTGTCGAGAACGTCGAGGCGATCATGCACCACGTACTCCTGCGTGCGGGTGTCCGCTTCGAGGCCGATGTGCCCGAAAACCTGGCCGTCGTCGGTGACCAGCTACAATTCGAACAGGTTTTCGGCAACCTGATTCAGAACGCAGTCGACGCGATTTCCGGCATAGGATCAAAGCGCGAGCGCGGCGAGGGGGTGATCCGGATTCGTGCCGCTCTCTCTTCCGGCGGGAAGAACGAGATATCTCTGCGCGTCGAGGACAGTGGACCTGGCTTCCGTCAGGAGATATTGGACCGCGCGCTCGAACCCTTCTTCACGACCAAGTCGGCGGATCATGGAACAGGGCTAGGTCTCGCCATCTGCGATACGATAATCCGCGAAAGCGGCGGTCGCATCGAGCTTGGCAACCATGAGGGCGGCGGCTATGTCGCGCTCGTCTTGCCGCGCGCCGACCTGTCTACTCCGTACTCGGAAAGCCGGTGAAGAGGTAACCCTTGCCTCGGATCGTCTTGATTACCATCGGATGGTCTGGGTTCGGTTCCAGCTTGCGCCGAAGTTTCACGACAATGCTGTCGAGGCTTCGGTCGTAAGGTTGCCATTGGCGATTGAAGACACGGCGGCAAAGATCCTCGCGCGTTTGAGGATTGCCTTCATGCGCGACGAGCTCGATCAGCAAATCGCACTCGGCCGTAGTGAGCGGAACCAGCGACCCGTCCGGTGTCGAGAGCCGGCGGCGATGCGGATCGAACTTCCAGCGGGAAGCGGCTTCGTCCCGATCGTCCGGACCGGCAGCATGCTTGCGTGAACTGGATCCACCGGAATTCCCACTACGGCGAAGCAAGGCGCGGATGCGTGCGAGCAACTCCCGAAGGTTGACGGGCTTCACGACATAATCGTCGGCGCCAAGTTCCAGACCTACAACCTTGTCCGTAGCTTCCCCCTGACCCGTCACCATGATGCAGGGCGTCATGTGGGTCTGGCGAATTTCGCGAAGTACATCGAAACCGTTGTCGGATCCGAGAAGTAGATCCAGAACGACAAGATCGAACTTCTTGTCGGCAAAAGCCTGCAGTGCGGACTGGGCATCGGCCGCTTCGGTCACAGCCATGCCGTTCGCGCTCAGATATGATTTCATTTCTTCCCGGATTTCGGGATCGTCATCGACAAGCAGAAGTGATGCTGCGTGCACACCGGCCGAGTTTGCCGAACCGTTCTGTTCCGCCGTCACTGTCATCTTTTCCCTCCCACTGCACTGAACAACAGCTGCCAAATTATGAAATCAAGGCACCCTCATACCCAAATTCGCGGCCTCACCGAAGTTTAGTACCTTGTCGTTTAAGAATCCTATACCAAATCGGGTGTCGCGATTTTTCGTCTTAGACTTACTGTCTTTGCCTTCTTTTCTTAAATCGGCTCACACGGATGCGGATGAATTCTTGAAACTGCGTATCTGTCCTACGCCTTTCTTGACCTCTGGAATCCGGGGCCATTTCCTCCCTCCGCATTTACCAATCCGTACAGTTTTCTACACCTTGTGGCCTGTTTTTCCCGGCAAGGTCGAACATGTTCTGCACAAAGGCGGCTGCGGCTCGAGTAGCGTCACACTGAGGATCAGGCCATGAACTCTGATTGCGACATCATGGATACCAGCCAGAATCCCATCGACGATCGCACGACGGACCTCGCCGGCGCCGTCGAAAGTCTGAGCGACAATGAACTCCGGGACCTTCTGGTGGCGCTGCTCTCCGAGTGGCGCAAGCGTTGCGATGTAAACGAAGGCTTCCATAACTAGGTTCCATCTGCCTGTCTGGGCGCCTATTGGGCATTCTTCTTCTGGCAGGAGTAGCCCCAGGCAAGGCTCGTCGCGAGATCGAGATTGGCGGGCAAGTCCCGAATCTGCGGTCGTTGTTCCAGAAGCGCCAGGAAGAGCTGGCGAACATTCTCGGCACTGACGCCTTCGGCCGGCAAGCAGAAGCCGGGCTCATCCATGTTTCTGCGAGCGATCGCGTAGTGTCCGAGAAATCCCTGGATATAGGATCCGCATATGGCGAGCCGCTGCCGGTCCTCGTCGCTCAGCGACTGCGCGTCCGGCGGAGTGCTGCACACCCGCGCCAGGTCGGCACCTGTTTGCAGCGAATAGGTTTCCGCGGCGACGGCCGGCTTGAAGGACATCAGCGCCACCGCAAGGGCGCAAGTTGCCGAGATTTTCCGGGACGCTCTGCTCATGCTGTTTCTCCCATTCCTTGAGCCGGGTCTTGCGCAGCTGACCGGCGAAACATTCGGGAGAAACCTAGCAAGCTGAGTCAAACAACTTGATCTAGTGTTGTCGCCTTTTGTCGAGGGTTGTCGCGCAACTTCGCGCGGCCCGTCAGCGCTACGCATCGATTCTCCGGGGAGAAACAATTGCTTGCAGCGGAATGTTCGGGCGAAGAACGATCCGCGCCTGTGGCATTACCTTGTCGGCGTTCAGGACCTTGATCCGGGCCCGTTGCAGATAGGTGCCGAGGATGAGAACCGCTTCCATGACAGCGAAGCTCATGCCGATACAGATGCGCGGACCTCCACCAAACGGCATGTATAGCTGCCGGGGCCGTCCTGCGGCCTCTTCGCCGGTAAACCGCATGGGGTCGAAGCGCTCCGGGTCCCGCCAGTAACGCTTGTGACGGTGCAAAACCCATGGCGACATGAGCACGGTGTCGCCCTTTCGGACCTTGATGCCAGGAGCGATCTCGACCGACTTGACGGCGCGCCGCAGCAGATTCGGGACAACAGGGTAAAGCCGCAACGTTTCGTCGACGACGGCCCGCGTCAGCGGAAGCGAAGGAACGTCGTCCGCTGTGAGACGTCTGCCTCCTGTCACGCCGTGAACTTCTTCATAGAGCCGATCCTGCCATTCCGGGTAGAGGGTGAGCAGATACCATGCCCAGGAAAGGGTCGTGGCGGTCGTCTCGTGGCCGGCAAGCAGGAAGGTCGCAACCTCGTCGCGCACCTCGTCCAGGCTCATGGCGTGGCCTTCCTCGTGCTGCGAGGCCGACATCAGCCGGTGCATCAGCGTTGTCTCGCTCTCTGCTTCTTTCGCTTCCTCGATGATGGCGCGGGCAAACAGGTCGAGTTTTTTGCGGCCGGGTTGGACGATCGATTCAATGAACCTGTTGCGCAGCGTTGAGGGGAGATAGGCAGATGCAAGGAACATCGCCGGAAATTTGTCCAGTACAGCGGTGACCGTGTGAGAGATGTCGTCGATGCTGTCATCAAGGTCTGCGCCAAGCACCGCCTCGCCAATGATCTCCAGCGTAAGCTTCGTCATTTCCTGGTCTATGCGGTAAATGCCTTGAAGCTCGAGCGCACGGCGTGCGGATCTCTCGGCGGCGCGGACGAAGAGTGGGGCGAAGTCGCGCACGCTTGAGTGCTGGAAGATGGGCGCCGCGAGCTTCCGGTTACGCCGCCACGTATCTCCCTCGGCTGTCAGAAGACCGTTGCCGAGGAGAGGTTTCAGGATGGCGAGTTGGTTCTCCTCCTTGGGGAAGTTCTCGGCGTCTGTAACGAGAATCCGCCTCAGGGCTTCCGGATCGTTGATGACAATGCCCCGTCCGCTGCGCGACAAGCCGACCCGGAAGTCGCAATGGCGTACCTCGTACCAGTACTCGGGAAAGGAAGCGATGAGGTTGGCGAGGAGATAAGGCTTCGTGAGCGTAGCGAAGAGGCCCGGAGGCTCCTTCGGGGGCACGGGCCTAGCCGGAATGACGCCAGGCCCGCATACGGCCTCCACTGCTTCGGCGCGCATCGCCATCGTCTCTCGCCTCCCTCTGGGCGTTCGGTCAGATCGGATTGACGGCGCCGCCGCCGAACTCGGACATCACGGAGGAAACGAGTTCCCGGTTGTCGTGGTCCCAGGGATGGAAGTCCTTCTTGTAGAAATCGAGGTAGGGCCGCAGCAGTCCGCGAAGAGCGCCTTTGTTGCCAAAGAGAAACTTCAATCCACCAATCCAGAGCTTCAGGCGCGATCCTTCATAGTCGCGCAGAAGAAGCCGCATGTTCCGAATGACGTGCTGCGTGAATTCGAGCGTTACGAGAGCCATGGACAGGCGCCTGCGCCAGGGCGATCCGCCGATCGCGACAAAGACATCAAAGGCAACGGATTTGTGCTCTGTCTCCTCGAGGGCGTGCCAGTGCCACAGAGCCTTCATTTCCGGATGGGCCCCCTCCAGTCCCTCCGGATTGCGGAAGGTGGCGTCGGCAAGTATTGCCGTCAGATGTTCGAGCGCGACGGTGGCGCTCAGTCTCTGGATCGGCCGGAGATAGGTGCGCGCGAATTCCTGCCGCCGCTCCACGATGGCTTCCATCTTCTCGAGCGGGACACCCCGTGCGCGACAGAGGGCTTCGTTGTAGCGCTGGTGCTCGCGACGGTGAATGGACTCCTGAGCCATGAAGCCGCGAACCCGGCGTTGAAGTTCCGGATCCTCGATCTTTTCGCGAAACTCTTTCACGCTATCGATGAAGAACTGTTCACCGAGCGGGAAGAGAATGGACATCGCGTCGAAGAACGCTGTTTTGAATGCGTCGTCGCTATGCCAGTTCGTCGCCAGCACTTCCTCGATGTTGAATTGCCGGTTCCGAGGCACAATTTCGACATTTTGCGGCGTGCGGGAGAGGGGAGAGTTGTGCATCTTGATCCTGCCTTTCCGAGGGAAACGCTCCGTCAGCGTTCGATGACGCCTTAGATAGGGA
>Ga0180009_10002508_pt1 | contig 21594 bp, 20 predicted proteins | sample OS_PC_MetaG_FD_123537 | JGI IMG/M metagenome (GOLD analysis project Ga0180009, IMG submission 123537) | Groundwater microbial communities from the Aspo Hard Rock Laboratory (HRL) deep subsurface site, Sweden - OS_PC_MetaG | ecosystem: Environmental > Aquatic > Deep subsurface > Groundwater...
AATTAAACTGACAACATAACTTGCCAAAAAAGCAAATATCTAATGATTTCTATCTGATGTGATACTAAAAATGTATCTGGTTTTTGTTTAAAAAAATTATTATCAAATCCCGATTACCTTCCTCACCCAATATAACGCGTTTTTTTCAGATATAATAGCGACTTACTATTCTTTACAACTGTCAATATCCTGCTGACATTGTTTTTCTTTTTTCTTTTCGGCAAGCCTTACTTCTCTTCTGGCGCGGGCCTCGCGGTGACGTCTGAATTCATCTTCGGTTTCCAGGACAAGCTTCGGCACTTCTTTGGGCCGCCCTGTTTCATCCAGAGCCACAAAGGTCAGGTACGCCGAAGCAGTATGCCGGACCTGACCGCTCAAAAGGTTTTCGGTTTCAGCCCGAACACCGACTTCCATGGATGTTCGCCCCACAAAATTGAGACTGGCTTTAAGGGTTAAAAGGTCGCCGATAAACGCCGGATGGTAAAAGTCCAGCCGGTCAATGGATGCGGTCACGACATTGCAGCGGGCGTGACGGACCGCGACAACTCCGGCGGCGGTGTCGATGTGTTTCATGATCACGCCGCCGTGAACGTTGCCGGCAGGATTGGCATCCTGCGGCAGCATAACATGTGACATGATGACCTGTGACTCACCGGCCTTTTTTGCTTCCATGGAAACCTCCCCGCAGGTTTTAGCTGCTATTTGCCAAAGGGAAGCCCTTTGAAAATCCCTTTAATTTGTTCTTCCACAGATTTGGTGTCACCTTTCTTTTTGTCGCCGCCCAGGAGGCTTTTTTGCAGTTCCGGGAGTGTTTCTTCAATCTTCTTTTTAAACAGGCCTTCAAGATCGGGACGAAAATTCGGTGACGCAAAACTCCCGCTCACCAGTACAGGCACCGTGATTCCGGAACGCTCCATGGCATCCCCCTGCCCTTTGAGGGTGCCAACGAATTTGGGTTCCACCCGAAAATCGAGGGTCTCTGTAACCAGATCAGCCTTGCCGGCCGCAGTTATGCGCAAAAGGGGCGACAGCATCGTGGTATTGGAGGTTGTGGTAAGCCCGCGTTTTACGGCAAAGGGCACGTGAATTTCGGCAAAATCGGTTTTTGGCTTTTGCGCGGATTTCTCGGCCAGACCAAAGGCGGCCTGCACGTTGCGGACCATTCCCGCCAGGTCGATGCCCTTGACGGCACCGTCTTTGAAAAGCAGATCTCCGTTGCCGTCGAGGGTTTTTTTAATCTGACCGGCTTCATCGCCCGACATGGCCAAAGACAATGTGGCCTTTAAGGTTCCTTCCAGAAAATCCTTTTTGAGAACATCATTGAGCAGGGGGCCGGCCTGAATGCCCTCCGCCTCCAGTTTGAATTCGGTGGCCGGGGTGTCTTTCTGCACATTTAAGGCGCCCTTGCCGGATACTGCACCCTGATACAGCTTCAGGCTGAAGGGATCCAGATCGAAGATACCGTTTTTGGCGTTAATTTTAAGATGAACATTCTCCATTCTGGCGTTCTTGATTTTAAGTTTTCCGATCCGGGCGTTGCCGTTTAAGACCAGTTTTCGCAGCGGCGTGTAATCGACCTTTTTGGCAGCAGGTTTGGGGACTTCGGCCTTTGTACCGCCTTGTGAGGATTGGTTCTTTTTATCGGCCTCTGAGGATGGGCTCTTTTTATCGCCATCCGAGAGTTGCTTCTTTTTATCGCCTCCTGAGGACTTCCCTTTGGCAACGCCGCTGGAAGGTTCCGGCTCGCTCGGCGGCGGCAGATAACGATCCAAGTCGATCTTGTCAAGATCTACATCAAAGGTTACATCCGGCTTTGAAAACTCCCTGGCACTGACGGAAAACTTCAGTTTCGATTCATCGAAATCCAGAACACCGTCTGAAACTGCAACTTGCACGCTATTGCCCTTGATCTTGGCTTTGAGGGCCACAAGATTTAAAGCCTTGGAGTCGGAGGTAACTACCGGAAACGTCCGGCCCAGGACCGCCAACAGCTTCCGGGGCGATAATGGCGACACTTGGACCTCGAGGTCAAACCCAGGGCTGGCGGTAGCATCGATCACCCGGCCTTTTATGCTGGTTTCGAACTGGTCCCAGGCCTTGACGGCAAGATCTATCGGAATCGCCCCTTTGCCGAGTTCCTTGCCCAGGGGCCCCACGCTGCCTTGCAGCGACAAGGGTTTATCGTCCATCCGGGCAGCAAAAGAAAGGTGGATCGGACGTTCCAGGGAAACATCCTTAAGCCTGAAAGTCATGTCAGAGATTTCTTTGCGCTGGCCTTTGGCGTGGTCGATCCAAAGTAAGGATCCCTCTGTGACGGCAAAATCCCCAACCACGAGTGACTTGAGAGCAAAGCCCTCCCCGGCCTTGGGTGCCGGCGCTTTCGGCTTCTCCGGCGGCATCTTGGATGCGACCTCTCCCGGCGCTTTTTTTGAAAAATCCCAGTTGACCCGGCCGTCTTTATTCTTTTCCAGAACAATTCGAGCGCCTTTTAACAAAAAACGCTTGACCTGGACATCTTTAAACAGCAGGGGCAAAAGCTTTACGCGAACCTCGAAGGATTTCACCGTCACAAATTGTTTTTGCTCAAATCCCGGAAGACTTCCCAAATTAAGGTCGGAAAACGACAGGCCCGCCCAGGGGAACAGGGAAAGACGCAAATCATCACCCACAGAAAAAGTGCGGCCCGTGGCTTCGGCAACCCGTTTTTCAATCTGGGGCTTGTATTTTTGAACATTTACAAACTTTGGTGCAATAAAAAGTGCTGCAATGATCACCACAATCAGGCAGCAAACAGCAATCAAGGACCATTTTAGTATTCGATTCATGGTTTAACTCCTTACACAATAACACGTTGATTTTTTTGTTTATTAAAGCACAGCTGCTGCATTCATAAAGAGCTTGACGATGATGAAGGTCTTACTTCGGATAACTGCCGGTCAAATACATATTCACCAATTCGTCCCGATTTTGCAGTGTAACTGTTACCAGCAGAACGTCCGGACGTGCTTTTATCTTCTGGATAAAATAATCCCCTTTCAGCGCAATCGACCCGATCACCGGATGTTTCGAATCAAGAACGTTTTTAAGTGTCTTTTTAAAAAGCACTGAAAAGCATTCCATTTTGCCGATCTCATCAATCACTACCAGCATATCCGGCCGGTCAGGCATCATCGATGGCACCGCAATTCGATCGATCTCCGCCAGGTTGACGCCGTATCTTCCCACCTGCCAGTGGCTCTTGATGCGCTCATGCGCCAGGACACCTTGCTTTCGATCCAAAGTGTTGATGGAAAAGCCCACCCGCAGACCCTTTTTCCGGATTTCCCGCGTAAAAAAACCCGTGGCCGGGATCTTTATTTTCTGAATTATGCTCTCAATCAGAGTCGATTTGCCGCACCGCGGAGGACCGGTAAACAGAATGTTTTTCTTATCCATTATACACTTCCATATTGCTGAAAATAGCCATTTTCGGATGGACACTCATATTGGCCCGCATCCAAGAATTTAATTGGATTTTCGGTACACAAATGCATGCGGCGCAACCGGCACCAGCTTGCTGGCTTCAAACGGCAAGGCCTCATGGGACCCGATAATTAAAAGTCCGGAAGGCGCCAGGCTTTCCAACACATTTTTCAATGCCTGCTGCTTCAGTCGATCCTCATAATAGGTAAGTACGTTGTTTCTTAAAAAGATGATATCAAAATCCGAACCGGGAGAATCGGACAGCAGGTGATGGTTTTTCCATACCACGTCTCTAACAAGTGACGCCTTTACGGCATAAACCCTTTTTCCTTCTTTCTGATTGAAGAAAATCTTGAGAAGTTCTTTTTTCACATCTTTGAGGCTGCCGGCGGCAAAGACCCCGGCACGCGCCCTGTCAAGATACGTCGGATTCATGTCGGTAGCCAGCACTTCAAGCTCCGGAGGATTTGCAAGTCTTTTTTTCAGGCATTCCCACACAATCTTGAAGCTATAGACTTCGTCTCCGCAGGCGCAACCCGCCGACCAGATTTTAACTTTTTCAGGATGCACTTCAATCAGCTCGGGAAGCAGCTTCTCTTCAAGGGTGCGCCAAAATTCACGATCACGAAAAAACCGGGTAATCGACACGGTCATCAGCAACTCGCACGCTTGCCGGATTTCATGATTGCGGTCGAGTTCAAAAAGATATGCGGCCATATTCCGGCATCCCAACTGATTCATATGCCGGTTGATCCGTTTCTTGACCCCTTTTCTGACCCTGCGGTAACCCGGCCAGGATAACCCGAAATAATCCAGAAGTTTTCGAAATTGTTGATCATCCATAGAATGAGTATTGATCTTGAAAAAAATGTGCAAGACTTTTTTGTGAAATGGCGGGAAGCTTGGCTCAATCGGGAGATAATTACTCCATGTCAAATTCTTTAAAATCGAACCAGTAGCCGGTTTTGGTGATATAATCGAGTTCCGCCTGAACAGCATCGATGTGGGCATCTTCAATTTCCAGAAAGCGGGCAAACATCTGCCGACCTTCGCCGGACATTTCATCAACCATCTTTTTATAAAAATCGCCGGTTTCAACTTCGACCCTTAAGGCCTTGCTCAGCATCTGCTTTTCATCTTTGCGGTCATCTGCGGACATTCTGTCCTCAAGTTGGCCGACCGCCCGGGCAAGGGTGTCTCTTGAAGGAATCGTCGACTCGAGTTTTTCAACTTGCAGTTTTCCCGTCTTTTGCCAAATCTCGAGTCTGCTCATAAGGTAGTCCACGTGACCCTGTTCATCTGCCCCCAGCGCCTGGAAGATGCGCCTGCCGACCGGGTCGGACGTCTTGGCGGCGGCCTCCACGTAGAGGTCTCTAATTCTGATTTCATATTCAATGGCGGTTTTGATGGCCTCTGCAAGTGTCATATTACTCCATTCTGCGAATGCGCACTTCGATTTCCTTGCTGCTTTTCAGCAAATCGACCAATTGGGATGTGGCGGTGCTGCCGTAATGATACGGATAAAGGATTCCGGGTTTGAACGCCCTGGCAGCATCGGCCACCATCTCCGGCGTCATGGTATACGGCAGGTTCATGGGCAAAAAAGCGATATCGATGTTTTTCAATTGTTTCATCTCCGGTGTATTTTCCGTGTCGCCGGCCACATACACCCTTTTGTCTCCAAACCGGATAATATATCCGTTGCCAACGCCCTTGGGATGAAACGGCTGCCCTTCACTGCGCATATGAACGATATTGTAGGCCGGAACAGCTTCGATTTCCAGACCCTCAACGGTTCGGACATCTTTGTTTTTCATGATGATGCCACCGCTGACACTGCTTGCGCACGATTCGCTCAAAACGATTGCGGTTTGGTCTTTACGTATCATGTTCAGTGCATTCAGGTCGAGGTGGTCGAAATGCTCGTGGGTTATCAGAATAATATCGGCTTCGGGAAGTTGGGCATAATCGGCCAGCCGGCTGAAAGGGTCAACATGAATGACCTTCCCGCCGAAAGCAAACATCAGGCTGCCGTGACCGATAAATGTGATCTCGAGATCGCCGGCGGATGTTGCAATAATATCGGTTTCAAAGCGTTCCTCGGCCGCGGCAGAAAATGCAAAAACGCTTGCACAAACAATCATACATAATACTATCGGTTTCATCTCCGGCACCTCCTTGGCGGGTTATATGCAATTCACAGACTGCCCCGGGGAATTTAAAAAAAACATCGGTGCACCATACCGACTGTTAAAAAGGATTTAAAATCCAAAATGTTATGGAAAAATTTAAAAATAACTTGAATTCGTTGAAAGCAAATTCTAAGTTAATAACAACTAACTGATATAAATAGGCTATCAATTTCCGTAACAATTGTAAAGTCGGAACCTTCCTTATAAAAGGATCAAAACCAAAACCGAGTGAATTTCTTTCTAAAATAGGAGAATAACGGATGAACACAAAGCGGTTTGAGTTTTTGAAAAAAGATTACGTTCGTGGGTTTCCGGCGGACTGCGGCTTTGAAGTCGAAACGGCGGGCTATGGATATTTTGAGTCCCGTCTTAACATCAGCGTCAAACACAGCCAGCAGGACGGATTCGTGCATGCCGGTGTGATTGCCACCATGGCCGACCATACCGGCGGTTATGCCGCCTATACCACGGTTTCTGAAAATGAACGTATTTTAACCATAGAATTTAAAATTAACTACTTTAAGCCCGCCATCGGGGAATTTCTGGTCTGCCGTTCCCGGGTGATCAACAACGGCAAAACCATCAAAGTGTCCGAGTCCGAAGTCTTTTCCGTAACCGCGGGTCAAGAAAAACTGGTCTCCAAAGCAATGGTCACCTTGATTGCCGTGCCGGCGGAAAACTTTAAAACAACCTGATCAATTCTGATTTGAAATTTTAAAAGACCCCCCTTGGTGATAAAAAAAAGGACGGAGACATTTCAAGGGATAGAACCGAATCATCTTGAAAATGCAACTCAAGTTTATCGTTCAATCGTTTCACCCGGACCATTGTATTACCCAAATTGAGCGATTTTCAAGTTTGCCGCAGATACAAGGAAAATGTCGTTCCGCAATAATCGACTATGCAGGACGGCATTTGACGCCGTAGATGCGGTTAAATTGGAAATCCCGACTTGTTGGGTCGTAGCTGAAAGCGAAGCCCAAAGGGTTTTAAGTTTTGGAAATTCAAATCAACAGAATTCCTTAAAAGTATTATTAAATTTAATCATTTCTAAAAATTAAAACGCTCAGCTTGGGTATTAAGTTCCGGAAGTCTAACTCAGTTTTTCCTTGAAGGTCGGTAATTTGATGAGTTTTCGGTAAACAGAGTCAGGATATTTTTCAATCATTTGCAGCAGCGTTTGAACATCCACCGCGTCAAGCTCCAGTTCATCATGGGCCGGCATCACGGTGCGGTAATATAACGTGTCTAAAATCGCTTTTTCAGGATCGGCAATATAAAAGTTTTTTTGAAAGGTGTATCCAAAAAAAAGCGATGGAGAGATTTTTGAAAATTCAATAGTGACCCCTTGATAATTCACCCTTCGCTTTTTGCCTACCGACGCAGCCAACGTGATGACGGTACAGACAAAAGGTGATTGTAAACTTATGCCATGATAATTTAATGCCCATTCGCAGGAAATATATGCCGGTGATTTTAAAAAGCAGGCCACTTCCTCTACTTCCGGAAATCCATGGATAAATGAATTGATATAATTGCCGCGGTTAATCCGGTGGATCAGGCCGTTTTTCAGGGCTCTGGATAAAAACATCCCTGTGTGGGGGGCCACCTTCTCGGCATCCTGTTTTCGGAAAAGCCGGGGAAGCTGCTTCAGACGCTTGACTGTATTTTTTTCTATCGTCATAGGTCTAAAAATATTCCTTCATCCCTTGATCAAGAAGATCTGATGTGACTTTTCTGAGCGCATCGATAAACTCGATAAAATTATCTTCCTGATATTTGGAAAGGACATTTTGAGGGATGAAACGCGGCAGGTCTGCTTTCATGGACGCCGTAATTGCCGGTGTGAATTTATCTTTAAGAAAGAAATCAGATTTTCTGGCCGGAATGAATGGTGTTTCGTACATCATCAGTTTTTTCCGCATCGCGTCCCATTTTGGTTTTACTCTCAAATGGTTTACAAGCCACCAAATGTCATAGATATCTCTGCCTTTCAGGTATTTTCTTTCATAAAGGGCTCTTATTTTGTCTGACAGTATTTCTTCTAGCGTTTCAGCCAAGATAATACTGCTGGAATACAGCATCATCAGATCGCCCTGAGCAACTAAGCTTGAGACAGATGGCAAATCCCTAAAAATAAATGTTTTATAGTCCGGTCCGAGCCCGGTTTTTAGTTTTTCAAATTCTACTCTTACCGCAATCCTTTCACGTTGCGCATCAGGGCGATATATGAAAAAATATTTTCCTGCCTGCTTTCGACTGCGCTTTTTCTGACATTCCAATTGTCCGGCACCAAATTGAGCAATACATGCGTTTTGAATCTTTTTAGTTGCTTTATACAAAAACTTTTCAATATCCTGAATGGATAGGTGGGATACAAAATCGAGATCTTCTGAGAATCTCATCCCTCCATAAATCCATCGCAAGGCTGTGCCCCCTTGAAAGACAATTCTTTCCGAACCTGATTGGGCATATATATTATCAAGAATGATCAATTGAAGTGCTTCTGATTTTTTTATGTATGTTTCCCTGTACACAAGTTGCTCCGAAATGATCATATCTAAAAATTAGATTATAATGGCATATTGTTTGCAATAATAAACATAATTGTATGCTAATGTCAACAGAAACGGCCCTTTTGCGTGATGTTATTCATGAGAAGTCCGGGTCAGCAGTCGAGACCTTTAAATGAATGAAATGAATGACAAGAATTCCCTTCCAGCACATCATAAACCTTTGTCTGTTCTCCGTTCCCCGGTCGAGGTCGGGGACAAGCCTATGATCTATATTCAACCTGACCGATGGTATGGGGGACGTGGTATGAGGGTGCAGAATTGATAGCCATTACATAGTTGCATCCCAGATGGAACATTATTAGGAAACCCCGATCATCTCCCTCACACTATATATTGTATAATTTTGTTCGACCCCAAGCTGGTCTTAAATTCACGATGCCTTGCCTAAGTAACACCCAGCTTCAGAGCAATTTCATTGCAGATTCCAAAATGTAATCTTTAGTTTGTCTTTTTAATTAGCAAAGCTACTCGGCCACTCACCTTTTTTGGCAGAACCTCGGATACAAAACCGACCTTTTCTGCGGCAACCACAGATTCTGCAAACTGATCTTGAGAAACATGGCCTTTGGGCTCTACAAAAAGAAATTTACTTCCTTGTTTGAGAGCCTGCCAAACCTCGGTGAAAAAAGAGGTTTGGTTAGGCACCTCATGAACAACGTGAAGAGCGGCGGCAAAATCCACCTTACCTGAAAGATCCTTTACACCAAGCCCATCGTTTCCAATATGGCGAAGCTCTATTACGTCCAAAAGCCCAGCTCTTTTAGCCCTTCGCCTCAAAGCCGATAGCATCTTAGGTTGGATATCCACTGCTACTATCCGGCCCTTTGGGCCAACCATCCTTGCCAAAGGAAGGGTGAAGTAACCCATGCCGCAACCAGGTTCCAGAACGATCATTCCCTCTTGAACAAATGGTCCCAAAATCTTATTTGGGTTTTCAAATAGTTTCCGCAAGGGATTTATCAATAAATATCCTACCCAATGAGGGCAAACCCGATCAGCCATACATGCTATTCCATGTTGCTACTCAATAAAATTTTCTGATTGAAGATTGCTTGCCTGCATCAAGGCATGTCGGACATGGTCTATTTATAACAGATTTGGTAAGGCAATCGCAATATTTTGGGCCCACATCCCAAGATGCTTCAAGATCTAAAATGCGGTTTTGGCTTTCTTCCTGATCTCTTCTTCACGTCTTTGGGCTTCCTGCTGTTCCGTAAATAACAATTCCTGGATGTTCGGCACAAAAAATATTACGGTGTGATATTCAGGGTTGCCGTAGCGGTCTTTACCGATTGATATGATTAAGAAAGACTTGTTCTTTTGCCAGTATAATGAATGGCCTTCCTCCTGCTCCCAGTTTACCACGGCTGGTTCCCCATATTTTGCCTTAATCGTATCAACAATAAAGGCTCCCTCTTTGGTAGATGATATTTTAAACAGCAAGGGTTTTTTGGTGTAGTTTGAAAAAACAAACTCCACATACTCAAACGGCACCTTCTTTATTCTGGCATAGCGGTACCTCAATTTGATGATATTATGTTCTACTCGTTCTCCGGGCGGATTATTCAGTCGCTGATTGATTTCATCCAATTCTTTGAAATATTTCTGCAAGAACCCCTTGAAATTGATGTTCAAGTCCAGCGTGCTCCATCTTTCGACGGCATCGGAACCCAGCTTTTCTTTCAGTTCGTCCCTGACGGTATCCGTCAACTCCGAATCGACGCCAAGATTAAAAAAGGCGAAACTTTCGGGATTGGTCTGGGCTGAATGGGTTTCGGCCATGTCTGTTTTTTTCCCAAAATTGACGAATACAACAATTGAAATGAAAACCGATACCGATACCACCGCTGCCAAAATGTGGAATTTCCTGGTTCTAAGTATTGACATACAACAACCTCTCAGCAACCGTTAACGGTTAGCCCGAATATTTTATGAACTTTTTTAACTAAATTTAATAATGAGGTGATATTTTGCATAATATTGAAATTTGTAACAATAAAGTCAAGAGTCGTGTTGATTTGTCTTGATAAAATCTGAATATCAGATATTTTATTGGGTGATTATCGGGAACTTCAATCCGCTGCCAACCTTTACAGCTTGGATGCTACCCTTAAACGGAGGACCATGAGACCTAAATTATCCATAGCAGTGATTGTCCTGCTTTGCATCCTCTTTTTCCTCGCTGCTCAAGGAATTTGTCAAGACAGCACCGATGCTGCACCTGCCAGCGCCTCGAAAAAGCCAGCGCTTAAACACGCTGTAATGTGTGAAGAAATCAAAGATTTCATTCCATATAACCCGGGAGCAGTATTTTCCATTGCCATCGGAAAAGTCTCATGTTTCACCTTTTTTGACCCTGTACCTGAAAAAACGGTTATTTATCACAAATGGTATCATCAGGATAAACCCAGCACAAACAAAAGACTGACCCTGCAACCGCCGCGCTGGTCGGCTTATACCAGTATCCTGCTTCGTGAAACCGATAAAGGACCCTGGCGGGTGGAAATACTCGATCAGGCCGGCAAGCTGATAGATGTTTTAAGGTTCAGCATTACAGACTAATAAACGATGAATGCGCTTTTTTCATTTTTTGCAATCTTACGATGGCAGGATGTCTTCGATATCCTACTCAACAGTTATATATTATTTCGGTTTTATGTTCTGTTCAGAGGGACCACCGTTCTCCGGGTTATTACCGGAATTGCAATTCTATATGTCTTTCGGCAGATCGCCGTTTTTTTCGGTTTAATCTTAACCAGCTGGGCCCTCCAGGGAATTATGGCGGTTGCCGCGCTCATTATCATCATCGTTTTCAGAAATGAAATCCGCAGCGTTCTTCAGGCCAAAAATTTAAAGACGATTCTCTGGGGTGTTCCCCAAAAACCGTTTCACACACCCATGAAAATCATCGCCGAAAGTATTGGTACCTTGTCTCGACGGCACATCGGGGCCTTGATGGTTTTCCCGGCCAAAGATGATCTTGAAGAAGTCGTTCAAAAGGGTGTACGCTGGAATGGATTGGCATCCAAAGAAATGATCACCAGTATTTTCTGGCCCGACAACCCTGTCCATGACGGTGCCGCCATCATACATGGCGATCGGATAACCGAAGTCAGCGTTATCCTGCCGTTATCCCACAGTGATGATCTGCCTTCCCGATACGGGACCCGTCACCGGGCGGCTTTAGGATTGGCGGAAGTCACGGACGCTTTAATTGTGGTTGTTTCCGAGGAAACCGGCAGAGTGGTTGTGGCCAAAAATTCGAAAATCATTGAAATCAGAAGTAGTGATGAACTTATAAAAAATCTGCGGGCACACGCGGGAATATCTGAAGAAGACCAAGGCCTTTTAAGAAAAAGCAGGTTTGAGTTAGGCAGCGCGGCACTTTTATTCATCATATTGGTAACGGGCGTGTGGTTCAGTTTTTCAAAAGGACTGGACACCCTGATCACCCTTGAAATCCCTGTGGAATATACCACACGCGATCCCTCAATGGAAATTATCGACACTTCTGCAAACGCCGTCAGCCTTCAACTGGGAGGTTCCGGAACGCTGATAAAATCGATGCGACCCGAACAGGTTCATGTACGGCTGGCTCTGGACAAAGCCGTCGCCGGGCGAAATACGTTTTCCATCACAAAGGACAACATTACCTTGCCGCCGGGAATTTATTTAAAAAAGATCACCCCGTCGGTCGTTGAAGCGACGCTTGACACCACCATCAAAAAGAAGCTGCCGGTCCAGGTGGACTGGGTCGGGAAGCTGCCCGAAAACCTGATGCTTTCAAAAGTAAAAGTTGACCCTGAAACCATCGAGATTGTTGGTGGGAATCGTATTTTGAACAACATCTCAACCATTTACACGGAAAAAGCCCAGCTGGATAATATCCGGGAATCCGGAAATCTTACGCTAAGTCCGGTCCTTGACCCGGCATCCTTAAAAATTGCTTCCGACTCGAAAAACAAGATTAACGTTTCGTATGTGATCAAACCAAGACAACCGTAAATTTTACCCAGACTGCGCAACAATGTTCGATTTAAAGTTACTTGTTATTCGTTAAAGGAGGTTATGATGGTAATTGATCGACTGGTCATGGGGTTTGCCGGCAGTTTTATTCTGATCAGTTTGGTGCTGTATAAATTCCACAGCCCTTACTGGCTCCTATTTACAGCTTTTGTGGGCGCCAATCTTCTGCAAGCCTCAATTACAGGGTTCTGCCCGCTGGCCATAATCCTGAAGTTTTTGGGCGTCAAACCCGGAAATGCTTTTAAATAAAGAATCCGAGTCCGGAGGACCCGGCTTTGTTTTACCCAATGATTTCATTGATCGCCTGCCACGAGTGTGATTTGCTTCACCGTGTTCAGCCGTTGCCGGAAGGGGGTACGGCCAAATGTACGCGCTGTGGTGCCTTGTTGTACCGCCGCAAGCGCAACAGTCTCGATCGCAGTCTGTCAATGGCCCTTGCCGGCCTGATCCTTTTCATTCTCTGCAATACGCATCCCTTTCTGGCATTGAAGCGCGAAGGTTTGGTTCAGCAGACCACAATAATCACGGGAGTGCAGGAGCTCTACAGGCAGGACATGTGGGGGCTGGCGCTGCTCGTGCTGTTTACCAGCATCCTGGCGCCATTGATACAATTGTCGGGAATGCTGTATGTCCTGCTGCCGCTGAAGTTCAACCGCTTGCCCTGGATGCTGCCGGTTGTCTTCCGCATCCAGCAGAAGATGCAGCCGTGGGCAATGATGGAGGTCTTCATGCTGGGCATCCTGGTCTCTCTTGTAAAGCTGGCCAAGACGGCAACCGTCGTGCCGGGTATCGCTTTATACGCTTTTGTGGCCCTGATCTTTGTTCTGGCAGCCGCGTCGGCATCGCTGGAGCCCGGAGTCGTCTGGGAGAAATTGGAGCCAATCCGTGAATAGCACACCCATAACCGCCTCAAACGCCTCACTGGTAAGCTGCCATACTTGTCATCTGCTCTCGAGGCTTGGGCCGTCCCAAACTATCGGCCGGGCCGTTTGCCCCCGTTGCGGAACGTCGTTGCATCGGCGCAAGCCCAACAGCATTGCCAGAACCTGGGCGCTGATCCTGAGCGCTTACATGTTTTATATCCCGGCCAACGTCCTGCCGGTTACGGTGGTCACGTCATTGCACAAAGTCCAGTCCGACACCATTATGAGCGGCGTAATTTATTTTATGAAAACCGGCATGTGGCCGATTGCATTGGTCATTTTCATTGCGAGCATCTTTGTGCCTATCATGAAGCTGGTAACCCTGACCTACCTCCTGGTATCGATTCAGCGTAAATCCAGCTGGCGGCCGCATGATCGTACTCGTCTCTACCGCATCGCCGAGGTGGTGGGTCGCTGGTCCATGGTGGATATATACGTCGTGACGATCCTGGTTGCACTGGTAAAACTAGGGGCTTGGGCGACCATCAAAGCCGGACCGGGAGCTGTTTTTTTTGCGGCGGTTGTGGTCATTACCATGTTTGCCGCCATGTCGTTTGACCCGAGACTGATCTGGGATGCCATGGAGTCTAACCTTCAAAATGATTAATAAATTCAAAACGTAAAATGTTTTTGCCATTTTGTTTACGATCATTTAGAGTCTAACGATGAACGAACCCAATAACAACAAGACCTTGCTGGCAAACGTGCCTGACGCCGTCGTCCACACCAAAAAATCATTTTCGATCGTTTGGCTGGTTCCGATTGTGGCCGCCCTTATCGGCGGCTGGCTGGCTTACACGGCGATCTCTGAAAAAGGACCGACCATTACGATTGCCTTTAAGAGTGCCGAAGGCCTGGAAGCGCAAAAGACTAAAATTAAATACAAGAATGTTGAAATCGGTCAGGTTGAAAGCATCGGTTTCAATAAAGACCTGTCCCGTGTTGTGGTGACCGCCAAACTAGTAAAAGGGGCGGAAAAATACTTGACGACAAACACGCGCTTTTGGATATTCAGAGCCCACATAGGAACCACGGGGGTTTATGGATTGGGAACGCTTTTCTCCGGAGCCTATATCGGTGTAGATCCGGGCAAAGGCGGTGCCCCGGTACTTGAATTCGAGGGGCTGGATACACCCCCCGTGGTAACGACGGACTTACCCGGCCGCCATTTTTTGCTGAATGCCGAAACCTTGAGTTCCCTCGACATCGGCTCCCCGGTTTATTTCCGTCAGATTAAGGTGGGTCAGGTGGTGGCGCACAATCTGGCCGAGGACGGAAAGTCGGTCACGATCAACATTTTTATAAATTCGCCCTATCACAAGTTCGTGTACAAGAATACGCGGTTCTGGAATGCCGGCGGGTTGAATGTATCCGTTGATGCCACGGGTGTTAAGGTCGATACCGAGTCGTTTGTGACCATGATGATCGGCGGAATCGCTTTTGAAACCCCTGTCAATCTCGAGACCGGTATTCCTGCCGAAGACGGTGACCGGTTTACCCTGTATCGAAATCACAAGAGTATCTACGAAAAAACTTATCAGAAAAAGGCCTACTGGGTGCTGCATTTCAGCGGTTCTGTGGGAGGGCTTGCTGCCGGTGCGCCGGTCAAATTCAGGGGCATCCAGGTCGGAAAGGTCGTCGATATCCGCATGGAGTTTTCTATGAAAAACAAGGCCATCCGGATTCCGGTTTTAATCGAGATTGAACCCGAGAGGATCACGGTAATCGGCGAACAGCCCAAGGACGAGGACAGACTGAAAATCACCGAACATCTTGTCAGCAAGGGACTGCGGGCGCAACTGAAAATGGGCAATCTATTGACCGGCCAAATGTTCATAGAGCTGGACATGCAGCCGAATGCGCCGCCCCAGAGCATCGTATGGAGCGGTGAATATCCGGAACTGCCGACCATGCCCACCCCCATAGAAACGATCGCCACCGGGTTGGCTCGGCTCATCGACCGGCTGGACAAGCTGCCCATCGAGCAAATCGGCCAAGACCTGCAAGATGCCGTTCAGGGAACCGGGCGCCTGGTAAATTCTCCCGAACTGCAAAAAGCGCTGCACTCCCTCAACGAAGCCCTCAAGCAGGTGAACGAACTGGCTGCAAACCTAAATACGGATACGGCCCCTGCGGTCGGCACCACCCTGGAACAGACCCGCAAAACCCTGGCCGCAGTTGAAAAGGTTTTAGGTTCAGACTCGTCACTCAATCAGGAAGCAAGACGGGCTTTGGAAGAGCTTGCCGCTGCGGCAGGTGCCATCCGAACTTTGGCCGACTATCTGGAACGGCATCCCGAAGCACTGCTCCGCGGGAAAGGAAACAGTCAATGAGAAATACGACGCGCCTCTCGATGAGTTACAGCCTAATTTTCCTGGCAGCCTTAACGGCTGCCGGCTGCATGGGCACCTCGCCGCCTGCGGCGTTCTTCACCCTGAGCGCCCTGCCCGCAACGGAGATGGAAAGTTCTGCGCACACGGCCATGCAGGACCTTGCCATCGGCATCGGCCCGGCAAAGTTCCCCGAAATTCTGAACAGGCCGCAGATCATCACCCGATCCGGTCCCAACCGGTTGACTGTGTCCGAATTCCACCGATGGGGCGGCCGTCTGGATCAAGATTTCCTGAAAGTCTTGGCCCAAAACATTTCCATTCTTCTGGCAACGAATCGAGTGGTCGCATTTCCCTGGGAAGATCAGGTGGATCCAACCTACCGGATTGCCTTCGACATTCAGCAATTTGACGGCCGACCCGGTGATGCCGTTTGGCTGAACGTGACCTGGACCATAAAGGGGCAAGAAGGCAATCAAGCGCTGTATGTAAGCAAATCGGTCATCCAACAGCCTGTTCAGGGAGAAACCTACGATGCACTTGTTGCAGCCCATAGCCAGGCCCTTGACGTGCTGAGCCGGGAAATCGCTGCGGCAATCAAATCTATTACCCCGATTGAGCGATAACGCTCAATCGGGAGTTATTGGTTATCCGTTATTTGTTGTTTGAAGACAAATAGAAATGCATAGAGCCTTGCAGTTGATCATTCGGACGATGCTTTTTGGCCTGATGCTCCTTGCACTTCCGATCGCAGACGGATGGGCACTGAAAACGGTTGAAAAAGATGGTCTGTGCCTTTACTTCCCTGATAGCGAGGACAAAATTGCCGGACGGTTGCTGGAAAAACTGCCGGCAATCGTTGCCTTCCTCTCAGGCCAAGGTTTGGCGATTCGCCATCCTTTGCATATTGTTCTTGACGAAGACCTTGATCTGCCTGAAGTCCGCGTGCACATGATTCCCCATCGTGAAATCCGCATCCCCTTGCGGGCTCCCGGTGCCATGGAAGACGGCTACACCGAGTCCGATCCCTGGACCTATTTCCTTTTCCGGGGTCTCTGCATGCAAGGCATCTTCAATCTTCGCGACGGCATTCCCGCCCATCTTCACAGGGTCTTTGGCGAAATCGTCTCGCCTAACATTGTCCTGCCGGAGTGGATTTTGGACGGCATTTGCAGCCTGCTGCATAAATTGTACCTGGGCAAAGCCCTGCTGGATCCGCTCGCCGATGAAATCTTTCGTACCACCGCCATTCCCGACCTGGACATGGTCAGCAACCATCCCGAGCTTTGGCCAGGACATTACGGATTCAGGGTCTATGGGCGGCCCTTTGTCTTCTGGGTTTATCAAAATTACGGCTGGGATCGTCTCCTGGATTTCATCCTAAGGCATGGCCGCGGGATTATCCCTATCGAAATTGATCTGAAGGCCAAGGAAGCCTTCGGAAGCACCTGGAGCGCTCTTTGGCAGCGGTTTAAAACGGAATACGATTTTAAAAATCATACCGTCAAAGGTTTGCATATTGCCGGTTACTGGCCGGATCCTTTTATTTACTGGAATCATGCCGGCGTCTACCCCGGTGCGGTAACACTGCGATACCGCGGTCGCTATGGATTTTTTGATAAATACAAAACCCTGTGGCTGTCGGAATATGACGGCAAGGGCATTGCTAAACCGGTGGTGTATCTAAACGATGCGTTCTGGCCGTATGATATCGATCATGTCTGGGACCCCGGACCCGGCGGCGTAGCAGTGACGCGCAAGGGGCACCGCCCTTATCTGATGCTGCTGCCGCAAGACAGGGTGTCTATCGCCACCCGTCTTTGGGCTCCTCGCCGGGATGCAGCTGCCCTCATCCCCGGACCACCGGGCGCCATTCAAATGTCAGGCCCTGTGATGGATCGCCGAGGCCGTATTGCAGTGTCAGCCAACCTGGGCGGCAACTGGGACATCTGGGTCTATGACGGCGCCTGGCACAGGATCACGACGGCATCCTCCATCGAGGTTGATCCCTGGCTCGAAGAAGATCGTCTGGTGTTTTCATCCGATATTTCCGGCCGATTCCAAATCCACGATGCGCAAATGCGGCCACTGACACAATGTAAAACTGCGGCTGTTCTACCACGCGGTCAAAATTACCTTTGTCTGGCAACCAACGGCTGGCAGATATTATCGCTGGAAAACGATGATCGAACTAAACCATCATTTAAAGCCGTCCCGGCCGATACAACAGCTTCGATGGAGCCCGAATATTTTCTAAATGCCGAACCTTACACACCCGTAAAAAGCATTCGGCCGAATTATGTGATGCCCGATATTTTCTACGACGGGTCGGATCTGCAACTGGGAATTGGCACCAAGAGCCGTGACGTGACCGGTGATTATACCATCGATGGCGGCGTGCGCTATGCATCCGACACCGATTTTTTCTCCGGGCGACTGGGCGGCAAAATTAAAGATGTTGGCGGACGGGTAACGCGTTATCCTTTGTCTTATACGACCGGGTTGAATCAGGTCATAGATGAATCGCGCAATGAATTCAATGTGTTTTGGACACCACGGGGTATCGAAGAGATCGAACTTTCACTGAATGGGCGTACGTTTAAGCCCCTTAATGGCTCAGGATCGCACGAAGATGAGTATTGGGGCGCAGCACATTTGAATAAATCCTTTGGCAGTCACCGCTCGTGGCTGAACCTGGATATTTTTTCAGAAGGGAGCCAATCTTTGTTCGGGGGATGTTTGCTCAGGTTCGGAGAAAAAATCCACACCTCGTTCCACCTCCAGGCCGGTAAAACCTGGGGGGACTTGATTTTAGGCCATAGCACTTACAGAATCGGCGGGAACGTCACCGAAGGTTATTTTACGCAGCGGCCGACCCGTTTGTTTCCATTGCGCGGATTCGACTCCAATATCATAGAGGCCGGTCAGGCCGTTACCTCAGGACTCGAAATTCTATGGCCGCTGGCCAATCTGCAGGCCGGATACAAAACCCTGCCGTTGTATCTGCACCGGCTGCATCTGGGCACTTTTGTCGATGCCGGGGCGGCCGGTGACCGTCTTTCCAGCGATGACATTCTGGTCGGCGCCGGTTTTGAACTGGTCACTTCCCTGGAAATTGCCTGGGGCAACCTGTCGTTGTTTCGCATGGGGGTTGCCTGGCCGCTGGTGCAGCCCGGCGGCATGGATCAGACCGGTCCGCTTTTTTTAATCCAACTGGGCCGCCCGCTGTAAAAAACATACCGGGCAGAAAACCCACAGCCAAGCTAGCGAAGCTTCGCCGGAATATTATCAGATTGAATATTTTTTTCTTAAATGGTAACAATTAGATCTATTCTTTATGAAAAATAAGGAGATACGACATGAAAAGAGTAAGTGCAATTGTTGTTTTGGTTTTGTTGTTGCTTCTTTTAACTGCCTGTATGGATGCTGGCCAAACAGCTGCAAACCTATCAACGACTCCTGTGCTTGACCGTATCTTAAAAAAAGGAGAACTGGTTTAAACACGGCTCATGGATAGACAAACTGCCTTAGTAGTCTGATTCGTAAATACGGTAACGCATTTTATGACAGACCATCGCATTCAACATGGCGAAGGATCATAAAAATGAATAAACCAATTATTATACGTAATCGTATTTAAGAATACGTGTGCTAAGCCTCTAAATCCAGCCCATAGATGCGGCTTACCAATGACTAATCTCAAAAAGAAATTCCTCTGGATAACCGGAGCTCTCGTTGTCCTTGTCATCTTTCTGTCCACCTTGATTCTGCTTTCAGACAGGTTCATCAATCAAGAGTCGATCATAAACAGAATTCAGACTGAAATGTCACGGGTACTTGGCGGCCAGGTTGAATTTCAGCGGCTCGAGTTCTCCGTTTTCCCGCAGGTCCGGTTGGTCATTCATCAGTGCAGCTTCTCCATACCCGAAACCGCCCGTGGAACGCTGGCGTCTTTGACGATTTATCCGAAAGTATTACCGCTTTTTACAGGAAAACTTCAGATCGCCGCAATTGATCTGAATGCCCCTGAGATTGAAATCCGGCGCGGCAAAAAACGGGCACCAACGGATAAGAATTTACACTCTTTCTCTGTCGGAGTCGTTCAAAAAAAGGTGGAGCCTGTCTTACGTTTTGTGTCGTCAAAAGCACCGGGGCTTATCTTGGCGTTAGCAAATGGACGGCTAAAATTTGTAGAGGAAGAATTGGTTGTCAAGGCAAAACGCTTTAAAGGCACCGTCTGCCGTGCTGAAGATAAATTGACGTTATCCCTTGATGAACTCAAACTTGATTATCCCCGGCTCGACCTGTCCGGCAAATTCGATATCCGGCGACCATCTCCAGCGGCTTCCCGAACAATCGAATTGGAACTGAAGGCCTTGGATGTAGATGTTGCTTCAACGCGGCATACCGCCTTGGCTCTGGCCAAAGATATCCCTGTGGTTCAAGCTGTTTTTAAGATCGTAAAAGGAGGCAGACTACCTGATTTTAATTTTACAGCCCATGGCGACACCATCAAAGCTTTGGGAGAACTGGACAACATTGCCGTCAAGGGCAGCATGCGTGACGGTGAGATCTTTGTTCCGGAAGTTGATTTTGATTTAAAGGATGTCAAAGGCGATGTGACGATTTCAAAGGGTATCCTGCAAGCAAAAGAGCTTGAAGCTCGTCTGGGCAGCATCTTTGCCCGCGGCGGGACATTGAAGCTGGGGTTGGCAGGAGAAAATGCGCTGTTTCACCTAAATCTGCCGGTTGAGGCTGATCTTGCCGAGCTTCCGTCCATATTAAAACATGTGGTTGGCGATACCGCCTTAATTAAAGAACTTGCCCTTGTGGAGAACTTGCAAGGAAAAGCAGCGGGAAGCATTATTCTGGGGGAACACCTGGCCTCGATTGAAACCAATGTGGAGATTGCCGAATTAAATATGTCTGCAAGTTACCGCCGGCTGCCATATCCGCTTAAATTAAATAGCGGCCGGTTTTCTTACAAAAAAGACATAATTGCTCTGAAAAACGTAAGCGGGAGTATGGGAAAATCTTTTTTTTCAGATCTTTCTTTGCAGTTTGACTTTAAAGAATCGCCTCATCTTGTAGTCAAAGCCGACCAATCAACCCTTTTAATGGATGAGATCTATCCATGGCTGAATTCATTCGCCACGCTCAAAAACAAACTGCAAGACTTAAAACCCGTCAAAGGCACCCTTTCACTGGCAGAGCTTAGCTTGCAGGGCCCGGTCTTGGCACCGGAGAAATGGCGCTTTCAAACAGCAGGGGATCTGGCTTTAGAGCAAGGGATTAATATCTCTATGGACATAGCAGTTAATCCCGATGAACTTATCATTAATAAACTTGTCATCAAGGACACGGAATCTCATGCCGCTGCCAAACTCGACTACAAAAACAGGGCCTTCGACCTTTCCTTTGACGGAAATTTAAACAAAGCAACCCTTGATAATCTTATGGTAAAAAATCAGATTCTTGGTGGCTGGATAAAAGGAAATTTTCATGCTCACGTTCGCTTGGATCAACCCGTTAATTCGACTGCTCAGGGCAACCTCCAGGCCAAAGACCTTGTCGTTCCGTGGAAAAAGAAAACCCCTCTGGTTGTAAACAACCTTACTCTGGAAGCACAAGAAAATAATCTTCTGATTGAATCGGCAAGCCTTTCGTTGGCAGACGATCGGTTTGACCTTAAAGGAAACGTAAATTTCTCCGCCGATGGATTGAACTTCGATATGGACCTGGCTGCTGATGTTTTGAACATAGACAATCTTAAACAGGCCCTGGGTAAAAAAGAAGAAAGCCTCGATCAAGCAGATCAAAAAGTCAGGACTCATCCGGTACGAGGACATTTAAAATTAAAAACCGAAAAATTTACCTATGAAGGACTCACCTGGAGCCCCTTCTACGGCGACGTAGCCATAACTGACAAAACTACAACAGTTACTGTCACCAAAGCTGTTGTATGCGGTATTGCCACCCCCGGAACCATAAAAATATCGCCTCAGGAAATACAGATTGATGTTAAACCGGCTGCCCAAAACCAGGAGTTACATGCTACGATTTACTGCCTTGCGGACAAATCAAT
>Ga0180009_10002509_pt1 | contig 21592 bp, 17 predicted proteins | sample OS_PC_MetaG_FD_123537 | JGI IMG/M metagenome (GOLD analysis project Ga0180009, IMG submission 123537) | Groundwater microbial communities from the Aspo Hard Rock Laboratory (HRL) deep subsurface site, Sweden - OS_PC_MetaG | ecosystem: Environmental > Aquatic > Deep subsurface > Groundwater...
ACAACGGAATATCAGAGCGATCAATTGATTATTACGGTATCGGATACCGGATGCGGCATAGCTAACGAGCATCTCAACTTGATTTTTTCCCCTTTTATTCAATTAAGAGGAAAGGGGCTTTACAAGGAAGGAATTGGCATTGGGTTGGCTATATGCAAGGAGTTGATCAAGCTCATGCAAGGCAGTATTTCTGTGCAAAGCGAGCAGGGGAGCGGCAGTGTTTTTACAGTGAATCTACCGCTGAAAACCGATTCTATAAAGGCTTCTAAAACTTCCGGTTTAGTCGTTCCTTACAATAAGCACTTCGGTAAATTACAGATTTTAATCGCGGATGATAATGAAATTAATTTAATACTGCTGAAACAGTTACTGTTGAAGCAAGATTGTGCAGTCGACTGCGTAGACAACGGAGTCGACGCCTTGAATATGATCCACAAATATCATTACAAAGTCGCTTTTATTGATCTGAATATGCCTGTTATGAACGGAATTGAACTGGTAAGATTGCTCAGACAAGAAAACAATGATATTCAACTGATCGCAATTAGTGCCTATGCCGATCGACGGACAATCAGAGAAGCAATCGATGCCGGTTTCGATCATTATCTAACGAAGCCTATCGATACCAACCAATTAAACCAACTAATCCACTGTTTCGATTATGACTAGATTAAAGTTTTTTTTATTTTTACTGATCGCAATTTTTAAGTCGCATTCGGTATATGCGGAGGAGTGGCCGACAATTGAGCTCTCCGGTATCGATCTGACTACAGTAAAACGCATTCAAATCAAGGAAGATCCGGTTTATAAAACCTCTAAAGAATACGAAGCGATTCCATTAGCGCAAGTTTTGAGTCGTTTTCCTGAAGCCGATCGAGCAGCTAAGGATAGGGTGGTCGTGTTTACAGCCAAAGATGGATACAGCGTTTCTATGGCGTTGGCGGACGCAATGTCGGAGCAAGGCTTTATTGCGTTTGAAGATAGCGAAGCGCCTTCGGGGCAAAAATGGCTGACTTTCAAATTCGGCAAAGAAACCACAACGCCGGCGCCGTTTTATTTAGTTTGGCCTAAGCAAGGGCTAGACAAATGGCGCTTTCCATGGCCGTTCCAATTGGCATCGATTTCGTTGCAGCCGACATCGACTTATTTTGGTGCAGCGGCGCCGGCCAAAATAACAGATGATATTCGTACCGGGTTCAATTTGTTTTCGACTTATTGCATTCGTTGCCATTCGGTTAATTTGTCCGGCGGTCAAGTCGGGCCGGAACTCAATATTCCGAAAAATATTACCGAATATTTTATCGAGGCGGAGTTGGCCGGTTTTATTCTTAATGCGCCAGCTTACCGGTCGGGTACTAAAATGCCGTCTTTTGAAAAGATTCTTGATCGGCAACAAGCAAAGGCGATCGTTACTTATCTAAAACATATGAAAAATGAAAAATCCGATACAAAATGAGTCATAGGTAAATTTATTTACCACAATTTTCATGGAAAAAAGCATTGTTTATAGTTTTCCCTATTTGACTAAGCATCTATTTCCTTTTGATTGAAAAACCGTCTAAGAATAAAAGGTATGAAATGTGTCTATCGAGAACTCCAGCCCCTAAATTATCGAAATTCGATCCAGCACTAAAAGGTCCACGAACCGATTCCACATAAGCATCGCGATAGCGACACAAAACCTTATTAAGGAATATTATTTTTTCTGTCGTGTTTTAATGCGTTTGCCCTGCGAGCCACCCCCATAGCTTCGTAAAGTTATCCATTTTTTGAATATAAAGGGAGTAATAAAAGGCAAATTTATTGCCCAATTTTTTATCATAGTACTTGCGTAGATTGTTGCGACAAGAGTTCGGCAAATTGGCCTGCCGTTACCGGATGACGGAAGTAGTAGCCTTGAAACCCTGTACAGCCCTTACTCTTCAGAAATGCCAATTGCTCGGCCGTTTCCACACCTTCGGCAATCATCGTCAAGCCTAAATGTTTAGCCATGTCGATCATTGTTTCGACGATGATCGCATCGTTCGGGTCGGTGGAAATGTCGCGAACAAAACTTTTGTCTATCTTCAATTGATTCAGCGGAAGTTGTTTCAAGTAAGCAAGCGAGGAATAGCCGGTGCCGAAGTCGTCAATCGAAATCGATAGGCCCAGCGCTTTCAAGGCTTTCATTTTTTCAATGGTATCTTCGATGTTAACGATAACAACGTGTTCGGTTAATTCTATCTCTAAGCAATCGGGAGTAATGCCGCTAACGCTCAGTGAATGTTCTATTTGATCGACAAAGTCGCTTTGCCTGAATTGATTCGAGCTAACATTAATTGCAATACGCGGCACAATTAAACCCTTTTGTTGCCATGATTGGATTTGCAGGCACGCTTCCATGATCACCCAACGCCCTAACTGTAAAATTAAGCGAGATTCTTCGGCAATTTTGATGAACTCAACGGGTGAGATCAAGCCTTTTTGGGGATGTTGCCATCTGATTAATGCTTCGGCTCCTATTATCTCGTTTTTGTCATTAAACTGGGCTTGGTAATTCAAAACAAATTGACCTTGATCGATCGCTTCTAAAAGCTCGTTTTCCATCTTAATGCGCAGATCGGCAGCTTCTTGCATGCTCGGATGAAAAAAGCTGATGCTGTTACGGCCGGAAGCTTTCGATCGATACATCGCCGTATCGGCTTGTTGCAGAATCCGGTCGGGATTATCGTCATTATCCGGAAACAAGGTTATACCGATGCTGGGCGAGAGTTGATGTTGGAATGCATCGAGTAGAAACGGTTCGTTTATTTTGGCATTAATTTTTTCGGCGACCGTTAGTGCGTGATCGGCTGCTTCCGATAAGTTTTTAGCATTGCAGTTGATCAGAACGATAAATTCGTCGCCGCCTAAGCGGGCGGCGGTATCTTCATCTCGCACAACCGATTCCAAGCGGTTGGCTACTTGAATAAGTAATTCGTCGCCGACATGATGGCCTAGCGAGTCATTCAAAAATTTAAAATGGTCCAGATCCATGAATATCACTGCGCCGAAATGGCCATGTCGTTTGGCGACAGCGATTTCTTTATCGAGACGATTGATCAACAAGCGACGATTCGGCAAGTTGGTTAAGGGATCGTAGAAGGCCAGATTGTGGATGCGTGATTCATTTTCTTTTTTTTCGGTGATATCGGAAAAAATTGACACGAAATGGCTAATTTCGCCAGCTTCGTTTTTAACGGCGGTAACTGTCTGCCATTCCGGATAAACTTCTCCATTCTTTCGACGATTCCAGATCTCGCCTTCGTACTGTCCTTGGCAAGCTAATTGCTTCCAAAACTCATCGAAACAATCGCGATTATGGTGTCTGGATCTTAAAACCGAGGGAATTTTACCAATGACTTCTTCGCTGGAATAACCGGTGATTTCAGTGTACGCGTTATTGACCCTTAAAATCCTGCCTTTGTTATCGGTAATCATGATGCCTTCCTGGGTTTGGAAGGCGGTTGCGGCTAAGCGTAATTGTTCTTCGTTGAGTCGTAGTTTTCGATTGCTTTGGTTTAGATCGTGCGTACGCCTTTCGACTTCGACCAGGATTAACTCGGTTTGTCCTGTGACAATCAAAAAACCGATACCCATTAAGCTGGTCAGCAGCATACCGCCGGCTAAAATACCCCAAACCGGCCAGGAATAATAATTTCCAAGAAAACCTAAATCGGGCGAAACTTGAATGAACCAGGATTGCCCGCCGATATTGAGCGGTTTTAACGTGGTGATGGCAAACGGATCCGGAATGGCGCGCTTAGGCTCTAACGGAAACAACCATTGTTGTTGACCGTCGGATGTTTTTTCGAAAAGCCTAATATCGATATATTCAACGCTTTTTCGAAGTAAGGCGTCTTCAATAAAACGCTCGATATCGAAAGCCTCGATAATATAGCCTTTTAAGGTCTGATCGGTCTCGAAAAAAGGCGTATAGATAAAAAACTGCTTGGAACTGTTACCAAATGACAATATTTTAGAGCTTCGATCGGTTGTTGCTTGAGGCTCCAGCGCTAACACGATTTCTTGGTGGCGTTTTTCCGAGATAGGATGGATGTCATCGAAATACTTTTTAGTCGAATACTTGATCGTCCATGCCGTTTTATCTTGATTTGCTTTTGAAGCTTCTAGCCATTCAATATAAGGAACGCCTGGATAAGTGTTGAAAACCCAATCCGAAAAAATTTGTAACGATTGGTAATCAATCGTATCGTTCGAACCGATTAATGAGTGGTAAAGCGACAAGGTATTTGCATGGGTCTTGTAATTGTCTTCTAAAGCGTATTGTATCGTTTCCGCCTTGCTTTCGATGATTTCCTGTAGGCGTAAGCCTTCTCGTTGATGAGCCAATAAGTAAGAAATTGCGACAAGGGCTAAACCTACTATCAAGGCTGTGCATAACGGTAACCAGCGTTTCGTACGGCTTTGTAAGGAAGGTTCAAAAATCGTCAAGAATAAAGGCGTGAAAACCACGATACCGATGCAATCTCCGAGCCACCAGGTTAAGAATCCGAACCCGAAATCCGATTCGACGATGACACCGGTTTCAATCAATGCATAAACGCTTAGTAACGCCGGTATCAATGTGGCTACCGGACCGGATAAGAGAAAAAACAGCATGATTTCTTTGGCGGAAATCAAAGGGTTCGGGTAGCCTACGATTTTTTTTACTAAAAAGGCTCCGGTCCAAGCCCTAAGCACGCTGTTTACCGGTGAACTGAGAAAAATCAAGAGTTGGCCGGGGGATTGCCATAAAGTCATGAAATCGTAGACTTCATAATGGATGGCTAATTCAGCCAAAAAAATAGCCGGTAATACTTTGTTTCCCCAGAGTAAAGTTGACGCAAAGCCGATACCGGCCGGTGGCCAGATTGCTGTTGCGTAACTGGGCGGCAAGGACAGCGGTAATGCCAATTGTCCCGCAAAATAAAACAGTAAAGCCGTTAATGCAATCCGACTCAAAGTCGAGTTAACGGAGGTTCTATGATTCAAGGTGAGTTGTCCTTCGCTTTATTGTGATTCGATCGTCGGTAAACAATCTATGCTGAATGTTATCAGAAAACCGGATGTCGATGATGTGATGACTTTGGCGGTGTTTATACTTCGTGCGGCCACATTTGCGGCTTTCTGACGCGCTCTTTTGTCCGATAGCGGCGTGGCAAAAACAGTTACATAGCTTGCTATGCGCCTGTTTTCGCGCCTTGCTCTCGAACAAAATAGCCTTGCCATAAAATCCGCAAACATGACCGCGCGAAGTATAATCGGTAAAATAGGCATTTTAACATTTTAATCATAGACAATGCGCACCTCTCAATTCCCCCTCAATACCGTCAAAGAAACGCCTTCGGATGCCGAAATCGCCAGTCATAAGCTCATGATTCGAGCAGGCTTAATTCGCAAATTAGCCGCCGGTCTTTATACCTGGTTACCGCTAGGGCTTAGAGTCATGCGAAAAGTCGAAAAAATTACCCGCGAGGAGATGGAAAAAGCCGGCGCATTAGAAGTCTTGATGCCGGCCCTGCAACCCGCCGAGTTGTGGCAGGAGACAGGTCGTTGGGAACAGTATGGACCCGAACTGGCCCGCTTACAAGACCGCCACCAACGCGATTTTTGTCTGGGGCCGACGCATGAGGAAATCATTACCGATTTGGCGAGGCATGAGATTAAAAGTTATAAGCAGTTGCCGATTACCTATTATCAAATCCAAACCAAATTCCGGGACGAAATACGGCCACGATTCGGCGTGATGCGTTCGCGCGAATTCGTCATGAAGGATGCTTACTCTTTCCATCTCGATCAGGAATCCCTTCAAGAGACCTATCAAGTCATGTATCAGGCCTACAGCAATATCTTCAACCGCTTCGGTTTGCAATATAGGGCTGTGATTGCCGACTCCGGATCGATCGGCGGTGCGGTATCGCACGAATTTCATGTATTGGCCGAATCCGGAGAGGATGCGATTGCCTTTTCGACTAAAAGCGATTATGCCGCAAACATCGAAAAAGCCGAGGCGTTAATGCCCGCAGGCGACAGGGGGCCGGCTACCGAATCTCTCAATCTAGTGGACACTCCGGATCAACATTCGATAGAAGAAGTCAGTGCTTTTTTCGGGATTGCCAAATCCTGCTGCCTAAAAACTTTGATCGTCAAAGGCGAAGAAGACGAGTTAGTCGCTTTGTTATTACGAGGCGATCATGAATTGAATGCGATCAAGGCCGAAAAAATTTCCGGTATCGCAGCTCCCTTGCAATTAGCCGACGAAGAGCAAGTGCTGTCTGTTTGTAATGCAAAGCCCGGCTCGGTCGGTCCTTTCGGTCTGAAAATTAAAATCATTGCGGATCGTAGTGTCGTCTCGATGTCCGATTTTGTATGCGGAGCCAATCAAGACGGCAAGCATTACCGCGGCGTGAATTGGCAGCGGGATATTCCTTTGCCTGAACAAATCGAGGATTTACGCCTCGTGGTCGAAGGCGATCCGAGCCCGGACGGACAGGGCACGATTACGATTGCTCGAGGTATCGAGGTAGGTCATATTTTTCAACTGGGTACGAAATACAGTTCGGCGATGAAAGCCGACATCATCAACGAAGGCGGTAAGAATCAGACAATGATCATGGGGTGTTACGGCATCGGTATTTCGCGGATTGTTGCGGCGGCGATCGAGCAGAACCATGACGATAATGGCATCATCTGGCCGGCTCAATTGGCTCCGTTCCAAGTGGCCTTGTGTCCGATGAATATGCATAAATCGGAACGTTTGCGTACGGCAGTCGAAAAATTGTATCGAGAACTGCTCGACGCCGGAATCGAGGTGTTATTTGACGATCGAAAAGTCCGAGCCGGCTTCATGTTTTCCGATATGGAATTGATCGGTATTCCGCATCGTGTCGTAATCGGCGACCGCAGTCTCGACTCCGGCATGATCGAATACCGGGCTCGGACTGCGAGTGAAAGCCAAGAATTGCCGATGACTGAATTAATACCTTTTTTGTTGCGACAATTGAGTTGATGATTCGCTACGAATAGCGGTGATTCTGAAATTGAGCATTATCGCTGCATTTAGAGCGTGCGGCGTACTAAATGCAAAAATCTTCGCCCAGTACTAATGATCAAAATGTGAAATAACTAACATAAATTAAAGGTTTTGGTAAATATCGAATCCAAAGTGTGAATTCGTCACAAAAAAGCAGCATGGACTCAGGTTAGTCTGTGCTGAACATTTTTTAAGGATGAGTTCAAATGAAATTTTTACCGAGACCGATCATTTGCGAACGCTGTGGCGATGAGATTTTGCCATCGGAACAAAGCCGGCCCGACGATTGCATTTGTCCTTGGTGCCGGCATATGATGATGGAAGCAAGCGAAATTCATCAAAAAACCAAAAGAAAGCGTTCCCCTCACTTAATCTTGCTTAATCATCGCAACTGAACCCCCCAGCAAAGTTAATAGCTCCAAGACGTTATTTATAACGAAACCCTTAGGGCTTCGATGGCGGAGCCTTTCGGAAATTGACAGATATCCTTTTTCTGCTTTAGAGTGCCGCTCTGACCGAATGCTATTGTGTGATAAATAATATAACTAATCAGGAGCGCATAAAATGGCAAAACCATTGATTCAATTGGCACTAGATTCTTTGGATTTCGACAAAACCCTTGAACTTGCTTCGCAAGCGGCACCTTATGTCGATATCATTGAAATCGGTACACCCTGTATCAAGTTCAACGGGCTTGAATTGGTCAAGGAAATTAAACGCAGATTCCCCGATAAGTTGTTACTGGTCGATCTTAAAACGATGGATGCCGGTGAATACGAAGCCAGTCCATTCTATGAAGCCGGTGCGGATATCTGCACGGTACTTGGAACATCGGGAATTTCAACTATTAAAGGCGTTATTAACGCGGCAAAAAAATATAATGCCGAAGTTCAAGTCGATTTGATTAATGTCGAGGATAAAGCGAGTTGTGCTGCGGAAGCCGTGGCGGCCGGTGTGCAAATTATCGGCATTCATACCGGCATCGATGCCCAGGCGGCCGGTCATACACCCTTTACGGATTTACAAGATTTATTGCGCTTAGGGCTCAATACTCGAGTATCTGTTGCCGGCGGTATCAAGCCCGAAACTGTACGCGATGTTGTTAAAGCCGGAGTTGACATAATTGTCGTAGGCGGCGCAATTACAGGCGCGCCATCTCCAGCCAATGCCGCTAGAAAAATTCAACGCTTGGTCAATAGCAAGGGCACGCATCGTGAATTTGTCGTCGATAAGATTTCGGATGTCTTATATGTAACCGATGATTCTTATGATAGAAAACTAACGAGCATGCTCGATCAGGCGCGCCGAATTTTTGTTTCAGGTGCGGGACGGTCGGGCTTGATTGGCCGCTTTTTTGCCATGCGGTTGATGCATAGCGGTTACGATACCAGTGTGGTCGGCGAAATCGTTACCCCCAGCATCAAGCAAGGCGATTTGCTGATTATTATTTCCGGCTCCGGCGAAACCGAACAACTCGTTGCCTTTACTAAGCGGGCACGGGATATCGGCGCACAAATTGTGCTGATTTCAGCGAAAAACGAGTCGACAATCGGCGACATGGCCGATGCCGTGTTTAGAGTCGGTAGCCCGGAACAGTATGGCAAGGTTGTCGGTATGCCGATGGGTACGGTTTTCGAACTTTCAACTTTGGCATTTTTGGAAGCGACCATCTCTCATGTCATCCACGAAAAAGGCATTCCGGAGGAAGAAATGAGATCGAGACATGCGAACCTAGAATAAGTTTCGTCGAGTAACGTCTACCGAGATTGCGGCATACGGAAGTGCCTATCGTGGCATATCCGAACTTGGGGTTCCGATTAGGTATGCTCATCGTAGATCAAAATTCGGCACCTGGGTGACCATCAAAGGCCCGGCACCTAAATCCAGCACCTAAATTCCATAGGTCTTTGGCAATGATTCAAAATCATGGCTTATTTAGTTGCTGGATGAATTATCCAAGATAATTAACCATAGACAATGGGCAATGGAATTTAGGTGCTGGGCCTACCAAGCGAGTTCCCGACTCCTCAGCAAAGCTCATAGTTCCAGGGCGTTATTTATCACGAAATCCTTAGCAGCGGGGACCTGTACTAAAGCTTGAGGCGTATAGCTCCAAACCCCCTGCTTTACGATTGTCTTGGAATCGTCTATTCCTTTTATCCCATATTATTAAGACGCGCTTTAGCGCATCCCTTCCTTAGCTTTGGTTTCTCAAGGCTAATTTCAAACAGACTGCTCAAGCAACCGTTGTTATAATAGCCGGCATTGTGTGTCGGTCAAAGATGTTGATCGGTACTTCGCAGTGTAAGGCTGTTAAATTTCGATTAGCCATTCTTTATAGTTTCGATAGCGTACTTTATTCAGGAGATAAGTGTTTTGGCACAAATGCAGGATATTACCAGCCCAATGACATTGCTGGAAAAACGAGCAACCGGTTCATTGGCGGGCATTTACGCATTAAGGATGTTAGGATTGTTTATGATTATGCCGGTGTTACCGTTGTTTGCCGAGCATTTGGAAGGATCCACGCCGCTTTTAATCGGATTATCGGTTAGTATTTATGGATTAAGTCAGGCATTATTGCAAATCCCTTTCGGGCTAATGTCCGACCGCTTTGGGCGAAAAAAATTAATTATCCTGGGCTTATTGTTGTTTGCAGCCGGCAGCGTGCTTTCGGCGATGTCGACGACGATTTACGGCGTGTTATTCGGCAGGGCGTTGCAAGGTTCAGGAGCCATCGCAGCAGTCATTATGGCCTTGGTCGCCGATTTGACCCAGGAGGTCCATAGGACGAAAGCGATGGCCTTGATTGGTATCAGTATCGGCGTTTCGTTCGGCATCGCGATCTCTATTGGACCTGTCCTTGCCGGTTATGTCGGTGTTGAGGGTATCTTCTGGTTGACGGCGCTGCTCTCGTTAGCGGCAATAGTCGTCATCGTTTATATCGTTCCGAACCCGATACAATCAAAAGTTCACCGCGATGCCGAACTGATTCCGGGCCAGATAAAGCATGTGTTAAAAAATGCCGAGCTGCTAAGATTCAATTACGGTATCTTTATTCTGCATTTGATATTAACGGCCAGTTTTATTGCCATTCCACTATTGATGAGGGATGCCGGATTAGGCGGCAGTCAACATGGACAAGTCTATTTGCCTGTGTTTATCGTTTCTTTATTGGCCGCAGTACCTTTTATTATTTTGGCTGAAAAAAAGCGTAAAATGAAACCCGTTTTTATCGGTGCGATTGCTGTTATCGTTGTATCTGAATTAGGTTTACAGTACTTTCATCAAAGTTTGACCGGGATCATTGTTTTTCTTTGGTTGTTTTTTTGCGGTTTCAATTTGCTCGAAGCCACGTTACCTTCATTGGTTTCCAAAACCGCACCGGGTGACATGAAAGGAACGGCTATGGGTTTTTATTCAACTTCTCAATTTTTAGGGGCTTTTTTAGGTGGTGCGCTTGGAGGCTGGAGTTATGGCGAATTCGGAGGTAGCGCTGTTTTTATCATGAGTGCTGTAGCGGGAGCGAGTTGGTTGGTAGTATCTTTTACAATGAAACCGCCGCGTTATCTTGCCAATATGCTGATTTCCATTAGCAATCTTACCCGAATTCAAGCCGAGCAACTCACTGAAGAGATCCTCAGGGTTACCGGAGTTGAGGAAGTTAAGCTGCATTTCGGCGAAGGGGTTGTTTATCTAAAAGTCGATAATCGGTTATTGGATAAGGAACGTTTACAGTATTCGATAACTCAGTTCGATTCCTGATAATGTAAACGATTTTTTGCTATTTTATGACGTATCCTAAATTTTTAAATGGGTCACGGATTCGCTTAAGGATCTCGCGATCAATGATTTCCTCAAGCTATGGGCTTTGTCGGAAAATCCATCACACAGAAATATTCCGGTACTAAATGCTTCCTGATGAGCCGTTAGGTTGATTTATCGGGGTTACTCATGGAAAGCTACCCTTGAGAGTTTATATAGGGTGTTGAAATTTACCGATTCTCATGTCGGATAGAATGACTGCTTTATGGATTTTGAGAAAATAACTAGGACTTTATAGCCTATGATTATCAACAAATTCGTAACTATTCAGCCCCCGGCAATTATCGTTCTCACGCTGGAGCGTGGGAACGATAGCGGGATGTGAATAATTACACAAATTCCAAGATAGCTTGAGCGCCGTTGGGTGCGCATCGCGCATCTTTCAAAAATATTTTGAGTTTAAAAAGCGGGAATACGGCAATTAGCTAAAAGCAGCTTTTTTCGACAGCCTAGAGTTTTATATTTTTTGATCAATCGTTTTTCGGAGAAAACATGCTAAACAAAGTAACATTAATCGGCAACCTCGGGGCCGACCCCGAAGTTCGCTATATGCCTAGTGGCGAAGCGGTAACAAATATCAGTCTAGCCACGACGATGCGCTGGAAAGATAGACAAACCGGCGAGCGGAAAGAGTCTACCGAATGGCATCGCGTGGTTTTTTTTAGAAGACTCGCCGAAGTTGCCGGCGAATATTTAAAAAAAGGCAGTCAGGTCTATGTTGAAGGCCGCTTGCAAACGCGAAAATGGCAAGGTCAAGACGGACAAGACCGTTACACGACAGAAATCGTTGCTAACGAAATGCACATGCTGGGAAGCCGAAGCGGCGGCACCGCCAATTATTCCGATAATCAAGGTGCTTATTCGTCACAGAGCACAGCTCCAGCACAATCTAGACCTCAATCTACACCCTCAAACTCAGCGCCACCGCCTTACGACGATTTTGATGACGATATCCCGTTTTGAATCATTGAGGGCAAATTTTTGTATTCAATCTCGTGACTTTCGCGGATACCCCAGCGTCGAATTTTGATCTGCGATGGTATAAAAGCGGGCGACTCAAATGAGTTTGCTCAATGTTCTGATTGATTATCCATTATTACGAAGAGGTTAAATGTGGATATAGCGTCGTTAATCGGCTTTTTATTGGGCATAGGGATTATTACGGCCGCCATTGCTACCGGCGGCGATGTTATGTTGTTTGTAAATCTGCCCTCCATATTAATCGTCATAGGCGGTACTTTCGGCGTATCGTTGATGCGTATCCCGATATCCGATTTTTTAAGGTCCTTCGGTGTTTTAGGGAAAGCTTTTTTAAATAAAAGGGAAGACCCTGCTGTGTTGATCGAAGAAGCCGTAAGGCTTTCCGATGTCGCTCGAAAAAACGGTCTACTAGCCTTGGAAAATGAGGCTATTGAGAACGAATTTATGAGAAAGGGTATCAATCTATGTGTCGACGGGCATGATCCTGCTTTCGTAAAAAAAATGCTGTCTCAAGAAATTAACCAAATGATATCGCGTAACGAAGTAGGGCAAGATATGTGGAAAGGGGTCGGCGATTTAGCGCCGGCAATGGGTATGATCGGAACATTGGTCGGTTTAGTGCAAATGCTTGCAAATATGTCTGATCCGTCGAGTATCGGTCCTGCGATGGCCGTTGCCTTGCTGACGACACTTTATGGTGCATTAGTAGCAAACTGTTTTGCACTTCCGATCGTCGACAAACTATCTAAGGTCATGCTTTATGAAAAAACCAACAAAGAGCTTATTTTAGAAACGATTTCCGGTATTCAAGAGGGTATGAACCCTAAGGTTCTCGAGTCTTTGTTGAATTCCTATATATCCGATAAAAAGCGAAAAACCGATAATGAATAGGTGAAAAATGGCTGACGAATGCCCTAAATGCCCCCCGGTCGGAGCACCCGCATGGTTGGCGACCTTTGCCGACTTAATGTCGCTGCTGATGTGTTTCTTTGTGTTGTTGTTATCATTTGCGACCATGGATACCATCAAGTTTAAAAAAATGGCCGATTCGATGATCAATGCTTTTGGCGTACAGAAGGATGTTCCGGCATACGATATTCCAATGGGGACCAGTATTATCGCCCAGCATTTTTCGCCGGCACCGACCGAGCCCACTCCGCTAGAGGAAGTCAAGCAGACGACTATGCAAGACTCGCCGAACTTGGAAGCGGCAAAAAAACAGTTAATGGAATTGACACAGGCTGAAATTGAGGAGCAGGCAGAAAAAATCAGAGAAGATTTAAAAGAGGAAATCAAGATGGGTTTGGTTTCGGTGGAAACGGAAAATCTGAAAATCATTATTCGCATTAGCGAAAAAGGATCGTTTCCATCCGGTAGTGCGGTGCTCAATACCGGATTTGAGCCCGTATTGACTAAAATTACCGCATCGGTTAACGAGTCGCCCGGGAAAGTTCTGGTGTCGGGGCATTCTGACGACAGGCCGATTAGAACGCAGATGTATCGATCGAATTGGGAATTGTCTGCTTCTCGTGCCGTAACCGTTTCTCATTTCATGCTAGACCAACCGAGAACAGAACCGTCACGATTCGTCATTCAAGGTTATGCCGATACCCGTCCGTTAGTGCCTAACGATTCTCCTGCAAACCGGGCGCTTAATCGAAGAGTCGAGATCGTTATCGTGCAAGTAGAACCAGGCGCCGAAGAAGCAGGCCAAGAGTTTGTCGAGTAATATTGGGGGTGGCGAAGGCGATGCATCCAAAAAATATATTTCATTTCCAGGAAATTTAAATGAATCGGGATAAAGATAGACGGCGTTTTTTTCGCATTGATGATCAGGTTAATCTTTACTATAAAAAAGTAGATGAAGCGACTGCCACGCCAGCTAGTCATATGAGCGATAACGTATTGGGCAACTGTTCGTTGTCCGCCGCTTTGGAATTGATTTCACAAGAATCTCGTATCATGATGCATCGGCTCGATCGGACTATGCCGGATGTGGCCGATTATTTGAAATTAATTGAAAGTAAAATTGATTTGATTTCTCAGGCGATCATGATGCAAGGCACCGATTTTAAAGAGAAGGATACTCGCAATGCTAATTTAAGCGCATCCGGATTGGCTTTCGAATGTGCGGAGGTCTTAGCGGTCGGCGATTATCTGGAAATTAAAATGCTATTGGTTTCATGTATGGCTGTCATTGTCACTTATGGAAGAGTTATTTATTGCAAACCCAAAAAAAATCCTGAAGGCATTTATTCTCATATTATCGGTGTCGATTATATCAATATGAAGGAGCAAGATCGGGAGCTGTTGATTAGGCATGTCGTTAAAAGACAAATGCAAAAACTTCGCGAAAATAAAGAGCCTTAGTATTGACTTTAGGGACTTTCACAAAGTCCTTAATTATTTTGGCGGATAAAACGATAATTCTATTTTTACTGTGCAGTGACAATTACCGATCAACAAAAAAAAATCCTGGAGCTTCTTGCCGATGGCGAATTTCATTCAGGCCCCGTTTTAGCCGATATTCTCGGTGTTAGCAGATCGGCGGTTTGGAAACAGTTACACAACTTAACCGAACTAGGCTTGGAGCCCATCGCAGTAAGCGGCAAGGGCTACCGCCTGAAACGGCCGATCGAATTTTTAAGCAGTGAAAAAATCGAATCCGTGTTAATGGATAATGTTCGTTTAAACATTTCGGATTTAAACATCCATGACCGGCTTGACTCAACGAATAACCATTTGATCAACCTTGCTAAAAGCGCAGCCCGGTCCGGAACGGTTTGTTTGGCTGAGTTTCAAACTGCAGGTAAAGGCCGGCGAGGCAGGTCTTGGGTATCGCCGTTCGGTTCAAATATTTACCTATCGCTCTTGTGGCACTTTCACAACGGCCCCTCTGCTATTTCAGGCTTGAGTCTTGCTGTCGGCGTTTCCGTGATCAGGGCCTTGGCATCCTTAGGTTTATCCGGTATCGGTTTAAAATGGCCGAACGATATTTATTGGCAGGAACATAAATTAGGCGGGATACTCATCGAAGTGACCGGAGAGACTCATGGGCCTTGCGCGGCTGTGATCGGTATTGGGTTGAATATTTATATACCGGATCGTGAAGCGGCAATGATCGATCAAGCTTGGATTGATTTAACTCGGATTATGGGAGGGATATCCATTTCGAGAAATCGTTTAGCCGGAACGCTGTTGAATGAATTATTGCCGGTACTTGCCGATTATGAAAACCATGGCTTAACACCTTACTTAGATGAATGGCGAACTTATGATTGCCTGGAAGGGCGTCCTGTCGTTATCTATCATGGCGATTCTGCAATAACAGGCAATGCTGGAGGAATCGACAATAATGGCTTGTTTTGTTTAATGACTGCCGACGGCAAAGCCTGTTGTTTTGCATCCGGCGAAGTAAGTTTTAGCAAGAATTGACCGAATGGACTTATTGGTCGATATAGGTAACTCTCGTGTAAAGTGGGGATATAACGATATTCGTTTAGAACCGGGAGTGCCTGTTATTCATCAAGATAGTGATTTTGAAGTCCGGTTGTTTTCGATTTGGCGAACCTTGCCGAAATCGCCGCAACGTATGGCTATTTCCTGCGTGGCTTCGAAGACCGTTCTAGATCAGGTTAAGACAATTGCTCTAGACTTGTGGCCCTCGTTGTCCATAATCCAAGCTCATTCCGTAGCCGAAGCGTATGGTGTTCGAAATGCTTATGAATTTCCGGAAAAACTGGGCGTGGATCGTTGGTTGTGCCTGATAGCGGCTAGGCATTATTGGTCGGAACCGGTATGTATCGTCGATTGCGGGACAGCCATTACCATTGATGCGATGGACCGAAACGGTTGTCATTTGGGAGGGCTTATCTGTCCGGGTTTAATCCTTATGAAGCAATCTCTGTCAAATGGCACGGCCAATTTACAGTTTTCCGCACAAAGCGGTTTGCCGAACTTGGCTCGAAATACGAGCGATGCTATTGATAATGGCGCCCTTTATGCCGTTATCGGTTTGATCAAGAGCGTGATAGCAGATTTAAACAAGCCTGTTAAGGATGTAGCCGTAAATAACTCCCCCATTTTACAGAGAGATCGGTTGCTTGATTGGCTGGTGTCGGCGGCAGAGAAAGCTGTCGCCAAGCCTACACGAACGTATTCACGGCGTCCTGTTAAGCGAGTTGCCGAACCCTCAAAAAAGGTCATAGTTCCAGGGTGTTATTTATCACAAAATCCTAAGTTAGTTTTAACCGGTGGAGACGCGGGCGATATTGCCCCTCATCTTGATAATGTATCTTGTGTTGTACCGGACTTGGTCTTAAAAGGCTTGTCATTGATTCTCGCGGAATAAGCTATGAAACTATTGGCCTTATTGCTAATAATACTCAATATCACTTTTTTTTTATGGCAATATCATTCCGGCGCTATTTCATTGGAGCGTGATGTTCTCATCGATACAGCGGACACAGGACAGCAAATTACCTTAATTTCGGAACTAAACGACTCATCGAGCCTTAAGCAAGCGCGATCCGGGTTATTATGGTGTGCTGCCGGTACGGCGATTGAACAATCGATTCGCAGTGCTATATTCGTTTCAGATTTTAGTTTAGCGCCTTCTTCGGGGGCAAGATCCGATTTGCTTCTAGCCGAATGGCTCGATGTGCATTTCGTTTCACATCAAATGTCTCCAACGCGGCCAAAAGAATCACCCTCCATTATCGCTTCCAACGATGCCTCGATAGCCTTGACTAAGGAAACTCCAACACCCCCAAAAACCAATATTTCGGATGAAACTAATCGTCATGCCAGCCAAGTGATTGAGCGAACAGAAATTGACGCCGCAAACGGTCTGCTTGTTAAAAAACAAGAAATTCTGCCCAAAAAAAATAAGGTCGACTCTAGTATGTGTTATGAGGCCGGGCCGTTTGATACGATGCAGCAATTTTACAGCTGGCGAAAACAGACGGGCATCAATTCCGCTTCGATCAAATCTGTGAGAAGGGAAGAGCAAAAGATTAGCGATTACATGGTGTACTTGCCGGCCGGTGAAACTTATGAACAATCATTGGCAAATGTTGAACTTTTGAAACAAAAAGGAATTACCGATTATTGGCTGTTCCGGAAAGGCGAAGTTAAAGGAGATATTTCATTAGGTGTTTTTTCTAGCGAAATTAGAGCGGAGACTTATAAAAAACAATTGGCAACCAAAAATCTGGACGCTTTAATTAAACCTCGCTATAAAAAAGCTCAACGAATTTACGCTCATATTCATATCAAACAGGAATACGAAGACAATTTGATTATCATCCGCGACCGATGGCAGAAAACGCATCCTGACTTTGCCATCAAGGTCAATAACAGCTGTGTTTTTAATTGAAAAAAGCGCTTTAGCCCCCTGCTTCTACCATAGAAAATTGTAAAGGAATCAACATTCCTTCTAGCGATAATCGCAGGATCATAGAGCCGCAGATCATATTTCGTTAGCAATCGGGCTTTAACTGAGCTTGATACAGCGTTAGAATAGCCCTTCTAAAATTATTGTGATAGTTAAGGTAAAGTTAAGGATTTAATTTATTGACTTTAATCATTACGAATAATACCTATAATTAAATCGTACCGATTTATTCTCCTGATTAATTATCGCTTGCACATGAAAAAAATGTTTAAAAATTTGTTCGCTGTAATCGCCATGGTTACGTTAATGTTCACGGTATTTTCCGTAAACGCGTCAGGAAAAAACTTATCTCTAAAGTCATCGGCAGCGATTGTCATGGATCAAGAAACGGGAATGATTCTTTACGAAAAAAAATCGCAAAATGTCATGCCTATCGCTTCCATTACCAAATTGATGACGGCAATGGTGTTGCTTGATTCCAAGCCTAACTTAAATAAATCCATTACGATTTCGAAACAGGATATCGACACATTACGTCACAGTCGTTCGCGTTTACCTGTGGGAACAAAATTAACACTAAAGGAAATGATGAGGTTGGCGCTGATGTCGTCCGATAACCGTGCGGCTTCCGCTTTATCCCGGTCCTATCCCGGCGGTAAACCCGCTTTCGTCAAGGCCATGAATCGTAAGGCGCGAGCTCTCGGATTAAAAAAAACTCGTTTTCGCGATCCTACCGGTTTGTATACTGAGAATAAGTCAACAGCGAGGGATTTAGCCAAGCTTGTCGCCTACGCGACTAAATACCCATTGATTAGAACGATGACGACCACAGAAAGTCATACTCAAAAAGTCGGCAAGCAATTGCTTAAATATAATAATACCAACATTCTGACTAAAAATCCTAATTGGAAAATCGGTCTATCGAAAACCGGTTTTATCAATGAGTCCGGCAAGTGCCTCGTCATGCAAACCTGGATAAATAACAGGCCAACGATCGTTGTATTACTCAATTCATGGGGTCAATTGACGCCGGTTGGCGATTCTAATCGAATCAAAGAATGGATGAGCGGTATTTCGGTGGCCGAGTTACAAAAAAGAGGGTGATTCATCCGCTTCTAATTGTATATGTCGATAAACATTAACGTATTCAAGCGCCTTTTTATAGGCATGTCATTCTGTTTATTGTGTTCTTGTCAGCTTTTGCGCGGGCCGGATACGATATCCTCACTCGAATTTTCACCGATTAGGGAATTTCCTTTATTCGATGGTCAAACAATTATTGGTGTTGCTGCGCAAATAGAAACTGATGAACAAGATTCTTTGCTGGTAATCGGTCGGCATTTCGGTTTGGGGTATGATGAAATAACCCGAGCCAATTCTAACCTAGACCCATGGTTACCGGAGCCGGGCAGTAGAGTACGTTTGCCATTGAGATTCATTATTCCCAAAGCGCCTCGAAAAGGTGTTGTGTTGAATTTAGCGGCTAAGCGACTTTTTTTATACAACAAAAAAAACGGTCATAAAGTGCTGACCTACCCAGTCGGTATCGGCCGGGAAGGATGGGAAACGCCACAAGGCTTGACCCGAATTACTGCGAAAACTGCGAAGCCTAGTTGGACGGTTCCCGAATCGATTCGACGCGAGCATGCCAAAAAAGGCGATCCTTTGCCTAGAGTTGTCCCCGCTGGCCCGAACAATCCGCTTGGGGACTATGCTTTACGATTAGGTTTTCCCGGTTATCTGATCCATGGCACCAATAAACCCTATGGCGTCGGCATGGAAGTAAGTCATGGTTGTGTTCGGCTATATCCTGAAGATATTGCAAAGCTATTTCGGCATGTCACTGTCGGCTCACAGGTCAGGATTGTTAATCAGCCTTTCTTAACCGCATGGGATGGCGACACGCTTTTTTTGCAAGCTTATCCGCCTACGGATAAAGATCCGAAACAAGTCAATCGACTTGTTCAGGACTTGATGGCGCGCTTGCAAAAAATTGAACAAGAATCCGGTCAACCGATCGATTGGGATAAAGTTCAGGCGGCAATCGATCGTTCCGATGGCGTTTTAACACCTATTTTAAATGACGATACAGATGATTTTTATTTGACCATATCGCGTCCCTCGATCAAGTTTAATCGGCCGATTCCCAAGGCAATCGATGCCGATGCATGGAAACTGAGCGTGGCAACATTGCCAAATGAGAAGCAAGCTCGTCAATTCGCAGCCATGCTGAATCATCAAGGTCCTCCAATTCCAGCGCATGCCTTTGCTACAAACGTGATTGCAGGGCCTTTCTCTAGCTCTCAAGATGCGGCTTCGGCAAAAAAACGCTTGCTATCGGAGTTTTCGATTACCTCGCAACTCATGGAGCCCGGTAAAATGGTCGAAATTCCTCAGGCATCTCAAGAAAACACTATTTTTACTAATCTACTGACTTTTTTCGATTGATACCCGTCGGTTAATTCACCCATTTTGATCATTCTTCCCCGTATTTAGAGGATGAGAAGTAGGTTCGTCGAGAAATCCAGCACCACCAACTCCTCATATATACGTTAATATCGGTATCAAGCTAGAAATTAAGATACCAATTGATTGAAATGATGTGACTCATAAAATCTTGAGCAGTGGCTTTATAGATATATTGATTCATATAGCCGATTTCGGTTCTGATGTGCTCATCAAAATTATACCCAATGCCGGCGAAGGCTCGGTTTTGATCGAAACCGTTCACAGATTTCCAATCAGTTTTATTAATGTCGATAAAAACTTCGTTAGTCGCGACCAAGCTAAAGTTAGGTGCAAAAGTCAAAGGCAGTGATATTTTAAACAATTGACGATAACGCCATCCGACATCGTTACCGATTTGCATAAACCGTTGTTCTAATCGGCTACGACTGCTGAATGTTCCGAAAGAAAACGGTTGATTCCATAACAGTTGCTGCCAAATGCGATGTTCATCGAAGGGCTCACTTACAAAGGGTTCTTCGGTCGGTATAAACGCATAACCAAGCCACATAGTCAGTGTTTCACTGAGCGCATAGCCTAAACCGGTTCGCAGCATACCTTGCGAAACTTGCGACGTGTCGTTGCCGAATCGACCCTGGCCCTCCAGCCAATATCGGTACTTTGAAAGATCGGGATCGATTGCATCTAGGCTTCCAATAGCCGTAACAGTGCCCCAAGTTTGAAAATCTTCCTTAGGGCCGGCAATCAGATCATTGCCATGAAAGAAACAGAATACTAATAATAAACTAGATAAACCTAAATAATATTTTTTTAACATTCCTGTATTTACCGTGAGTGATGATGACGCCATATTATGGCGATGATGAAAGTTCATACCCTTTTTGAGTCGAACTTCGGCGCGACACGCTAGAAAATGCCTTAATACGCATCCATCTGGCTCTGATTATACCTTTCGCACTTCAAATTTCGGCAGTGCCTAAGGAGAGGCGCAGGGGGCTGGCAAAGAGTCTACATGGACGTATTCACGGCGTCCTTTGGCGGGCCCCAGTGCCGAATTTTGATCTACGAAGGATATTTTGTTAAGAGTCATTTATTGAACATCGCACGAAGGCATAAAGCAAAAAATTTAGTCCGATAAATAATATTCAATCGTTGAAACGACTCGTATTTTTTTTATATGCGGATTGTTCGTATCGCGAGGTTCGATAGAAAATTGTCCTTGTGACGCTCGTTTAATCTTGCCGAGTTTGCTGCTGGAGTCTTCGGCAAATTTTTCTGCGACTTCACGGGCTTTGGTGGTCGCCTCTTCAATCATCTCAGGTTTTATTTGATTGAGTTGCGTAAATAAGAACTCGGTTCGATTTTGGTAATCCTGCGCCGTAAAGACAATGCCTTTTTTACCCAATTCCAGTAAACCGTTCATAGCGGAACGTACCTGATCCACATTGGTAGAGTAAACTGTGACGGTTTGTATCGCACTGTATCTGAATTCGACTTTTCCGCTATTTTGATAACTTTGCGCAGACTTATCGGTAATGGAGGGAGTTGAGACAGAGACTTCAACTTCAGCAACACCGGTTTTTTTCAGAAAAGCTTTGATCGTTTCTGTGTTTTTTTCAAGAGCCTCGTAAAGTAAGCTAAGCTCGTTATCCGCAACCGTAAATTGAATCGGCCATATCACGATATCAGCAGGAAATTCTCGTTCCGACAATCCTTTAACAGTGACGCTACGTTCAAATTCTTTGAATTTAATCGCGGCATGGCTCAGTAAGTATCCCAACGAGAACAATTGCATATTCTGGCCCAACCTGAACACCCATTCTGGAGCAATCTGAACACCCATTCTGATTCAAGTTGAACACTGATTCTGG
>Ga0180009_10002510_pt1 | contig 21591 bp, 13 predicted proteins | sample OS_PC_MetaG_FD_123537 | JGI IMG/M metagenome (GOLD analysis project Ga0180009, IMG submission 123537) | Groundwater microbial communities from the Aspo Hard Rock Laboratory (HRL) deep subsurface site, Sweden - OS_PC_MetaG | ecosystem: Environmental > Aquatic > Deep subsurface > Groundwater...
CTGTGGTGCCTCGCGCCGTCCGGCGCACAGCCCTGAGCGCCCGACGGGCCGGCGTGCGAGAGGATGAAAAACCGACACTGCCGGTGACCGCGTCCAATCAAACCGCTCTGAAGCTATCGGGCCACGGACGCTGTTACACAACGCATACCGATTGATGGGGTTTGTTCATCATACGTGTCGCTTCTCTCAAAAAGGGACAAATCCGAGCGTCGGTTCCAGGCACTACCCCCGGCGATTACCTGGAGTTGGTGGATCTCATCGCACACATACGGCTGCGGATCCACACAGCCCATCTCACCGTCGCACACCTCCATTGCGCTCTTGCATCCGAGCAGGTACTCGAAGACATTGCCGGTCATGTCCAGCAGGCCATACGGCGAGGCGCCGGCGGGAGCACTGCCAACTGACCAGGTGATCGGGCCGGAGAGTGTTTCGGCGCAGCCATCTCCATTTTCGTAGTCACCGCCCGTGCCGTTGACGTCGAAGTTGGCCAGGGTGCAGTCCGGAGTGGATGAACCCCAAGGATAAGGCCTTCGGTCGTCTCCCTGAGCCGCACGGAGCCACTGGGCCTCAGTGGGCAAGTCGCCTCCCTGAGCTTGGCAGTACTCTCCGGCCTGTTCTACGGTCAGGCAATTTACGGGATGGTCGTCTCGCGAGCGATCCGTGGGACTGAAGTTACAGCGGTGGTCCTGCTCCGACGGGGTGGGGCCATCCCCGGTGCAGCCGCCATCATCGCGGCAGCTCCTGAGCTCGGCCACGGTGACCTCGGTCTTGCCCATACAGAAATCCGACGACAAGGTGACCTTGTACTCGGCGTTCACCCCCATGGTGAATGTGCCTCCAGGCACAAGGAGATAGCCTGACGGGCATAGCACTGAGCTGTTATTCTGGTTGTTGCTATTCTGCGGCGTATCGCTGTCGCCGCAGCCAGCAAAGCCCAGCAAGCAGGCAGCCAGCAGCACAGACAATACGCGATTTCCGCCAGACAAATACGCCGCAGGTCGTATCTTCATCAGGGTCCTCCCCGTTGTGGGCCGTGCCGCATACCACTTCTCAGCCGCTGCTCTGACAGGACTGGCTCCCTGTAATGATTGTAACATCGACGGACCCGAGGCGCCCAACCCCAATGCTTCAGAACTCGAGATGTTGGGAATTGTCTCACGATCCATCTCGCACGCGCCTCCCGTCCCCGCTCGTGTACGTGGGGCTCAACCCGATGAAACTACCGGTAGAAACGAAATCTTGGTCTGAACGACGAACAAGTCGCCGGGGGGAGTGACGGAGGTTCAGATGGAGACGCAGTTTCGGCCGGCGGCCTTGGCGCGGTAGAGGGCGCGATCCGCCGCGGCGATGAGCTCGAGCAGCTTGGCGCCGTCGTCGGGGAAGGAGGCCACGCCGATGCTGATGGTGGGCCGCAGGGTGATGCCGTCCTTGTTCAGTCCGGCCGACTCGAGGGCCTCTCGGATCTCTTCGGCCACCGCCAAGGCCCCGCGCTTGACGAAGCCCGGCAAAAAGGCGGTGAACTCATCGCCGCCGAAGCGACAGGCCTCGCCCCGCTGTCCCAGGACCCGCGCAATGAGCCTGCCGGTCTCGCCGATACAGTGGGCGCCAAAGAGGTGGCCATGGGTGTCATTGATGATCTTGACGCCGTCCATGTCCATCATCAGGATGGACAGGTTCAGCCCGTTGGCGCGCGCGCCCTCCAGCGAGTAGTCCAGGGCGTCATCGAAACTGCGCTTGGACTCCAGCCCGGTGAGCGGATCCGTGGACACGAGCTGGGAGACCATGTCCTGGAAGCCGAGGTCCATCTCGTCGGCCATGGAGAAGCGGACCACGGTGTCCCCCACGAAAATCTTCTCGCCCTCGCGCAGGGTCCACGGGTCCTTGACGAGCCCGCCGTCCACGTGGGTACCGTTGGTGGATCCGAGGTCCTCCAACACGAAGCGCTGGTTCCCCCGGGGCGCCACCCGGGCGTGCCGCCAGGAGGCCACCAGGTCCTGCAGGGGCAGGTCCGCGTCCTCTGCCCGTCCGATGATGATGGGGCGGTTCACGACCACGTTGCGGCCCAGGTCCCGCTTGCCCCCGCGAATGACCGTCAGAAACGCGATCCGGCGCTTCTCGACGCCCGACGGCTTCAGATCCGCCGGCAGCTCCCGCTGCAACGTCTTGATCTGCCACTTGTCGCGTTCTGTCATGGGCCACTCGCTCCCTCGAGCGCTACCCAGCGACCCTACAACGACCGGTGCGGACGGTCAATTCACGTCGCGGCGGCGGCGATCCGCGGGGCGCCAGTCCTCCACCGGCTCGAGGGGATACACCGGATCCCGGAACGCGTTGGACTTGAACAGATACAGATCCGTGGAACCGTGCGTGCGCACCGGGACGTGCTTCCGCGCCACCGCGGCGTAGTAGATGCGATAGTGAAAGAGCGTTTTGACCACCACGGCGTCGGCCCGCCAGGGGTTCAAGCCGAGGTCTTTGTAAAAGGCCGGCTTCACGGTGTAGGGGGCGAGCTCGGTCACGGCGAGCTGCACGTGACCCAGATCCACCACCGCGGCGCGGCCAAAGTACCGGGTCCGGGTGAGCCGCCGGAGGCGACCGCGGATCTCGAGCACCGGGTTTCGCGCCGGATCCAGACAGCCGCCCACGGCGAGCACCACCTCGTCACCAGGCGCATGCGACCACAGGGTGTCCACCGCGGCGGCGTCTCGCAGGGGCACATACCAGGTGAGCCCCTGCCCCGTTTTCAGGAGCGCCTCCAGGAAGTTGGTGTTCTCGCCGGCCGCACCGGCGCCCACCACGTCGGACGTATCCACCACGCACACGACGCCCGTCGCCCGGGCCAGACGAGCCTCGCGCACCGCGGCGATGGTCTCGGCCGGCTCCAGGAATCGAGGCGGTCCGTGCACCCGCTCGGCCCAGGCGCGGTCGGCCAGCTCGTCTGCCAGGGTCTCGGCCAGCGCCGGATCGTCGTCAGTGACCACGTGCACCGCCCACCCCAGATCCGGAGAGTCATTCCACACATGGGCCATGAAGAGACTCACGCAGAGCACCCGGGGATCCCGCTCCATGGCCTTCATGCGCAAAAACACCGGCCGCATGGGCTTGAGAAAGTCGATGGTGTAGCCCCCGCCCAACACCAGCGGCAGGGAGCGCCAGGCAGACACCGGTCGGACCTGTCCGCGCACGGTGCGAATGAGCAGCTCCCCGGCCCGGGCTCCGGTGCGTGCCAGGTCCCGGTGGGGGTTGGTGCGATAGCCGGCGAGGATGTCCACAGGGTCCACTTTGTCCGGCGTAAGCTGGCCGTGAAGATCCAGGGTGATGGCGATGGGCACATCGTCACCCAGCTCCGCGCGCACCGCGGCGAGGAACCGCTCCTCGGGCTCGGCCCATTCACCCTGCCCCCGCATGGCGCCGTGCAAACTGAGAAACACGCCGTCGAGCTCGCCCACATGGCGAAGGTGGCGCAGCAGCTCGTCCCGCAGCGCCTCACAGGTGCGCGCGTCCAACGGCCCCGAGGGCATGGCCCACGAGCTCACCAGCGGCACCGGCTCCACGACGCCGCGGCCCTGACTTCGTGCCGCCCGGCAAAATCCGGACAGCTCGGCGTTGCGGATCATGCCCGGCACTTCCTGGCCCCAACGACCACAAGCCTCCGCGAGCCCGCCCGCGGCCAGGTGATGCAGCCGACGGAAGTCCTTCATCGTTGTCGGCACCGGTGAGAAGGCGTTTGTCTCCTGGCAGATTCTTGCATACCCAATGCGGGCCGGGCGGTGGGTGACGGTCCTGAGTGGTCGTTGCATGGAAGCCTCGATTGGCGACACGAAGAAGTACAGGGTCCAGCCGACACAAGCTCCACCGGCCAGGCGCGTAAGCGGTTCAGCGCGGCAGGGGGAGCCCGAGCTCCACGAGGCGGTCGCGTACAATGCGGGCGAGGGCGAGGGCGGCGCCTGTAATTCCCGCGGGTGAAGCCGTCTGCGAATGTCCGTTTCCAGCGCCCACCGTCGCGCTCGGGCCCTTGGGCGGTTGGAATCCCCGGGCCGGTGCCGGCAGATCGTCAGTGCCCCGAGGCTGGGTAAAGAGGCGGTTGATGAACATGATGAGCAGCCGCTCGGCAAGCTTGGGCGGCAGCACGTTCATGATGTCGTTGATGTCGGCCATCTTGTCCGGTACGCCCACGCTGTCCATGCCCGCCATGCCGATCATCTTGTTAAAGACCGTGTCGCTCAGCCGGTCGGGGTTCAGCCCACCGAACATGGTGGACACCGCCGAAGCGAGCTTGCTGCCGCGTTTGGCCGTCACCTCATTACACACCGCGCGCAGGTCGCGGAGCATGGCGTCGGTGTGCTCCACGTTGCTCGGGTTCACCGACAGGTGGATACACTCCTGGTGGTGCTCGTACTTGAGCTGGGCCTGGATGTGCCACCCCTTGGCGTTCATGGCGTCAATGATGTGAAAGACGTTGAGCGTGTCGGACGTGAACGCCAGGAGCGGCATGTCCGAGTTGCCCTGGAGGCGGAGTTGGGGAATGGCCGAGATCCCCTCCTTGAGCCGGGCGGTGGTGTCCCACAGGTTCTGGGCGATGTCCCGATATCCGTCCCGGCCGATGAAGTTGAGCACGGCCCAGGCGCCGGCCATGGGGCCTGCCCCTTTGGTGGATTGCACGCTGGTGTTCACAATGGTGTAGCCCGTCCAGGTGGCGCAGGCGAAGATCTGGTGCCGGCGCATTTCCGCGCTTTTGTGCAGCACCACCGAGGCCCCCTTGGGGGCGTAGGCATACTTGTGCAGGTCCATGGAGATGGACGTCACGCCGGGCACGGAGAGGTCGAAGTCCGGGATATCGGCGCCCATCTCCTTGAAGAACGGCAGCAGGAAACCGCCGATGCAACCGTCCACGTGCAGCAGCAATCCGTGCTCCAGGGCGAGCCGGCCCAGATCCGGGATGGGATCCACCGTGCCGTAGGCGTAGCAGGAGGCCGAGCCCACCAGCAGGATGGTGTTGCTCGTAATGTGCCGCCGCATAGTGTCGGCCTCCACCCGGAGGGTCTCAGCGTTCACGTCGGCGAGCACCACCTTCACGTCCAGGTAGTGCGCCGCCTTGTGGAAGGCGGCGTGGGCCGTCACGGGCAGAATCATCTCGGGTGCGATGATGTCTGGCCGGTTGGCGCGAAAGTAGTCCCGGGCGGTCTTGACCGCCAAAATAATACTCTCGGTTCCACCGCTGGTAAACGTGCCAGCAGTCTCGGCGTCCCCGCCCAGATGCGCCGCGCACATGGCCACCACGCGGTTCTCCAGCTCCAGCACGCTGGGAAAGAACGTCGGGTCCAGGGCGTTTTTGGACATGAAGCGCCCGAAGGCGTCCTTGGCCACCTTCTCTGCCTCTTCGCCAGCGTCGAAGGTATAGGCGTAGCACTTGCCGTTTCGCCAGTCGTAGTCCTGCCCGGTGAAGGTCTCGAGCTGCCGAAAAACGTCGTCCCGGGTGAGTCCCTGCTGCGGAATCTTCATGGTGTCCTCGTGATCTATTGGCTGTCCGCCGTTGTTTTCATACCGTGCGCCAGCAGGTCAAAGGCCTCCTGGCCGAGGGCCTTGAGGTCGCCCCTGCCCGCCCCCGCGTACCACTCGTTCAGGATGGCCCGGATGACACCCATGAGCGCCCCGGCCTGGAGCCGGGCCCGCCGTCGAATCACCGCCCGCACGCGTCCCCCGGCCCGATCCCCCAGGGCTTCAGCGATGGTGCCCTCCCACTGGCGGTCCAACTCGGCGTCATAAGCCAGCACCGTGACGGAGCCCTCCACAATGCGCTGCTGAAGCATCACGCGCGACCGGTTCTCCTCATAGTCCCGGGCGAGCGCCAGGAGCGCCAGCCGCACCGTTTCCACGGGCGAATCATCCGGTTGCCGGGCCGCCAGCATCTCCTGGAATTGCTGGAGACGTCGCTCCCGATCCGGAAATACCACCGCCTCTTTGGTGGGAAAGTACCGGAAGTAGGTACGACGCGAGACCTGCGCTGATTGAGCGATCTCGTCCACCGTCACGTGCTCAAAGCCCTTGTCCGCGAACAGCTGCAGAGCCGCCTCGGCGAGGGCTTCACGGGTTTGAGCCTTTTTACGTTCGCGAAGTGTCATCGTCTCTGAGAGCCACCACAACGCTTACAACAATCTGTCACCCAGTGTCAAGTGGCATCTCGTGCCTTTTTCTTCAGCGCTCACAACGGGATCGGACACGTAGCCCTTTAGACAACCGCATATATTGGAGAATCAAACAGAAAGCGATGGCCGGAGGAATGGCCCTACGAGGCTAAATCAGACGCCCGGGAGCGCACTGACGCGGCGTCTGGGCGCCTGGCCGTAGAGCCCGGCCGTGGCAGGTACGGGGCGGAGCTCGGGTTTGGGCGCGGGGATGGGCTGATCGAGGTAGCGGGCCACGGCCTCGTCGTGCTGGACCGCGGCTCCGCGGCCGGCTCCGCTCAGGGCGGCCATGGCGCCCGTAGCGAGGGTCGCGCCGTTCATGAGGCCCCACTTCCCAGCGGTCCGCGCGAGGCTGGCCAGCTGGCGAACTCGACTCTGCTGATCCAGGGGGTGCGGAACGTGCTCGACGGCGTGACGCTGGGCGTCCGCGTAAATTCTCTCGAAGCGCTGCACCACCGAAGTGGGGTGTGAGCTCTCCCGGCTGAGCCGCGATGCGTTCAGGGCGAAGCGCGCCCGGAGCTCGTGATCGGAAAGCAGCTGCTCCACCCGGCGGGCGAAGGTCATGTCCGTGTCCGAGCGGTCCGGCTCCACCAGGAAGCCATTGCGTCCGGGGTGCACCTGGTGCGCCACGCCCATATTGTCGTCCAGCGCCACCACGGGCAGCCCACACCAGAGCGCCTCGTTGATCACGTTGCCGAAGGTCTCAGACAGGGACGTGTATAGGAACAAGTCCGCATGACCATACCAGTCCACGAGCTCGTCGTGGCGGGCCTCGCCGGCGAAGTGAATGCGATCAAAGTAGCCCGTCTCCCGGGCTTTGCCGTACAGCGCGGCGTGCTCGTGGCCATCTCCCACCAGCGTCAGGGTCAATTCGGGATCCGACGGAGCGAGCTGGCGCGCGAACAGATCAATGAGGTGCTCGAGCCGCTTCTCGCGATCGTGGCGACACACCACCAGGAGCCGCTTGCCGCGCCGAAATCCCTCCGGGAAGGGGTCCCGCCGCACGGGGCGTGAAAAGACCGCCGGATCAATGGGGCGCCCCACCACTTCGATGGGGATGGTCACACCACGCTCCCGCCAGTAACCCACGAAGTGTCGGCTCTGCACCACCAAACAGTCCGCGCGGTTGTACATGCGGGCAAACACGTGCTCCGTGTCGTCAGCGCGCTGCTTCCACCACTTGCGGAACGTCTCGTTGGCGTAAAGGCCGTCCGACAGCAAAAAATGCGAGTGGGTAGGCAGGTGCACCGTATGGGTGTTGATCACCGGCATGCCCCACATCTCGTGGGCGTAACCGGCGTACTCCAGCTGGGCGGTGTTCGTCTGGCCATGCATCACATCCACCGGCGGCCGCCGGGTCAGGTTGCGGTAGGGCCCCGGCAGGGATATGCGCACGTTGGGATGGGTCATGAAGGGCAGCCCATAAAAGAGCATGGACTCCCGATCGTTCGACGGACCTCCGTTGCCCGCGCCGGGTCCGAGCATGACCACGGAGTGGTCCCGCTTCTCGAGCTGCTCGGCCAGGAAGCGGGTGTGAATCGCGGGTCCCGACTGCACCGTGGGAGACGGAAAATCTGTAAAAATACCAACTCTCATATAGCGGTCTCCTGCAAAAGCGGGCTGTGAAACAACACACACCCTTCTAAGGCGAACGACCTACGTGCACGTTTCGATCCAACCCACGGCATCTTGGCTTTCTCGAGTATAATCAACGAGAAATTTAAACCTGGCAAGTTCTTGGCCCCGGTGTAGGTGTAGCCCTTACTTGACAGGTGTTGTCTTTTTGCTACACCTGGCCGCTGAAAACCCCTCGCGCGAGTTGCCCTGAAGCCCCCACCGAGCAGCGTCCTGGTTGGCCCGTCGAGGACCTCCCCGCCTGAGTGGTTTACGCAGCGTGCCGCGGGGTGTACCCTTGGCAGTCTCGGCCGCCACCGGGTATTCGATGGAGGTTACCGTGACCAACGACAACGACAACGACACGAGAATCACCGCAAAGGTCGGACGATCCAGCCAAAAAAAGAGCCGTGAGGCCGTGCGAGAGGCCCTGGCGCCCCTCCGCGGAGCCGCTGAGCCCTATCGGTTGGTTTTCGTATATTGCTCCATCAAACACAAACACGCCGACATCCTCGCCGAGGTGCGTCGCGAGCTGGGGGACGTCCCGATCCTCGGCTGCACCACCACCGGGGAGCTCTCCTCCCAGGGCCTGCTCACCGACGGGTTGGTCATCGCCGGCCTCGCCTCAGACTGCACCGAGGCCGCTGTGGGTCACGCCGAACGGGTGTTCGACCGCCCGGACGCCGCCGCAAGGAAGGCCGTGGACCGGGCCCAACGCGCCCTGGAAGAGCTGGGCGGCCCGGCCCGCAAGCACTACGTGTGTATTCTGCACACCGCCGGCTTCACGCTGGACCACGCCGGAGTCGAGGAGGACGTGCTCGCGGCGGTACGAGACGAGCTCGGGAACGACTGGATTGTGCTGGGCGGCTCCGCCTCGGATGGCGCACGGTTTCTGGGCAGCCGCGAGTTTGCCGGCCACCGCGTTTACGAGCAATCCGTGGTGCTCGGCCTGATCGCCACGGACCTGGACGTGCACCACGACATGGCCCACGGGTTCTCGCCCACGAGCCGGTCTTTTCCCGTCACCGAGGCCAAGGACAACCTCGTCAAGCGCATCGACGGACGGCTCGCGGTGGACTTTTACGCCGATCTCATCGGCGTCAAAGCCAAGCAGCTCACCAAGGGCCTCGGCCTGCTGCGCATGACCGACAAGGTGCCCAAGTTTCTCACGGCCATGACCCAGAAGGTGGGGCTCACTCCCCAGGTCATCACCGACCGCATCCCCTTTTATGCCTACGCGGTGGACTATCCCTTCGGCGTGAGAAGCGAAAGCGGCTCCTTCGTGCTCAAGGTCCCCAAGACCATCACCACCGAGGGCTGGCTCGAGTTCCAGACCCGCATGGACGAAGTGGCCGAGCTGCAGCTCATGCAAACCGACTCCGAGGCCATGCTGAGCGCCTCGGCGGACGCCATCGGCGCGGTGGGCCGGGCCGCGGATCACCCGCCCCGGCTGGTCCTCGTCTACGAGTGCCTCGGGCGCTACATGTACCTGCTCAAGCAGATCGACCGGGTCTTCCCCAAAATCCGCGCGGCAACGGACGCCGAGATCGTCGGCTTCTTCTCGGCCGCCGAGCAGGGCATCATGGAGGGCGTGGAGTGCCAGAGCCACAATTACACCACGTCGGTGCTGGGGCTCGGCTAGGCGCGGTGCACATCTGACGCCACGTCCTGCCCCGTGAAAAAACCTGGGGGGCTTCTCAGGCGTTCGCGGTACCATCTGAGAGGTATCCATCTCGCGGAGGTCTGAATGAGCATCGCCCCCTGGCGTGTCGGGGTGGCCGCGGCGACCCTGGCAGCGCTAGTCCTGTGGTCCCCCATCCCGGCCGCGGCGCAGCCCACCCAAACCACCCTGCAGCGCATCGACACGGCGCATCGGGCGGGCACGCTGGACAGCCCCACTCGCGACCTGTTCCGTGCCTACCGGGTGCTCGACCGCGGGCGGATCCCCGCCGCACTCCGGGCCGACCCCGGACAGGACCGCCCCCTGCGTTGTGGCAGTCGCCTCCTCCGCGCCGCGCGCCGAGCCCTGCCGCACCTGTCCGCGGCGCAGCGCCTCGACCTCGAGGCGGTGCTCATCCGCGGCCTCGAGCCCGCACTCTACGCAGACTCCCATTTTTCGGCCCATTTTGAGCTCATCGTCGGTTCAAACGGCACCGACCAGGCCACCATCGATTTCTGGCTGGACACCTTTGAGCAGGTCTGGGACGCCCATACCATCGACGTCGGCTTCGCCCTTCCCCCATGCAGTGACACCCAGCCCTTCCGCGTGTACCTCGGCAACACCGGCCCGGACGTGCCCACCATCGAGCCGGACGTCTTCGGCTGGTCCGACCTGGACGGCAGCAATTGCCCCTACGTGGTCGTGCAGGAAAACTACGCCACCGATCCGGATCCCGTGGGCATCGCGCAGGTCACCGCGGCCCATGAATATCACCACGGCGTGCAAGCCGCCTACGATTGGGGGGACCCCGACTACTGGGTGGAGGCCACCGCCGTGTGGGCCGAGGAGCTCGTTTTTGGCGCCGTGAACGACTACCTGTACTACATCAACGACAACACGTGGCTCTCTCGTCCGGAGGCAGCCCTGGCCCTCGAGGACGGCGATCACGAATACGGCAACGTGCTCTGGGTGCTCCACCTCGCCCAACGGTATGGAGGCCCGCGCGCCATCCGCCGCATCTGGGAGCGCTGCACCTTTGACACCCCCACCGACGCCACGGAGGGCTACCTGCAGGACCAGGGCGCGTCCCTGGACGTGGCCTTCGTGAGCTTCACCGCGCACCTGGCGACGGCGGATTTCGTGGACGGCGCGCTGTACGATCCGGTGCACACCCTGGCCGACGTGGTCACCTATCCCAGCGCCGAAAGCTTCACCTCACAAGTGCCCGAATCCTTCGGTTCGGGCTACGTGGTTTTCCGCCCCGCGGAGGGACCGATCCAGCGGCTGGACGTGATCTTCCGGGGCGCAGCCGAGCACAACGGTGCCGACATCCGGTGGGGCGTGGCCCTGGTGGCCGAGACCGCCACCAGCTGGTCCCACCAGACCCTGACCCCCAACACCGCCGGAGACACCGGCGGCGGGGTCAACTCCTTTGGAGGCGACGTGGAGCGTGTGGTGCTGGCCGTGAGCGTGCTCGGCCCCACCGGCGCCGCGCCGGGGGCAGGAGGCGTGCCCTTCGCTTACGAGGCGAGTCTGCACGAGGACGTGCCCGTGCCCGACGGCGGCCTCGCGATCCCGGACGCCGGACCCACCGCCGACGCCCGCCCGGGCCCCGTGGACCGGAACCAGCCCGGCTGCGGCTGCCGCTCCGCAGCGCCCGCTCGTGAGCTCCACGGGATGTTCCTGCTCGCGGTATTCCTGCTTCTCGCCGTCCGCCGACGCCCTCGCTAAGCAGTCACCGTCAACCGCGCCGCAATCCGGCTGTTCGGATACAGCAACAAGCAGCTCGTGGGAATGGAGGTCGCGCGACTGGTCCCCTCGCAGACGTCCCTGGACAAGTCAACGATCGCCGACCTGGAGGTCACAGCCCGTACTCGGGAGGGGCACCAGGTGCCCGTGTCCATGGCGTGGGCGCCGCTGCTTTCAGACACCGGCCGATGTGACGGGTACACAATCGTGTTGCGCGACCTCAGCTCCCGCAAGCACGCCGAGACCCAGCGCACCCAGGAGCGGCTCTTCTCCGACACCATCATCGACAGCCTGCCGGGCGTTTTTTACCTCATCAACACTGACTCACGATTCGTTCGCTGGAACAAAAACTTCGAAGAGGTGACCGGGTACGACAGCGGCGAGATGCGGTCGATGTTGGCCACTGACCTCTTCGAGGGGGACGATCGGGACCTCATCGCCGAGCGCATGGCCGAAGTGTTCACCGAGGGCGAGTCCTCAACCGAGGCCAACCTCTACCGCAAGGACGGCACGTCTATACCGTACTCCTTTACGGGACGCCGTGTGCTTCTGGAGTCCACGCCATACCTGGTCGGCATGGGCATGGACGTGAGCGAACGCAAACGGCTCGAGCACGAGTTGATCCACTCCCAGAAAATGCAGGCCGTGGGTACCCTCGCCGGCGGCATCGCCCACGACTTCAACAACCTCCTCACCGTCATCCTGGGATGCGCCGAGATGGCCACTTCGACCATGCCCGCCGACGATGCGGTCCGAGAGGACCTGGAGCAGATCACCGTCGCCGGCCAGAGCGCCGCCCGTCTCACCCGCCAACTTCTGCAGTTCAGCCGCAAGCAGATCATGCAGCCGCAGGTTGTGCTGCTTCCCCAGGTCATCGAACCGCTGACCTCCATGCTGCAGCGACTCATCGGTGAGGACATCCAACTCGAGATAGACTTCGAAAAAGACCTGTGGCCGGTGGCCGTGGACGTCGCCAGCATCGAGCAGGTGGTGATGAACCTCGTGGTGAACGCCCGGGACGCCCTACCCCAGGGCGGTCGGATCGCAATCAGCGTCAGTAACCGGCAGCTCAAACCAGCGTCTCTTCAGCATGCTCAGGGCGCGCTGCCGGGGCCCTACGTGCGCCTGTCGATTCAAGACACCGGGGAGGGCATCTCCGCCGAGGTGCTGGAACGCCTCTTCGAGCCGTTTTACACCACCAAGGAGCAGGGGCACGGCACCGGGCTCGGCCTCTCGGTGGTATACGGCATCGTGCGTCAGCACGATGGCTGGCTCCAGGTCGCCAGTGACCCCGGCCAGGGAGCCCGCTTCGACGTCTATCTGCGACGCAGCAAGCACGTGGCAGAATCCACCGCGGAATCCCGGAAGCTCATCACCCGCCTGTCCCTGGAGGGGATCCGCGTCCTGCTCATCGAGGACGAGTCCGCCGTGCTCCGTTTCGCCTCTTCAGCCCTCCACCGTCGAGGCTGTGTGGTCACCGCCGCCGCCGGCTTTGAAGACGGCCTCGCGACCTTCGAGGCCCACAAGGGGCAGTTCGACCTGCTGTTTTCAGACGTGATTCTTCCCGACGGAAACGGGCTCGAGCTGGCCCGTCGCATCCGGTCCTCCCGCCCCAATCTCCCCGTGCTCATGACCAGCGGCTATGCCGGGGATCGCTCGCGCGTCGAGGAGATCGTCGAGCTTGGCCTGCGGTTCCTGCAGAAACCCTACCGCCTCGCAGACCTCTACCGCGAGGTGGCCGCGGCGGTGGCTGCCCGCCCCACACAACGCGCCTCAAAAGCCGGCAACGCGACCGTGTAGACAGCCTGCCCTCGGACATAGACCTCGCGGATTGGGTTGATCGGGGGAGCGTCTTTGCGCGTTCCCTGCCCGAGAGGCAGCGGTACCACATTGACTCTCGCGGGCGATCGTGGCTGAATGACCCCGTACAATTGCCGATATCCGGGCGCGCATGGTTGGCTGCAGGGGGCCGGCCGGGCGAGGGCCGAAAGGAGTGAGGTCATGAAACGGTCTTTGATGTTCGTACCGGTGTTGGCAGTGGCGTGGGCCCTCGCGCTCGGGGCGTGCGGCGGCAAGTCCCTCACGGGGCAGGAGTGCGGCAACGGACTCATCGAGGGCAGCGAGATCTGCGATGGAACCGCCATCGGTGGTCAGGACTGCACGGACCACGGCTTCACCGGTGGCATCCTGGCCTGTGAATCTGACTGCGGCGGTTTTGACCTGACCCTCTGCGGAGACTTCGTGTGCGGCAACGGCGTCGTGGAGCCCGGTGAGTCCTGTGAGGCCACCGATCTGGATGGCCAGACCTGCACAAGCCAGGGCTTCTCCGGCGGCACCCTCGCCTGCGCCGGTAACTGCAGCTTTGACACGAGCAACTGCGCACAGCCGGGCTGCGGCGACGGCGTGGTGTCCGGCACCGAGGTCTGCGACGGTACGAACCTGGACGGCCAAGACTGCGCCTCCCAGGGTTTCAACGGCGGGACGCTCGCCTGCGCGGCGAGCTGCGGCGCCTTCGATACCAGCGCCTGCACCGACTGGTTGTGCGGCAACGGCACGGTGGAAGGCCCCGAGGTTTGTGACGGCGCGAACGTGGGCACCATGACCTGCACGGACTTCGGCTTCAATGGCGGTACGCTGGCCTGCACCTCGGACTGCCTGGGCTATGACCGCGCGGGCTGCACGGGCGCCGGTTGCGGCAACGGCATCCGGGAGCCCGGAGAGGTGTGCGACCTGACCGAGCTGGGTGGGATCACCTGCGCGGACTTCGGCTTTGACTCCGGGACCCTGGTCTGCAGCCTGCTGTGCGACGACTTCGACGACTCGGGTTGCTTCAACGCGGTCTGCGGCGACGGGACCGCGGACGGGGCGGAGATTTGCGACACCTCCGACCTGCGGGGCGCGACCTGTGGATCCATCGCCCAAGGTTTCGTAGGCGGCACCCTGGCCTGCGACGGAAGCTGCGCCTACGACACCACCGGCTGCACCCTCGCACCCCCGCCCGGCGACGACTGCGCCAACGCCGGTGTGATTCCGGGCAGCGGTCTGCCGGTGAGCCTGACGGGCGACACCTCGGGAATGACCGACGACTACGGCACCGGCGCGGGAGACTGCCCCGGCATGGCCAACCCCGAGGGCACCACGCACCCGGACGTGACCTACGAGTTCACTCCCGCGGTGGATGGGCTGTACCGCTTCACCTTCACACCAGCGAACTTCGACGGCGCCATTTACATCGTCACGGACTGCGCCGACATCGGCAACACCTGCGTGGGGGGCTCCGAGAGCGGCAACATGCCGAATGACCTGGAGGTTCTGGACGCGTCTCTCACCGGCGGAACGACCTATTTTGTCATCGTGGACGGCGGAGCAGGCGGCGGAGGCCCTGTGGGAGGCCCCTACACACTGAATGTGGACGGCCCCCTGGTGGATCCGTCCACCCTGCCGGGGAACGATTGCTCGAATCCAATCGTCGTGCCCAGCACACCGTACACAGACCAGGGCACCACGGTCGGACATACCAACGACTACACAGGCGGGGCGGGTTGTCCGGGGCTGACACAGATTGAGGGCGAGGCCTCTGCCGACGTGGTCTACGAATTCACCCCCACCGTGACCGACGCGTACCGCATCGAATACATCCCCACCTTTGACGGGGCGCTGTACGTGGTAACCGACTGCGCGGACGTCAATGGAACCTGCATCGGCGGCTCCGAGGCGGCCAGCTTCAACCCGCCCTGGAACGAGGTAGTGGACGCCACCCTGGTGGCGGGGACCACCTACTACATCATCGTGGACGGCGGCTTCGCCGGCCAGGAGGGCCCCTACTCCCTCTCCATCGGTCCCCCCTGCGCGCCCGACTGCACGGGCGTGCAGTGCGGCCCCGACGGCTGCGGAGGCTCCTGCGGCGCCTGCACGGGTGGCGACGTCTGCGACGACACCCTCGGGCAGTGCCTCGACCCGGCCCAGGTACCCGGTGAGGACTGCAGCAACCCCGTGGTGGTGGACCCCGGCAACCTGCCCTTTGTGTACCTGGAGGACACCACGGGCTCCACGGACACGGCCAACCACAGCGCCGGCGTCTGCCCCGGCGAGAACGGCAGCCATGGCACCGGGGCCGGCGATCACACCTTCGAGCTGAGCCCCACGGTGACGGGCGACTACGAGCTCAGGCTCACGACCTACGGCTGGAATGGCGCCCTATACGTAGTCACCGACTGCGCCGACATTGACGGCAGCTGCGTGTACTCCCAAGAGGACGTCGGCGGTTCGGGAACCGAGACGATGAGCCTGACCTTGGATGACAGCTCGACGTATTACATCATCGTGGACGGCGCTGGCTTCTCCGGGGACGAGGGTGCCTACCAGCTCTTCGTGGGCCAGCCCTGCGTCCCGCAATGCGCGGGTCTGCAGTGCGGCGATAACGGTTGCGGTGGATCCTGCGGCACCTGCGCCGGAGGCGAATACTGCGACGGCGCGGGCCAATGCCAGACCACCCCGGGCGACACCTGCGCGGCGCCGGTGATGGTGACGGCGGTGCCTTACACGGCCTCCTACGACACCAGCGGCCTGGCCGATGACTACGCGTCGATTCCCGGCGCCTGCCCCGGACCCGGCTATGCCAACGGCGTCGGCAGCGGCGACCAGGTCTTCGAGTTCACGCCGGCCACCAGCACGGACTACACCATCACGGTGACCCCCTCACCCGCCTGGGACGTGGCCTTCTACATCATCACGGACTGCGCGGACGTGGCGAACACCTGCGTGGAAGCCGTGGACGGCCCGGGCAACGGCGGGGCGGAGACAACCACCGTCGCCCTGACGGCCGGCACCACCTACTATATCGTGGTGGACGGCTGGGGCACCGTGCCTCCTTTGGAAGAGGGTCCCTTCACCATCGAAATCCAGTAGTCCGACCGCGTCTCCCCGGTGTTCACGCGCCGGGGAGCGTTGCCTCCTCGAAATATTCCAGCCGATGAAAGTCCGGACCCTCCCCCGGCCCGGGATACAGCGCCAGATACCGCCGATCCGCGCCCTGACCGTGGATGGCGTAGGCGTTGATCCGGTGCGGTGTAGGCGGCAACAGGGTGCGGTCCAACAAGGCCTCGCCGCGCCAACGGGAAACGTCGCGAGCGGACTCGATGACCGTCTCATACTCCAAGGGGAGTAGCCTACCAACCACCTGCCGCACGCCGCGCAGCCGCAGCACCAACTGGTGACCGTGCGGTCCGAGCTCGATCTCCGTGTACACCGGCGGCGCGTCCCGCGGTTCGTCCCGCGGTTCGTCCCGCGGCGCCCCCAGCACAAAGAGCTCCACCACCTCGTGCTCCCACAACCCAATGGTGGGGCCGGGCCGCCCGGTCGGCGCCGGGTCGCCATGGAAGGGCGCCATCACCCGGATCCGCAGTCGCCCCCGGCCGGCCGACGACAGCTTCAGCGTCACCTGCTCCGAGGACGGGACAGGCTGGCCGTCCCAGGTGTGGGCAATGACGAGCTGGAGCACAGGCTACCTGTCGCGGTGGTAGGGGTGTGACGCCACGGGCCGTGGCGACCCAGACGGCGCTTCCGAAGGCTTGGGAGACGTGATGTACTGATCTTCGAGGCCCAGGGCCAGGGTCTCCAGTGTGGCCCACATGACAGCCGCGGCCACACCGAGATCGGCTGCGGTGACGTGGTCGATGTCGTCGTCGGGCGTATGATAAAAGCCGTGGGTTCCGAGGCTGTCGATGAGCACGGCGTCCACCCCGGCGTCGGCGAAGCAGACGTGGTCCGATAGGTCCAGGGGGTCCATGGGCGTCACGCTGTAATTCCAGTTCCGGGCGTCCACCGACCCCTGCATCACGTCCATGAGCCAAGTGTAGCCCGGCAGATTTCCGTTCCAGGCGTGCACACCGGTTGCATTTCCTGCGCCTACCATGTCGACGCTGAACATGGCGGTGATGTCCGTGAGGTTCACCGTGGGATTTTGCACAAAATAGCAGGAGCCGATGAGGCCCAGCTCCTCGGCGTTCCAGGCCGCAAAGAGCACCGTGCGGGCGGGTCCGAAGTCCGGGTGGGCCACGCCGCGCGCCAGCTCCATCACCACCGCGGTGCCCGACGCGTTGTCATCCGCGCCGTTGTTGATCGCACCGGTGGTGGCATCCACGCCGATGTGGTCCAGGTGCGAGCTGACCACCACGACCTCGTCGGCGAGCTGAGGGTCGGTGCCCTGCACCAGGGCGATCAGGTTCTCGGTCTGAATGGTCGCCAGCGCCGACTGCACGCCAATCTCGGCAAAGATCCCGGTCTCCACGGACTGCGGAATCCCGCTGGCATCGATGGTATTTGCCCAGTTCTGAAGGTCCGGCAGGGCGGCCTCAACCGGGCCGCGGTGCAAAAACATGCCGGCCACATCAGGCTGATGGTAATCCACGCCGATGTCCCCGTTGATGATGTCCGCGGCCGCGTGGCGGAAGTCCTGCACGATGAGGGCCGCCACGGCGCCGTGCAGCTGGGCATTGGCGGTCTTGTAACCGAAGTTCCACAGGCAGGGCGACGATACGCAGGCGGCATTGGCAGGGCAGTGGTCGTACACATCCAGGTCGTCGCCCGGGCCGTGCCGCAGGATCAGGGCCACCCGCCCGGTGACGTCCACGCCCGCATAGTCGTCATACCCCGCCGGGTCGAGCGGGCAATTTGGATAGGTCGCCGGATCAAAAGGCGGCACCGTGAGCCCGTAACCCACAAACACCACCTCCGCCACGGCCGAAGCGCTGCCCGAGTAGCTCATGGTAATGAACTGGTCACCGGGGGTGTATACGACGCCGTCGACAGTCAAGCTGCTGGGCGCGGTCAGCTCCCAGTGGTCAAACTCGAAGGCCTGACGATAGGTGCCCCCGTCCCCCGCCGGGGTGAGCCCCAACTCGGCATACAGCGCCTCCACATAGTCCAGGGAGGCTTCGTTGCCCGGGGTGCCGGGGGCGCGCCCGGCCCGGTCGTCGTGGGCCAGCCACGCGACGTCCTCGAAGATCCGGTCCTCGTCCAGCTCGAAGGGCGGTACGGCGGCATCTGGAGTGGCATCCGGAGTGACGGCGGCGTCCACCCCGCCGTCCACCGACGCGTCTCCCCCCGCCGGTTTGTCCGTGTCACAGCCGGCGGCGAACGCCAGCGCTGCCGCAGCCACCATCCCCGTGAGGAGGACAAACCACTTGGACTTCATCGTCTTGATCCGCATTGCCACCACTCCCTTCTCTGTGAAACGACCCGCGCAGCATACCCGATGATGACGCCGCCTGACAATTGCATCAGAGGTTGTGTCGCTTGTATTGCGGGCGCATCCTGGGATACGCTAGCAAGCGAGAGGACCTCTCATGCAAAAAAAGCGACGCAGTTCCACATTTCTGGGCTTGGCGCTGGTGGGAGCTCTGGCGGCCTGCGCAAACTCGGGTCGGGGGGACAACAACAGCGTCGACGGCGACGGCTCCACGACTCAGCACGACGGCGGAGTCCCGGGCGACGGCAGCAGTACCGATGGCGGATACGGAGACGCGGCGGCCTGCGCCCTGGCCAGCGACGAGCCCGCATCCATGCCCGTGGACATCATCATCGCCATCGATCAATCGGCGTCCATGGGGGAGGAGCGGGACGGCGTGCGGGACAACATCAACGCCAACCTCGCCAACATCCTCGGGAGCTCCAACCTGGACTACCGGGTGATCCTGATCCACGGCGGATTCTGCATGGACCCTCCCCTGGGCAATCCCGCCGACTGTGAGGCGGACAACCCACCGCACTACTACACCTCCCACCACCCGGTGAACAGCTCCGACGCGTTGACCATTTTTCTGTGGGCATTCGAAGGTCAGCACCGCACCCCCAACACCTGCGACAGCGTTTTTGACGCCGATGTGGAGTACGCCAGCAAGCTGCGCGAGGAGTCCTTCAAGGTGTTCATCGTGGTCACGGACGACGACCCGTATTCCTTTTCCGCGGCGGCCCTGGGCTGCTCGGACTGCCCCATGCATCAGTGCCCCACCTTCGCGGACTCCCCGGCCGACTGGGGCGGCGCCGACTTTGCCACAGAGCTGTACAATCTGCCGGGCAACTACTTCGGCAACGCCACCTTGCCCCGCTGGATCCTGCACGCCATCGTCGGCGTGGACCAGATCTACCAGCCCGCGGCCCCCATCACGCCTCTGACCCAGGTCTGCAATTTCTCCGGCAACACCGCCGAGACCTCCGGCGTGGAGTACCAGAAGCTCGCCCAGCTCACCGGCGGCCTGCGATTTCCCAGCTGCGACACGGATTACTCGCCGGTGTTCAATGAGATCGCAACCACCATCATCCCCCTGGCCTGTGAGTTCCTCGTGGAGTCCACGAACCTCGGACAGATTGACCCCGGGCTCACCAATGTGGAGTACGACCCCCAGGACGGCACGGGCGCGCTCACGATTCCCATGGACGACACCGCCGGCTGCGACACCGGGGCCAACGGCTGGCAGTGGAGCACCGACTTCTCGCGCGTCTATCTGTGCGGAAGCTGGTGCGACGCCGTCCAGAGCAACCCCAACGGCAGGGTCTCCATCGTCGTGGGCTGCCAGACCATCACGCATTAAAGCCGTGATACAACCCGGACTGTGATGGGCTTGTCGAACACGTTGCGCCTGCAAACGGTGGTCGCTGGGTTCTGGATGCTGGGGGCCGTCTGGTTCGCCAGCGACGCCCGGGCGGCGACACGCGGCTACGTGCTCCCGCCGATTTCCGCCGAGCAGATGCGAACGCTCCTGGCACCCGGGCCGGACAAGCTGCCGGGGGGCTACCGCTTCTCGGGCGCGAACATCGACAAGGTGGCCATCCTGGCCCGGTACCGCACTGCTTCCCGAGGCCCTGAGATCACGGTGATGCTGGGCCATCCGTCCCAGACCAAAGGGTCGCTCCGGGCGACCGCGAAGTTCGCGCTGCGATTGCATAGCCGCCCCAGCGAGGAAGCCCCCCACGGCCCGGGGCTCGTCAAGGCGCTGGCGGCCCACGTGCGCACGCGGGAGAGCTCCTGGCGGTGGGTCCGGGTGACCCTCAGTCCCGCCGAATACCGGGACCTCCAGCAAAAATACAAGCTGATCGTGGCCCCCTCCAACGACCACGTGTACTACGGGATCCTGCTGCTGTTGCTGCTCCTGCTCGGCCCCCTGACGAGCCGATGGTATCAGCGACGAAGAAGCGGGCCCGCGACACCAATCGCCACCGCGGCGCGACACCGCTGGGACTGGGACCGCTTCGACCTCGTCGCCCTCGGACTGGTCGCGCTCTTCGGAGCCTCAGTGGTCTGGCCACTGATGACCTTCCCCATCACCGGAGACGAGGCCACAAACCTGGAGCCGGCGTTTTGGTCCAACTGGTTCCTGGGCCACGAGTCGTCCGCACACCCGCCCCTCTTCCGCGCCCTGATTCACCTCACCGCAGGAGATCCTGAGCCCCTGTGGCGCATGCGCCTCCCGGTGGCTTTCTTCGCCGCCGGAGCCATCTGGCTCTTTTGGCGGCTGGTCCGCGCCCGCACCACCCCCACGATGGCGTTGGTGTTCACCGCGGGCCTGGCGGTGTCGGGCACCCACTGGCAGTTCGCATTTCAGCAAAAGAACCTCTGGCTTTGGCTGCTGCTCCTGCTGGCAGCCCACGGGAGCTTCGAGCGAGCCCTCGCCGGAGAGCGCGCGCGCTGGGCCCACTACGTGCTCTGGTCCACGCTGGCCGTGCTCACGCACTACCTCTCGGTGGCCTACCTCGCCGGTCACTTCCTGCACGTGCTGCTGCACCACCGGAAGGAGCTGCCATCCCTGGTGCTTGCCCTGGCCCCCGCAGCACTGGCGGTGTTGCCTCTGTCCCTGGCCTTCGGGCAGGGCGGAGCCGGAGGCATCCACTCCTACAACCCATCGACCCCCTTCGTGTCTCAGCTCCTGAGCAACGCCGTGCTGAAGTCCGGCCTGTTGTCGGTCCTGCTCGCGGTTCCAGCCGTCATCATGGCACCTCGGGACGGTACCCGGGGAACCGGGCTCCTGTCAGTGATCGGCGTCGGGTTCGGGGTGACCCTGGCGCTGGCCCTCTGGCTGGCGCTCTGGCCGCGCTACTTCTTCCCGTTGCTCCCGCTGGGATTACTGTGGGTGGCCGGTCGCTTGCGCTGGCACCCGGGCCCGCTGCGCCATGCACAGCGCCTGGTGCTGGCCGTGGCAATCCTGTTCCACCTCTCAGGCGCCCAGAGCCACATGAAACATGCCCTGCGTGCATCGCGGACCGTCACCTTGTATGCCGCCTACCGGCGGACCCCATCACCCGCGACCACCGGCCACCACCCCGGGGTCGTACTTCAATATCCCGGCTGGCACTTTCCGATTCTGTACCACCAGCTCAGCGGCC
>Ga0180009_10002511_pt1 | contig 21582 bp, 11 predicted proteins | sample OS_PC_MetaG_FD_123537 | JGI IMG/M metagenome (GOLD analysis project Ga0180009, IMG submission 123537) | Groundwater microbial communities from the Aspo Hard Rock Laboratory (HRL) deep subsurface site, Sweden - OS_PC_MetaG | ecosystem: Environmental > Aquatic > Deep subsurface > Groundwater...
CACTGCTTCGCGCCGCCTTTCGAGCGGTGATTCGGAGATGTCCCTTTTCCACATCTCCATATCCATCCAGGCGTAATCCCACTCCAAGCGCCGAAAAGCATCCATCAGGTCTGCCATGATGAATTTTGCGGCGCTTTTTTGTCTGACAAATCCAAAAACCTTCATACGGTTCTCCTGCTGATTCATAGTGGCAAATCTTGTGCCACATTGATCGATAGTTCCCATTTTTCTTACCGAACAGTTTAATCGGTCGTTTTCAGCAATAAAAGCCATTAACCCGGTGCTACTGCACTGATCCCCTATGCCCGTTGCAATGGGTGTTTAGATTCGGGGGCTTGTTAAAAGATGAGTCAAAATATTGACACAAATAAGAGCAGAATTCCTTGATAAGGGCCGATTCAACTTCAAAAGACCCGGCACAGTTTTTGCTGTGTTAAGTATGCCAAAACTGAAATCATCAAGGAGCAAACATTGCCGTCAATATCCATGTGTATGATCGTAAAAAACGAAGAAACCATGCTGCCCCGATGTCTCGACAGCATAAAGGACTGGGTTGATGAAATCGTTGTGGTGGACACCGGTTCAACGGACCGAACGGTTGCAATTGCTGAACGCTATGGTGCAACCGTCTACCATCACCCCTGGGAAAACGATTTCAGCAAGCACAGGAATCAGTCATTGAGCTATGCGACCGGGGACTGGATATTGATTCTGGATGCAGATGAGGAAATTAAAAATGGGCATGGTCCCCACATCAGGCAGATCGTGTCAGACTGTCAAAGGGATGTGACGAAAATCTACTTTATCGTTAAAGACATCAAAAAGAAGCAAACGGCGATGGTTTCCCAATCCATCCGGCTGTTCAAAAACCGTGTGGGGGTCCATTACGATGGCATCGTTCACAATAAGATCATCGCGCCATCGGGAGAAAGCATCAAGAGCGGCATCATCCTATATCATTACGGATACGACCTTCCCCAGGAGGATATGGACCGAAAATTTCAACGCACCTACAGCTTATTGGAGATACAGCTCCATGAAAATCCTTTCGATCCGTTTGCGCACTATAATATGGCAACTGCACTGGAGAATCGGAATCCTGAAAAAAGCATTGAACACGGACACAAGCTGATTTCACTACTTAAAGAGGAAAAGAATGCTCCCCGGTTTTATATCAATATTTTCTTCATTATGGCGGCCAGCTTTGCCCGGTTGAAGAAAATCGATAAGGCCATCGACATCTGTAAGGAGGCCATACACCTTTTCCCGAAATATGTGGATGCCTACTGGATTCTTTCTGAATGCTATTTCGATAAAAAAGACTATTCGCGTGTTATCCAGTACGGAACCCGATTCTTTCAACACATCGGTGATTTCGAAGACCATCCGGAAGAATTATCCGAATTGTTTGTCTACAGCTATGATCAAAAACACAAGGTCTCCTTGAGATTGGGATTGTCCTATATCTATGCAGACAAATGGATGGAGGCGATTCCGCATCTCATCAAATACATTCAGAGGCAGCAATCCAGATCAGATGCAATCCAAACCATCCTGAGCCACTTGAAAACCCATCATTCCGAATATGGCCGGGTTGAAGAGTGGATTCTACCGCGCATTGATCCGGATGCATCACCCCAACAATCACGGAACCCAACCCTCTCCTTATGCATGATCGTAAAAAACGAGGAGAAAACGCTAACACGATGCCTCGACAGTGTTAAGGGGTTTGTGGATGAGATCATCATAGTGGACACGGGGTCATCGGATAAAACCGCAGACCTCGCCAAAAGCTACGGGGCGCAGATTTACACACACATCTGGGAAAACGATTTTTCGAAACATCGGAATCAATCTCTCCAATACGCCTCGGGGGACTGGATTCTGTGGCTGGATGCAGACGAGGAATTGGAGCCCGGGGGAGGCGACAAAATCCGAAAAATGATCGCCGAAACCGACGCCGACGCCATTTCAGCGGTGGTGGTGTCATTTTTCGATCATCAAACCAAAGAAGCCTGGAACAATTCAAAGAAGCTGTTGAAAAACAATGGGCGCATCCATTTCGAAGGCAAGGTGCACAATCAGGTGAGGGGCAACCGGTCGAACGCCTTCTGCCCGGTGAAAATCTATCACTACGGGTATGATTTGACCCCGGAACAAAAAAGAGAAAAATTCAAAAGAACCAGCACCCTGCTCGAGCAGAGAATCCGGGAAGAGCCCCATGATTTCCGGCACCACCATGACTTGGCTGTTTGCTATCAGAGCATGGGGAAATACAATGACGCCCTCAAGGAAGCCACTCTGGCAATCGATATGGCTTCAACACAAAAAAAACAGCATTGGGGTGTCATTTTGTGGTCCTGTTTCGTCGCCGCATCCTGTTCCTTCAACCTCGGCCGAATCGAGGCGGCAGAGGCATATGCACGCCGGGCGATGGACGTCTACCCGAACTATCTGGACGCGCATTATGTCCTCTCCATGATTTACCACCGGCGCAATGATTTCAAACAGTTCCAATTCAGTTTTGATGCGTATATTCGGGAATGGAACCGATTGAAACGTCATGCACATCCCAATGCATCCATTGTTTACAACACCATCGGCGATGCCTGGCGTCTCTACCTGGCCAGGGCCGATCTATACCTGGCAGAAGACAACCAGAAAGCGGCGGAAGACGAGTTTGAAGACGCTTTGGCCATTTGTCCGCTCAGGTGTGCCTGTTGGCGAATGATGGGATTGTATTACAAAACTCGGTCGCTTTGGGAGAAAGCCTTGGCATGTTTTGAAAACGCTCGGGCGGATGGATTGCCGGAAGATCGATATCTCTATGAAACCGCGATGATCCAAAACGACCGGGCAATGCCGGATGCCTATCGAAAGAATATGGAAATCCTCGAGACCATGGACTCACAAGACCCCGAGATACTGCAGGAACTCGGCAATGCGTCGCTGGCCGACAAGAATTATAAAAAGGCTTCCTACCGATTCCAGCAGCTACTGGAGATGGGCGTTGAAGATCCTAACGTTTATACCAATTGGGCGGTTGCATGCAAGGAGTTGGATAGTATCGATGAAGCCATCGAACTCAACCGGAAAGCCATCGCCATGAAATCGGATATGCCGGAAGCGCTCATCAATTTAGGGCATCTCTATTTTGATCTGAATCGACATGATGAAGCCCAATCCTGCTTTCTTCAAGCCCTCGATCTTCAGCCGGATGCCATTGACGTCTATCTCCGTCTGGGTTTGATTTCGCTGTTTCGAGGTAATGTAGAGAACTGCGTTGAAATCGCAACCATTATTTTAGGGATCTTGGGAAAGAATGTACAATTGGCATTGAATCGCATGGAAGACCTGGCATTGGTATACCGTATGATATCGCAAGATGTTCAGGCTCACGGCGGCAGTATAATTTCCAGGGATGCGGCGCGTATCGCATCGATCCTGAATCAAGGGAAAGTGACAGTGGATAGCGTCATAGAGTAGATTCCTTAGAAAACCATGAAAAAGATACTCACCATATTCGGAACGGGCCCTGAAACCATAAAACTGGTGCCTGGAAAGGCAGGAGATCGTGGAAGCCGGCGGCGCAAAACTGGTGGGAACCGATCACCGGCAAATTATCCATGAGGCAAGCCGATTGATCAACGATCCGGGTCATTACCAGCGGATGGCTCAAATTCCAAACCCATATGGCGACGGAACGGCATCCGATAAAATTGTAGAGGCGTTATGAAAATTCCTTTAAGGATCACGGATCATGGAATATGAGACGATCTTGAAACAGACTGAACATCACGCCATACCCGGCGCCGAACATCACCTGCGAAACGATCTCAATGCGCATACGCCATCGGATCTCAATGATTTGCATCCTTTCACTGCAAGCGGCTATTTTGCAACACGCAAATGGTGCAAGGAAAATGCCCAAATCATAAGATACCTACAGAGCCATACCGATCTATATATGCAAGGGGGCAGATTCTGGGAATATCCTTTTGTTTTTAAACGGGTGATGGAAAGGCCGGGCAGTAGAATTGTCGATATCGGTATCGGTGAAGGAGTCTTAGCCTCCATACTCTCAGAGCACGGCCATCATGTGATTGGTGTTGACAACTACGACTCCTGTTGGGGTGACCTCAAAAGAACCATGGATAAAACAGGTGTGCCCTGTGTAAATGCAGATGCCCGAAACCTATCGGTATTCAAAGACGAACAATTTGATATCGCTCTCCTGATCAGTGTGATCGAGCATATTCCCTCAAATACGATTTGGTGTGAGAAAAAGAAAACGACAAAAACCGGCAGAATGCTTTCAGAAGAGATGCCCGAGAAATTGAAAGTCATCACTGAGGCATTACGCGTCGTCAGGTCAAACGGCCTTGTCATCCTAACCAGCGACATTTATTTGGACTACCCCCCGGACATGAACATCTCCTGGCAGGAGCTTATTGGAGTCGAAGGGATCGATAGAGAAAATTTTAGTGATCTAAAGGAAATCTATCTTAGTGACAATCCCATCCATAAAGGACGTGTCGTCCCTGTTGGGATTGTTATCGAAAAAAACGTGCGGTCTATAAATAACAGGTTGTCATCAATGTTTAAAACCGATACCCCCCAGCTCACGAGCGCTTTTAAGAATAATTCAACGGATAATACAAATGTAGATAGTCTATTGACCGAGGGTGAAGACTTTTTCGCATGCGGGAAATATGACCAGGCGAAGATTTGTTTTAAAAAAGCCCTATTGCAAAACCCCATCCGCAAAGAGGTCCTAAACAATATGGGCGTTATTGCATTCACGGAAGGCCATCTGAAAGAAGCGGAAACCTGCTTTAAGAAAGCGGTGCAAATCGACGATGACTATTTTGAAGCGATTGAAAATCTTGGCAAATGTGCAGAAGAGAGGGAAGACTATACATCCGCCGTCGACTATTACGAAAAAGCCCTCGAACTGGATAACGAGAATGTTGAGCTTCTCAATACCATTGGGAAGTTTCATCTGCAACTTGAAAATTTTCAAAGAGCCCATAACGCCTATAAACGCTCCATAAAGATTAGACCCCAACAGGTAACGCTTAAAAAGATTCTCTCAGAGCTAAAAATCCTTTCCGCAATAAACAGAGAGACTGTTCAATCAGAGATAACACAGCCACTGAACATCGGATTTTTATCCGTATGGTATGAGAGAGGCCAAGCCTATGTTACAAAGATGCTCCGCGACGTCCTGGCCTCAGAACATCGCACCTTTGTTTTAGCTCGAACCGGCGCAGTATATCCGAATCAACCGCAACTTAAAACAACTGGATTTTGGAATGTCCCGAATCTAACGACTTACGATAAATACGAAATTCCACCGGAAAGATTCAAGAGGTGGATCTGCGAAAATCAGTTGAATGTCGTTTTCTTTAATGAGGAATACAGTCTGCAGTTGGTTCAAGTGGCCAAAGAATGCGGAGTGAAGACCATAGGGTACTATGTGTGGGAACTTTTTTCTCCTAATCTCGTTGAAGAATGCAATGAGCTATATGATCAGATCATAGCCCAGACCGATGCCACATATGTTAAGTTCAGAGAGCTAGGACTAAATAATCTGGTACGCATCAAGTGGGGAGTGAATCAGAAACTTTTTAAGCATGGCGAACGGGCGAAGGGTCAACCGATCCGATTCTTCCATCCAGCAGGTTGGGGGGGGAATTACGAAAGACGAGGCACGCAATATGTTATTGATGCATTCAAATTGGCGAATTTGACAGATGCTGAATTGCTCATTCACTCGCAATATGAAGGAGATCGGAAACAAGATAATAATATTATTATTTCACACGGAACAGTTTCCAGAGAAGAAATCATTCGGATGTATCAGCAATCAGATATCGTTGTTCTTCCCTCCAAATGGGAGGGTTTGGGATTAACATTCTTAGAAGCTATTGGGTGCCGACTTCCGATCATTACCGGAGATGCGCCGCCGATGAATGAATTTGTAATCAATGGTGAAACGGGTTTCCTGTGCCGGATTGTCGAGCGAAAAATCTATTCAGGCATATTTGTCGAAGGCGTGCATGTTGATTTACATGATATGTCGAAAAAAATGCGGATGATGATGGACCCGAATATCCGTCTCACGATGCAGAAAAATATTAAAGCAATCGCCTCAAATTATTCGATGGAAAATTTTAAAGCCAATCTCACATGCCTTGTTTCCAATGCTATCAACTGCAGAAATGAAAACGATCGCCATTATGCAATATCCGGTAGCGATATAAGGCATCGCCCTGTCAAGACAGATCCGCACAAAAAGAACGGCACGGATTTGGATCACAGCCGTATAGAGACGACCGCTGTTTCTCAAGTTCATGGTGCCGATAGTCATCTGGCTCGTCTCGGATCGCACCGAATTCAGATGGCAAGTCAAAGTGATAGCATGAAAATTCTATATATTGCGGTCCATCATCATGAGGGGTGGGGATTGGAGTATTTTGTAAACAGAGCCTTTGAAAAAACCGGACAACAAACAATCTGCATCGATTTTAGGAAAAACAGAGACAACATGGAAAACCTCGTTCGGCACAATGTCATGACGCATGACCCGGATATCATTCTTTTGCAGCGGGGGGATAATTTTAATCCGGAAATTTTTAAAGATATTCGGAAACCGACCGTATTTTGGGCAACTGAGCTCTTGTCAAGAACTTCCGATCAAAACGAATGCATCAAATCCATGTTTATTGACCATGTGTTTCTTCACTCAGTGGAATGTCTCAATACCGTCAGAGGACTCAACTGGAGAACAGAACGTGACAGTGAACTCTTGCAAAACGGTTTTGACGACACATTAATCCGCTCCATACCCAACCAGGAAAAGGATATCGATGTCCTTTTTATTGGTCATTTGAGTAACAGGAGAAGAGATATACTCAACCATATCAACAACTATGTCCCGGTTCAAATTGTCTCTGGTGTTTACGGAGTTGAATTTTTCAAAGCGCTTAAGAGAGCCAAGATCGTATTGAATATCCATTTTTCCGAACGGCTCGATTTGGAAACGCGAATATTTGAGGCATTGGGGGCTGAATCATGTGTGATTACGGAGAAACTTACTGAGGATGCGGAATGGATTGATCTTGATAAAAAAAGTTTGATCGAGGTCGAACACTTCAAAGAGATCCCCGGTAAGATCATGAATGTTCTGAAGAACAAAGAATTACTCGAAGATTATTGGAAGAGAGCAAAACGAGAGTCCCGAAAACATACCGTGGAGAAAAGAGTTTGCGATATTATCCTGAATTGTTTTAACAGTTTTAAAAAAAAGAAATCAGAAATAGAAAATAATCTTTTTACTTTTTCGCCTTCTCAAAACCAAAAGACTGAGATAGGGGTGGGGGAAATAACCAAAGGCATAGATAAAAACAATATTATCTACTATATACCCCGATGGTTTTTTCCCGCCAACTTTGGGGATTCTATACTTTCAACCGCTCTCATCCGCCCGATTCGGAATCGATTTCCAGATAGGAAGCTGGTGGTGGTTTGTGATGATTTTCTATCGGAGGTATTTGAAACAAATCCTTTTATTTCAGGAGTCAGGCGGCCACATCCCGAAGAAATCTGTCATGTCGAATACTGGAAAATGCTCATGGACAAACCAAGTGATTCTCTCTCGATTTGGCCTGAGTGGCATTCCCAGCTGCTCGATTTTTTAAGGTTAGAAGATAACTTGTCAAAAATGATTACAGCGCCCGATAAAAATATGATTGTCTGCAATTATTTGTTCCAAAACGGATTTCACCCTCTCGATACAAAAGACACAATACCGCGAATTTACTTAACGGAGGCCGATAAGGAATGGGCACGAAATTACCTGTCATACTGTTCAAATCAACATAAGGTTTGTATCGTTGTTAGCGAAAGAAGGCGTTCTGAATTGCGCGCTGACTGTTCTCCATTACGCTATCCAGAGGAATCGTGGAGACGATTTGTAAAGAGATTGAAAAGCTCCCTGGGAGACATAGCCATCTTTGAAGCAGGAAACCCTGTCAACTACGGTATTGGCGATTACTTCATACCGCATATGAAACACATCCGTCAATTTGCTGCTGTGTTAAGTGAAATGGACATCGGTGTCATGAGCGACGGCGGCATTCATCATATGTTCAATGCGATAGACAAACCCTATGTGCTCTTTCAGGCCTATGAATGCAATCCGCCGGAACTCTATATCATGCAGGCAAACGGTGCTTTCGATCCCGATTTACACATGACCTGTCGGTTTCAGTGCCATCTTTTCAGCAAAATCCTGAACCTTGAGGATGAATCTCAGAAATGCAAACATGCTTGCTATCAATTGGATCCAGATGCATTGGCTGATTTTACTGCAAATAGGCTCCTGGGAACGGTATAGTATGAATATCAACTTTGTTAGTTACCTTCATCCCCATCACTTCTACGGCGGAGGCGAACAATACACCAGAGGAATCGTCGAGGAAGGCGAACGGAGAGGTCACGCATTCACATTTTCTTCCATGGCGCCGCAGCATTTCGGCTACGATGCGGGTGCCGATCTCGACATCCTATTTGATTTCTGGAACTGTCCCGGGCAGCCGCAATTCGACAGTCGATTCCTGGAGGTTATCCTGAGGCGGGGACGATATGTAAACGGTCAATGCGGGTACAGCAATTCCTGTTTTCTGGCAGCACTTCCCTGCAATGGCAAACGTGAAAGCGGTGGCCAATGCCCGATCACGAAAGCGGATTATTTCGATGTCAGGGGATTGCCCGGTCCCTGGTTTGACGGTCGGTGCACGGCGGCCCTGACTTATATACTTTTCCAGCATGCGCGATTGAATTGCTTTTTGAGCCCCTTGCACCGGGATACCCATATCAAACTCTTCGGGGAAGAAATCATCGGAGATTCTTTTTTGATCAAACCGATATTGGATATCACCTGCTTCAAAGATCTCGGCCTCACCAGGGATATCGAATATGCCTGCTGCGGCGGCATGGGGGAACCCAAGGGGTATTTCAACCTGAAGGAGCGATTTCCGGAGGGCAATATCGTTCTTTTCGGCTCTGAAAATGCCTATCTGGCCGGGAAAGAGGGATTCGGTCGTTTTATCGGAAAGATCGGCTTTACCGAAATGCCGGCTTTTCTGAATCGAATCAAAAATTATGTTCATCTCCCGAGATGGCCGGAACCCAACGGCCTGGTGGTCAACCAGGCGGCGTTGTGCGGATGCAACCTCATGGTGAATGATAACGTCGGTGCCACTAGTTGGGACACCTTGAACCTGGATGATCCTGTCAGCTACGAGAATCCGGCCAGAGAATTTTGGGAACGGGTTGAAACCATGTAAACGGACTTTATCCGGAAATTCGGACATCCGAAAAACCGCAAGGATAAAGGAGATGAGACAGATACGATGAAACGAGCGGATATCGCACTGATGGGAGCTGTTCTGGACGCCATTGGGGCTGTGCAGAAACCGATTAAAGATGAAACCGAATGGGTGAAGTATCTCAAGCTTCAGCTCATTAAAGAAATTTTAGATACGGGACAACAAAAATGAAGGACACCAAGGGAAACCGTTATAAAATCGCTGTCATTCAGCTCTTGCGAATCGGTGATATCATAATGTCGCTCCCCTTGCTGGAGGCACTGGCAAAAAAACACCGAAATGCGGACATCTACTTTTTTATCAACGGAATGTATGCGGACCTGCTGCCGGTATCTCCCTTTTTTAAATGCGTCCCGATACATTTCAATGACCTGTATGGGGCGTTAAACGATGCGGATACGATTCAAGCCGCCGACAGGCTGATCGAAGATGAACTGGGAGACTATTTCCGCATCCGCTTCGACCAGGTCATCAACCTGTCCAGTCAACGTCTGTCTGCCATACTTGCCGCATTGTTCCGGGCAGAGGAAAGACTCGGATTGGTCTTATCCAGAGACGACTCTCTCATTCACATGGATCCAAACCTCGCCCTGTTTTCAGAGATCAGAACCGGCCGAAACATCAACTGGGTTCATCAGCTTGAAATCTACCTGTCCTCGGTTTGCGGTGCAAAGCCCGATCCCCTCGGCGTTACCGGCAAGAGCCTTTTCCCCGACCCATTGGGGGCGGGTTTGGAGGAACCGCTGGTGGACGGAAGATATGTCATGATCTCTCCGGGTGCGAGCCTACCTCAAAAAGAACTGGGGGCTGCCGTCTTGGAATCGCTCTGCCGATCCATCCTGGCCCGTACCGATTATCAGATCGTGTTGAGCGGCACCGGGAACGAAGTCCTCCGGCACAAAACCCTTCAGATTCCCGATTCGAGCAGGGTCATCGATTACGCCGGAAAGACCGAACATTTTCGGGATCTGTGGAACCTGATTCATCATGCCGAATGCCTGATTTGCAATGACTCGGGCCCCATGCACATGGCAGCGCTTTTGAACAAAAAAACCGTAGTCTTCTCTGTCGGCTCCGCATTTTTCCCCGAAACCATGGCGTACAATCCGGATATCCTGTTTCTGGTTCCGTCGTCCGACTGCTATCCTTGCCCGTGGATCGGTTTTCAGTGCGGGAAACAGACCATCTGCAAAAAGTCGTTCGACAGGGATCAGATTGCCAAACAGGTTCTCGCCTACTTGCGTGATGAAACCCCGGCCGCTCGGGATTCGGCGGGATCCGGATACCGCACACTCCTCAAGGAAAGCGGCCTTATATTTTTGCCCCAGGGAGGAAAAAAACAGTCAATCGTTGAATATTGCGGTATCGTCTATCAAACCTTCTGGAAAGAAAAGTTATTGGAAATGGATGCCGGCGCGGCCTTGGCGTTTCTGTTGGATCGCTATCGATTCGATGAAACCCTGCTCCGGAATGATATTCAGGCGATCGATGGGGATTTAAACCGGTTTTCTGCATTTTTGGATCAGATCCTCCGATGGTTCCTTGAATTCAAACATCAAAACAATCCCCATCTGCTGGACAGGATCAAGTCCGGAATCGATACGATTTTCTCGGTGTCTGACCAGGAAACATTTCTGACGCCGCTGCTCCAGCACTACAAAATCATATTTCATTCCATCGTCTCAGACAATCCCGTTGAAATCATTTCAGAATACCATCGGATATCGATGGCGATGCAACAGGATCTCAACCGATTGAGATCCTTGCTGGTATCGGCTGTCAAGCCGTCCGAATGTCATGCGGTTCCTGAAAGGCACAGGGAAGCAGTCTCATGAAACGGAAAAAGAAAACAAGACAGAATCACCCAACGCTTTCTCTCTGTATGATCGTCAAGAATGAAGAGCAGCATATGGAACAATGCCTTGAGAGTGTGAAGTCCTGTGTGGATGAAATCGTTGTGGTGGACACGGGATCGACAGACAAAACGGTCGATATCGCTTTGGCCCATGGAGCCAAAGTTTACCATCATCCGTGGGAAAACGATTTCAGCAAACACCAGAATCAGTCAGTCGATTATGCAGCCGGCGACTGGATTCTACAGATGGACGGTGATGAAGCATTGGATCCGTCCAACTGCCGGATGCTGCGGGAAGTGATAAAGGAGTCGGATGCGGATGCATTTCTGGTCTCCATCCGCAGCTATTTCAATCAGGGCACCAGCTGCTCGAGGGAAAGCAAAATCAGACTTTTTAGAAACCGATCGTCTATTCGGTATGAAGGCATCGTTCATAAACAGCTAAGAGGATACAGATATCCCAAAGTTTCACCTTTAATCATCCATCATTTCGGCTATGATTTGAAACCCGATGCCATGAAAAAAAAGTTCGCCAGGACTATCGCCCTCCTTATGAAACAGATTGAAGCAGAGCCTGATAACTATTGGCATAGACATAACCTGGCTGTTTGTTATGCTACCGATTTCCGTTTCAAGGAAGCAATGGATACGGCCGAAAAGGCACTGGCACTGGCACTTGCACGAGAACAGGAATCTCAGGATCATAACCTGCTGTGGACGTATTATGTCCTGTCTTCAGCCGCCTTCAAACTAAATGATCTTAAGGCGGCTGAGGAATATGCCAGATCAGCCATACTCCTATCAGCCGACCACCTGGACTCCTATTTCCTTTTAACGCTTATCTATCATGTCCATAAAAGATGGGACGAGTTGGAAACAGCGGCGAACAATTACATATCAACGCTCAACCGTCTCAACCGTTCGCCGGAACGATTCATGTACATGATGATCCATTCCGCCAATGAACTTTGGCGCATCAAACTGGCCCTGGCGGATTTCCATCTCCATCGGGGCGATGAAACAATGGCGAAAACCTTATTTCATGAAGCGACTTCCCAGACTCCCATAAAAAGCCAATGTTATCGGCTGATAGGCAACATCTATCGAGAATACGGAAATCTGGATTTGGCTGAATCCTATTGTCAAAAGGCCTGGGAGGCTGGCGACAGGGGGGTGGAGTATTTAATGAGTCTGGCCAGGATCCAGGAAAAAAAAGGAGATGAAAAGGGGTTTTCTGAAACCATAGAAAAAATCAGGTGCGAAGCAACGGACCAAACGGATATCCTGGCTGAAGTGGGCAAGGCAGACCTGGTTGCCCGAAGATATCAAGAAGCAATAGCCATATTCAAAAAAATTCTTGATATCGCCGGTCCGGACCATGATACCTATATCAATTTGGCGCTAGCTTACAAATATATCGGTCGATACGATCAGGCCATTGAGTACAACCAAAGCGCTCTGGAAATTGATCCGGACTCTCTGCTTGCATTAACGAATTTAGGCCATCTTTGTTTCGAAATGGGAAACTCCCATATCGCATGCGTGATGTACAAGCGGGCACTGGAACTCGACTCGAACCTGGTTGATGTATCATTAAGACTGGCTTCTGTTTATTTAGCAGAAGGGGAGGTTGATGGGTGTGTTACCCAGTGCGATTTAATGCTCAACGCACTGAATCTTCCCCGCAACATGACGATTCACAGTCTGAATGATCTGGCTGAAATTTTCGTTATTCTTTCTTCAGCACTCAGACAAAATGATCAAATCCAGCTATCCACAGAAGCGATGGAGCTTGCTGCAACATTAAACCCTTCTCTCCGTTTTGACGAACCCATAGCCTCAAAGTCAGAGTCATGCGAAACCTAACGAGATTTTAACTGCAGAATTATAGCTCTCGTTTAGATCGCGAGAACTGCTCTTCTTCAATTTCAATCCTTAAACGTCAAAGCGTTGACCTTTCACCTTCATCAGCCTCGCTGCAAAAACATATCTGTCTGAATTAATGAGTAAAATGAAGACACTGCCTTTGGCATGGTCTTTGCTGTTTTTAAATGTAAATTTACACAGGGGCCTACTCTTGCTCAGGAAATTTCCCTGTTGCGCGGTTGCCCATTGTGACACTTGAATCCGGGAAATCCGCATTGATCCAATTTTGGATTTGCCAACACTTTTAAGCGATACTATCCAATTAAATTATGAGGCTTGAAATGCCTGTGAAAGATGCCGTTTTGAATAAAGAAGGGGAATATTTATTTAATAAGGGTGATGAAGCCCAGTATCCGAACGAGTTTAATCAATTGATCCCTATAACATTCATTGTAGAAACCATGCTGGGATGTGATTTGAAATGTCCTGAATGTGCCATTGGCGGAAACCGCATTACAAAAAAAAGGGGCTGGATGAGATTTGAGCAATTTAAAATCATCGCCGATAAGATACGATCTTTTTGCAGGCTTTTATTTTTGCACCACAATGGCGAACCGATGTTGAATAAAGATATATTCAAAATGATTGAATATGCTTCATCTTTTACCGCTACAAATATCAGCACCAACGGGCAGTCATTAACGGAGGAAAAAGCGGAGAAACTCATCAAGTCCGGTGTCACTGATATCATCGTATCCATTGATGGTTTTAGTCAGAAGGTTTACGAGCAGTATCGAGTGGGCGGTTCTGCAGGTAAGGCATTGTGGGCTTTAAAAATGCTTCAGGATTTTAATCGCAAATATGGGAATAAAGTCAGGATTCTGCCTCAGTACATTGTTTTCAAGCATAACCAGCACGAAATGAATTTGTTTCGTGACTTTTGCCATTCCATACATTTGCAGCCCTTCTATAAAGACCCGTTTATTTTGTCTGGTTCAAAATTTGAACATGCCGATAATCCCGAATACAGACGTCCATATTATGCCGATATTGCCTCTCTCAGGCAGGCAATGACTGATTGCCTGACACCGAAACAAGACTTTACGATTCTTTTGGATGGAACCTGCGTCCTTTGTTGTGCTGATAATAATGGATTGACCAATTACGGCAATATCTATGAACAGGATGTACTGGATATATGGAACAGTCCGGAATTCATGAAAGATCGATGGGACATCATAACCGGTAATGCCCCGGAATTTTGTATCGAAAACTGCCTGTCATGGTCACTGCGCTACTCGGAGACGGAGTAAACGAATGTATTCCTGCATATTTCTCACCACCTATTACGACACTTTTATGGAGAGTTTTTATCAGAAACGACCCTTTCTGGCAAAGGCGCCTTATTACTTACAGCTAAAGATGTTATATGAAGAATTTTTTGGCGATAGCGATTTTTATTCGCAGGGACTGAAAACGGCCGGCTGGAAGGCGGAGGACTTAATTATCAACTGTCAGCCGCTTCTAAAGGCTTGGGGCGAGGAAAATGATTTTTCAGGAAATTCCGTTGAAGTTATCGTTGAACAGATTCGAAAGGCGAAGCCCGATGTAATCTATATTCATGATATGAATGCGCTTTCTAAAGAATTTTTAACAACGGTTCGGCCCTATACGAAAATCATTGCCGGCCAGGCCGGAACGATCATTAATAATGGTATGCCCTATACCAGTTACGATCTTATCTTTAGCTGCCTTCCTTATTATGTCGATCATTTCCGTTCCGAGGGTATGACAGCCTATTATCAACCGCTGGCGATAGATCCGCGCGTTGTGAAAAATTTAAGACAATCGGAGTTCAACCAACGTTCCATTAACTGCTCCTTTGTTGGCGGCATTTCCAATTTGCATAAAACCAGTTACGAGTTGCTTGAAATGCTTGCTAAAGAAACTTGCACCGATTTCTGGGGGTATGGAACAGAGTCTCTGCCTGATGATTCACCCATTCGTAAACGTCACCACGGCCAGGTCTGGGGAAAGGAGATGTTTGCTCTTCTTGCCTTGTCAAAGCTTACGATTAACCGGCACGGAGAGTTGGCCAGAAATTATGCTGCAAATATGAGATTATATGAGGCGACAGGATGCGGCGCTCTTCTGATAACAGATTACAAAGACAACTTGAACGAATTGTTTGAAATCGGAGAAGAAGTTGTTGCTTATCGCTCACCTGAAGAATGTGCTGCTCTGGTCAAATATTATCTGGCAAACCCGATAGAAGCAGAAGAGATTTCCCGGTCCGGTCAGAAACGCACCCTCCGCGATCACACCTACGCAAAGCGGATGGATCAAACTGCTGAAATTCTGGGACGTCACTTGAAATACACGCGGGAAAAGGGACGTTTTCCTGTGCCCGACATGTCAAAAATTACTTACGGGCACACCCTCATTGAGCCCATTCAAATTTCTGAAAGTATGATTTCGGCCTGGAAAAGTGAAGAGATTCCTGAAAAGCAGCGTGCATTGGTGCAGCAATCACTGAAAAAAATGTATGGAGGCGAGATTTCGCATACAGATCAGGCTCTTGTGGATTGCTTACACCCTTACGTTTTTCCCGGATGTTCCATACTGGAAATCGGATGCGCGAGCGGGTACTATTATGAAATCCTCGAGTATCTGTTAAACAAAAGGCTGGATTATACCGGTGTGGATTATTCCGTACCTCTCATTGCCATGGCAAAGGATTACTACCCCAAGGCCAGGTTTGATGTGGCTGATGGAGCCCATCTTCCTTTTGCTGATGCATCTTTTCCCATCGTTATCTCATCGGGTATTTTACCTCATGTGCCTAATTATGCTGATCATACCAAGGAGGCATCAAGGGTCGCCCAAAATATTACCGTTGTTCATCGGACACCTGTTTGCCGGAAACATCCGACCCAGTTCCTGAAGAAATTCGCATATGGTGTAGAGACTGTTGAAATCATATATAATGAAGAGGAAATAATTGCAGAGTTAGAATCGAACGACCTCCAACTCGTCAAAGCGATCGAGTATTACTCCAATCCGGATCAAGATTATCATGAAACCACCTATTTATTTAAAAAGACAGTCAGGAAAAATAATCCCGAATTTGATCTGAAGGCCGTAACCGTACCATCAACGACTAAGAATCCTCTCAAATTTCTAAACGTCGGATGCGGCCATCGCTTCCATCCCGAGTGGACCAATATTGATCTTGTTTCGACAGGATCGTTTGTAAAGGCGCATAACATCTATGTGGGAATTCCTTATCCAAATAAAACCTTCGATGCGGTCTACCATTCCCACCTTTTGGAACATTTACCCAAACGCTTTGCACCGGATTTGTTTAAAGAGTGCTATCGTGTCCTTAAGCCCGGTGGAATCATTCGAGTAGCGACCCCGGACCTGGAACAAATGGCGAGGTCCTACCTCGATCTGTTGGAGCGGTCTGTAGAGGGAGATACAGACGCTGAAAAGCAATATGAATGGATCCTGATCGAATTATTAGACCAGATGGTGCGAAATCAGTCGGGTGGAGAGATGTTCGAATATTGGAAGCAAAACCCCATGCCGGCTGAAAGTTACGTCATAGACAGATGCGGCTCCGAGGTTTTAGGGGCTCTGGATTTTATTCGAAAGAACTCGGAGAAACTAACACCCTATCATGACGCTTACCTGAACGCGATTCGTGGAAATGATCAAAACGAAATGATGAAGATTGCTAAATTTCGGTTGTCCGGGGAAATTCATCAATGGATGTATGACAGGTTCTCATTGAAGAAATTACTGAAAGATTGCGGGTTTGAAGGAATTCGTGTTTGTGCGGCCGACGAATCCGGTATCCCAAATTTTAATTCCTATTTATTGGATATAGAACCGAACGGACAAGTACGGAAACCGGACTCTTTTTTTATGGAGGCCGAAAAAAATTCGTATGGCACCGGATAATATATTACATGAAAAAGTAAGATGACGAATTTTCGATCAACAAAGATATTAATTACCGGCGGGCTGGGATTTATCGGCTCCAACCTGGGGATACGGCTGGTAGAACTGGGCGCCGAGGTGACGCTGGTGGACAGCCTGATTCCCGAATATGGCGGCAATCTCTGGAATGTGGAAACCATCCGAAAAGACGTCCGAATCAATATCTCGGATGTCCGGGATGAACACTCCATGAAATATCTGGTTCAAGGACAGGATTATCTTTTCAATCTGGCAGGACAGACCAGTCATCTGGATTCCATGATCAACCCCCATCCCGACCTTGAAATAAACGCCCGCGCACAACTCTTTATTCTTGAAGCATGCCGTAAATATAATCCTGACATCAAGATCGTATTTGCCAGTACCAGACAAATCTACGGAAAACCCCAATATCTGCCGGTGGACGAACGGCATCCCCTCTATCCGGTTGATGTAAACGGAATAAACAAGCTTGCTGGAGAGTGGTATCACATTGTTTATAATAATGTGCACGGTATTCGAACATCGGTATTGCGATTAACAAATACCTACGGCCCTCGGATGCGGGTTAAGGATGCACGCCAAACATTCTTAGGAGTTTGGATCCGCCGTATTATCGAAGGAACACCTTTCCAAATCTATGGTGATGGAAAACAGGTGCGCGATTTCAATTATGTGGATGACGTGGTCGAGGCATTTCTCTTGCTTGCCGAATCGGAAGATGCCAACGGAGAAATCTATAATCTTGGGGCGGACGATCCGATAAGCCTGAAAGCAACGGCCGATCTGATGATTGCAATAAATAATGGCGGAACCTATGAAATGACCCCCTTTCCTGAAGGAAGAAAGTCCATCGACATCGGTGATTATTATGGTGACTATCGAAAGATTCGATCGCGACAGGGATGGAAACCGCTCATTCCTTTGGAGGAGGGCTTAAACCGAACCCTCGATTATTTTTCACGGCACAAAACCCATTATTGGGAGAACGATCATGGAGTATGACCCGATTCCCATATCCAATCCCAAGGCACAATTTCTGTCCCATGAAGACGGAATCAGAAGCGCCATCAAAAGAGTGCTCCACAGTGGGCAATATATATAAGGGAAGGAAGTAAATCAGTCTGAAGAAGCCTGCTGAAATTGGAGGATGGAATGAAACGTTATTACTGCACATATTTTGATCGCAATTACCTGGTCAAGGCCCTGGCACTGATTGAATCTCTCAATGCCAATGAAAAAACGCCATTTCATCTTTTCGCGGTCTGCCAGGATGAGTTGACCCGGATCGTATTGGAAAAGCTTTCTCCGCCTAATGTGAGCGCGATCCCCATGCATGAGATCGAAGGGGGGGACGTTGAGCTCTTGGCTGCAAAACAAAATCGAAGTCTTGTGGAATATTACTGGACGACGACTCCTACCATTATTCTTCGTCTTCTGGAAACCTATCCGGAAATCGACAGTTTGACCTATCTTGACGCCGATCTGTTTTTCTTTTCTTCACCCGATCCGATCTTCGCCGAGTTTCAAGATCATTCCGTGTTGATCCATGAACATCGATTCTCCCCATCCATGAACCATCTCGAGCCCTTCGGGAAATACAATGTCGGACTCCTCTGTTTTCGGAAGGATCGGAAGGGATATCAGGTTTTGAAATGGTGGCGGGAACGGTGCATTGAATGGTGCTATATGCGGTTTGAGGATGGGAAATACGGTGACCAGCTATACCTCAATGCGTTTCCGACCCGTTTCAGCGGGGTGAAGGTAATCGAACATGTGGGTGCAGGTGTAGCCCCATGGAATCATGAACAATACGAATATGATACGGGAGATGCCGGAAATGTATTGGTAAACGGGCGGCCTGTCATCTTTTATCATTTCCACGGGCTGATCTTTGCGCACCCGGAACTCATCATCCCCGCCGTCCACCATCACCCACTGACCGGAGAGATCCTTCGTCTATTCCATCTTCCCTATATTCATTCCTTGGATCGGGGAATCGAAGCGGTACGATCCCATATTTCCGATTTCAGCTTTGGGCTGCACACAAAGGACGCATTGACATCCGATCATACCTTCATGGTCAAATCGATTCATTCGGCCGAAATCAAATCGAGCGGAGCGCCTCAAACACATTTTCACCTTGACGGAGAATGGGACTGTTTCCGATCAGCGCAACTCACCACGTCTTCCCCGCTTCGAAAAGAAATTCAAAGATTCAATCCGACTGAATCAAAACCAAACCCTCTTCTCGAACTCGCTCAAAAGGAAGTTGCCCGTACACCCGAACAACATGCTGCCGTTTTAAACAAAAATGGAGAAGCACTTTATAAAGATGGAGCGTTTGAGGAAGCGTTAAATACCTTTACAAAAGCAATAGAGTTGGATCCAAGTATGCCCGCTATCCATAATAATCTTGGCGTGATGTACTGGAATGCCGGTGATATGCAACAAGCACTGGATTGTTTTGAAACGGCACTCAGTTTGGATCCTCAAAACCGGGATACAATCCTGAATTGCACTCAATTACTTCAAAGCTACAATAGGGTTGAAGACGCCAAAACCGTTTGTGCATCATATCTGGAGCAAAATCCCAACGATACGGAAATATCCCGCATGCTGATGCAGCTGCAGGAGGGAGAATAGTACTCAGCGGTTTTATCCGGAAAGGAACGGAAAGTGATCGACAATGCATGGGGGGGCTGTTTTCAATCTACACGGAAATGGGTTGAAGGAGGTCTCCGTCTTGGTAACGACGCCACATGGTCAGGTACGCCGTTTCAAGCTTATCTACATAAACTTTGGGATAAATCTGAGTTTCATCCCGGATGATTTTGAAAAGTCTCGCCTTGACATCCGATAGGGCATCCGGATGTTCGATCAAATAGACCGCCTTATCCACATACTCGCCCGGGGAATGGGCGATAGTATCGGTAATCTCCAGGTGTTTCAGAATGCTGTATGTTGTCCGTTGAACATGATGATCTCCCACCAGGGTAATTACCGGGATATTCATCCACAAGGCATCATAGCTTGTAGTCGTCCCTGAATAGGGGAATGTGTCCAGGGCCAGATCCGCTATTCGGTATCGGGCACGGTGGTCTTCTTCGGAAGCTGCCCGATCGAAAAAATGGACCCGGTTTCGCTGATCACTTGAGGAAAAATAGGTCAGGATATTGGCTCTCAAATCCTCTCTATCAATATAGCCGCACCCAAGGCCCAAAATCGCATTCTGGCATCGCGACAAGATCCGGCTCCAAAGCAGAAGGACTTCCGGACGCAATTTCTCAGCACGGTTAAAGGACACCAGAAGAGCGGCGTCTTCGGGTATGTGGACATCTGTTTTTTTGAGTTCGATCTCACTGGAATTTAAAGGCCCCAACGGTAAGAAGCAACAAGAAAGCAATACGGGTTTTTCACGGTACTGGATAATGGAATCGGATGTTTCCGCATGATGATCAGTGATGCGGTAATCCATGGTGGCAAGACCGGTGCCGTTGGGATACCCCATGGCGGTTACCTGTACCGGCGCGGGTCGCAGCGCGAACACATCCAAACGGGCCCCTCTGGTATGCCCGGCAAGATCCACAAGGATGTCGACCTGATCGTCATATATGGTTCGGGCAAGATCCTGAACACCGAGATGATCCACACGCCGAAAAACCGTTGCCGCCGCCTGGATGCCTCGTGTCATATCATCTTCTTCACTATTGGTGGCGTAGCAGTAAATCTCAAAACGGTTCGTATCATGGTTTTCGATGATCTGTTTGAAAAACCATCCCACCGAGTGTCTTCGAAAATCGGGGGATACATAGCCGATACGAATCCGGCGCGTGCGATTTAATAGCCTGTTGAATTGAAACCCTAATTTTTGGGAAAGCCGTTTGGCCTCGCATACGGCATGATCGCCCCACAACCGATGCCTTTCATAAATCGCATCACCCGGTTCCGGCATGGAGTGAAAGAGAATCAATGCATCGGAAAGGAGCGCATTTTCGGTTTCTGAAAATGGATAGTCGATGAGTCGATCCAGGATGGGATCTGCCTGCTTCCAGTCGGCAATTTTCATGAAAAGGCGCGCTCCGCTGACAAGCGACTGCGCTGAATCCGGACATGCCTCCAATGCTTCCCTTTGCGTTTCCAGGGCATTATCCAAATCTCCTGTAGTTTCATACGCAAGGACGAGGTTGTAATAGGCATTTGAGGAAAGGGGGTCTGCGGCAACGGCCTTTTTATAATAGGATATGGCGTCGGTAAGACGCTCCTGTTTTGCCAGGATATTTCCGATGTTGAGAAAGGCATCTGAAGAGTCTGGGACCACCGAGAGTGCGGACTGAAAGGAATGTAAAGCCGCATCAAGCTTCCCCTCCCCAAATAAGATTCGACCCAAATGATAATGACTCATGGCATGTTCAGGATTGATTTGAACCGATTGTTGGAGGATCTGCTTGGCGTCTTGATTCCGCCCCAGCATGAATAATA
>Ga0180009_10002512_pt1 | contig 21576 bp, 21 predicted proteins | sample OS_PC_MetaG_FD_123537 | JGI IMG/M metagenome (GOLD analysis project Ga0180009, IMG submission 123537) | Groundwater microbial communities from the Aspo Hard Rock Laboratory (HRL) deep subsurface site, Sweden - OS_PC_MetaG | ecosystem: Environmental > Aquatic > Deep subsurface > Groundwater...
CAGTGAATACGATCATATTTCCTGGGCGGACGGACGCTGCGCGAAGCTCACGAAAAAAGCTGTGCAGGGCTCGGCGCTCGGGGGACCTGCCGCGCCGCCCACGCGCCGGGGTGGTCTGGGCTTGGGAGGGCGGCCTCGGCTGCTTCGCGCAGCGCCCGTCCGCCAGACCGACACTGATGCGGGCAGGAGCCGCGCAGAGCGGCCAGCGCGCCGCATCCCCGGAGCGCCCCGCAGGGGCGCGAGGACCGGCGTGCGCCCACCACGGCACGGTCGGCCCCCGACGCCACCCATCGATGACCGGGAGATCTCAGTCGACCGTGAAGCTGACCGCGTTGGAGGGCATCCCGTCCACCGTGAGCACCACCACGGTCAGGCCGCTGGCGCCCGATGGGACCTCAACCCGCACCCGACGGTCCTGCCACAGCATGACCTCGGCTGCGCTCCCGCCGAAGGAGACCTGATGCGCCCCGCCCCCGAAGCGCTCCCCAACAATGTCCACCAGCTCGCCCGGCGCGGCGTGCGGGGGCAGGATCGCCTCGATCAGGGGATTGCGGGCGTCGTCGCCGCAGGCCGCTGTCAGGGCCAGCAGCAGCAGCAGCAGTCCGATCAGCCAGCGCGTCATCGCCTCACTTGGGCATGCAGAGGTTGCCGGGGGTGCAGGTGTAGTCGCTGCGACAATCCCCGCCGCTGGTGCAGGTCTTGATGCAGTTCTGGGCGATCACCGTGTCGTTGCCGTCGGTGCTGTCCAGACATGCCTCCGTCGCGGCGTTGCACGGCGTCCCGCTGGAGCTGCAGTCCTGACTGCAGTAGCCTCCGGGGAAGGCGATCTTGCTGCCGAGGCTCTGCATCTGTGTCACGCACCTGCCCCCCTGGCACTGTCCATCAAGGCTGCAAGGCAGGCCCGTCGCGTTCTTGGGCGGGCCGGTGTCGGGCACAGGGCCTGAGGGGGTGCAAGTCCCGGCGGGCTCCAGAGCCCCGGTGCCCAGCACCAGCTGGACCTCCTTCGTGGGCGGGGTGACCTTCTTGGTCACAGGGCTGAGGCCGCCAACGCTGGCCGTGGCCGTCAGGGTCAGCTCGCTGGAGACTCCCTGCTGGGGGATGATCCGCACCCGGTTGGCGTCACAGCTGGAGAATCCATCCACCGTCGCCTCGTCAGTCTTGCCGCCCTGCGTCGCCGTGACCGTCACGGTGCCGACGTTGACCCCCTTGGGCTTGAACACCTGGACCAGGATCTCCTCATCCCAGTCCTTCTTGCGACCGCAGCTCGCCAGCACGCAGAGCACCAATGGCAGAATCAGCCAGCATGGGATGGTTTTCCAGCTCATCGCAGGTCGATCTCCGGCATGGCGGGGATGTCGTCCCCACGGGTTGCGAAGTAGATGCCCGTCCCGGCGCCGCCAGCCACCGCGACGCCGATGATGGTCCAGAACCACCATTTCTTGTAGATCGGGCTCTCCGAGGCTGGACCGTGCAGCGACACCAGCCTCACCGGCAGATCCAGGCTGGAGCCCTCCGACACGGTGACCGTGGTGACGTAGGGCCTGTAGCCTGCCTTGGTCACCTTGACCTTGTGCACCCCTGGCGTGACCTTTTCAGCGATCGGCACGGCACCGATCGACTTGCCGTCCAGCTCCACCTGGCCGCCCCGGGCGGTGTCACCCCGGATCACCAGCCGGGCTTCCTTGTCCTTGCCATCCTGGTGCTGCGCCTGGTTCTCGATGTCCGAGATCAGCGACTGCAGCTCGTCCATCAGCTTGTGCACCGTCTCGCGATTGGGGGCCTTCGGCATCTCGCGCAGGTAGCTGCGGTAGAGCGAGAGCGACTTGTGCAGGTGAAACGCCTTGTGATCCAGCCGGTGCTGCTGGCGGTGGGACTGCGCCATGTTGAACAGGAAGGCGGGGTCGGCCATCGCGCGGTAGGCCGCCTCGTACTCGCGGATCGCCTCGTCAAACTGGCCCAGCTTGTAGGCCGTCTGCGCCTTGTCGAAGTGGAGCTTGGCCTCCTCCACGTCGCCAGCCTTGACTTCGGCGGTCAGCAACACCGCGGCGAGCATCGCCGCCAGGCCCAGGAGCCGCCGGCCCCTCGACGCTCTAGCGCTTCTTGAATGGGTTGAGAGTGACATCGGGATCGTCCGTTCCAGTCTTGCCCTGCTTGGTGTTTTTGGTGCCCTGCTTCGTCGTGTGGCCGCGGCGCTGGCGCTGCAGCGTCAGCGCGAGCGCCAGCTGCTTGCCGGGGCTGACGGTCACGGCCTGTTCCAGCGATCGGTGTCTGGGCGCCGTGATCCTCAGCATGTGCGCCCTGGCCTCCACCCGCTCCAGGGCGAGCTGCGTGCCCTGACCGACGATGGTGCCATCGAGGTAAAAGGTGGCGTGCTCCACGTTGGTGCGGATCGCCAGGCTGCCCATCTTGGCCTTCGAGGAGGTCAGCCTGTACCGCACCTCGCGCGTCTGGCCCGGCTCGAGGGTCGCGACCTCCTCGATGGTGACGAAACCCTGGAGCACGACGCGAAGCTGGATCTTGCCGGGTGGAACCTTGATGGTGGTCGGGGTCCTGTGCGGGTGTTCCCTGTGCCCCAGATGAACGGTGGCACCGGGCGGATCGGTGTCGACCTTGAGCACGGCCTCCGTGGCCACCGCCGCGTCCGCCGTCGTCGCCGGACCCTTCACCACCGCCCCGCTGCCGCTGCCCGGCCCGGCGATGAGATCGCCGCCAGGGTCCTTCCTCAGCATCAGGTAGGCGCCGACACCGGCGCCGGCGAGCAGCACCACCGCCAGCAACCCCAGGACCAGCCCGGCCCGGCTCTTGCCCCGCGCGGACCGGACGCCGACGCCTGCGGTCCCCGGGTCGGAGCCATCAGGCATGCCCGTCATCGGGACCATGTTCACCGCGGAGGGGTGCGTCTGGTGCAGGGACGGCACCAGCTCCTTGAGCTCCAGCAGGAACTGCTTCATCGACTGCGGGCGCTCGTCGGGGTTCTTGGCGATGCAGCGCTGGACAAACGCCTCCAGCTGGGCCGATATCTCGGGGTTCAGCGCACGCATCTCCGGCGGTGACGCGAACAGATGCTTGTTCACCAGCTCGATGTACGAGTTGGCCTTGAACGGCAGCTCTCCGGTGAACATCTCGAACATGATGATGCCGAGAGCATAGATGTCGGTGCGGTGGTCGACATCCACCCCCCGGCACTGCTCCGGCGACATGTAGAACGGCGTCCCCATCGCCGCACCGGTCTTGGTGGCGAAGTCGGGGTTGGCCATGCTGCCCTGCAGCTTGGCGATGCCGAAGTCGAGGATCTTCGCGATCACCGTTCCATCCTCCTCCGTCAACACCATGATGTTCTCGGGCTTGATGTCGCGGTGGATGATGCCGTTGTCGTGCGCCGCGACCAGCCCCTTGGCGATGCTGGAGAGGATGCTGTTGGCGTCGTCGAACCCCACGACCTTCTTCTCGGTGAGCACCTCCCTCAGCGACTGGCCGTCGAGGTGCTCCATCACGAAGTAGTGCCTGCCGTCGTTGAGCTCGCCGAAGGAGAAGATGTCGACGATGTACCGACTGCGCGCCTGGTTGGCCGCCCGTGCCTCCTGGATGAAGCGATTGACCACCTCGGCGTTCGCCGCGAACTCACGCAGCAGCACCTTGATCGCCACTGGCTTGCCGATCACCGGCTGTATTCCGGCGTAGACGGTGCCCATCCCGCCCTCCCCCAGCCGGCCCGTGATCTGGTAGTCGGCGATCAGATCGCCGGCGGAGATCTGGATGTCCTGGAGCACCATCCTGGGCGAGGAGATCTCGCGGCCCACAGGCGTACGGGAGTCAGTGTGGGAGCGCGGGGCGGAGCCCTCGCGGCCGATGGGGGTTGGAGTCTCGAAGGAGGGGGCGTACGCATTGGCGTGCGACGGCGTCTTCGACAGCTTCGAGCCGGCCGGGACAAACGGCCGGGTGCCAGGGGGGGTCGGGGTTGCCCTGTCGTAGGGCGAATCGTCGACACCCGTCGGAAAGTCACCCACCTCCGGCACCAGCTTGATGCCATCCTCGGCACAAACCTCGTCCCCTGCGGGATAAATTCGTCTGCACTTGGGACAGACCATCGGATGTCCGTCGCCGGGTCGTGAGTCACGACCCGTCAAATCTACTACGGATAGAACCGCTCCAACTGCTCCGTGATCGGCTCCCAGCTACCTGTCTTGCCTCCTACCACCAGGACCGAACCGTCCTGCAGCAGGCTCGCCGTGTGATCATGCCGGCCGTGGTTCATGCTGGGCAGTATGGTCCAGGAACCGCCTCCGGTCGAATCATAGGCCACCGCCTTCTGCGCGTCACTATTTCCCTCACCCCCGGCCACCAGCACGGTTCCGTCGGTGAGCAGCGTCGCGGTCTGGTTGGTCGGGCTCCCGCCTGCGTGGCTCACCGCCTTGACCGTGTTGGTGGTGGGGTCGTACAGCTCGTCGCTGGAGATACTGCAGCTGCCGCCGCAAAAACCACCAACAATCAGCACCATCCCGTTGTTCAACACGGTCGATGTGTGGCCGCTGCGCTTCTCGAGCAGCTTCGCCGTCAGCAGGGTGATGGTGCCCGCGACCGGGTCGTACAGCTCGAGCGAGTCGAGCCACTGCTGCTGGGACGCGTCGTAGCCCCCGACGACCAGCATCTTGCCCGAGGGCAGCAGGCTGGCCGTGTGGCCGCTGCGTTTCTCGTTCAGGGCGGCGGCTGGCAGCTTCCAGCTGCCCGAGGTCTGGAAGATGGCGAGGCTGGCCAGCGGCTGCGACCCGTCCCAGCCGGCCACAAGCACCACCTCCGAGCTCTTGAGTGTCACCACAGCCTGGGCGGCCCGCAAACCCGGCAGGGCCGGACCGGCCGACCAGGCGCTGCCAGCAGGCTTGGTTGGGTCGTAGATCTCAACCGTCGACGTCGGCTTGTTGTAGCTTTCGTAGCCGCCGGCCACCAGCACCCTGCCGTCGGGAAGCAGGGTCGCCGTGTGGCTATCGCGCGGTGTGGTCATGCTTCCCGCGGCCACCACGGCATCCTGGGCCGGCACGTAGACATACGCCGACGCCAGCCTCGTGGTCTTGCCCCCCGGCCGATACCAGCCGCCGGTCACCAGCACCCGGCCATCCTTGAGCAGCGTGGCCGTGTGGTCCACCCGTCCCAGCGCCGCATTCATCACGGCGAACCAGCCCGGTTGGTGCTTTGGCCCGTCAGGCTGGACCGTCAGGTCGGGTAGCTGGGCCTCCGCCCCCCTGTCCGCCACCGCCATGTCGTTGCCGGCCTCGGGGTGCGTGATCGGGCCGTCTGTGCCGCTGTCTGGCGCCACGGACCCATTGCCGCATGATCCCAGCGAAACGAGCACCAAGACCAACTTCACGTACCTACCCATGCTCTACCTCTGGTCTGTGAGCTGCGATGAGATTGTCCGTGCCGCACTCGCGCTTTGTCAAGCCAACCGAGAAGGCCGGCGCTGGATGCCGCGATGGGCCAGGTCGATCATCTGGTGCACCAGGTCTGGCACGTCGGGAGCGCGGCGATCGAACATCCACGTGAGCAGCACTCGCTCCACCATGCCGATCTGTGCGTACGCCGCGAGCAACGGATCGATGTCGTCGCGCAGCAGCCCCAGCTTGACGCCCAGACGGATGTTGTCGGCCTCGACGCGGGCCAAGCCGCGGTAGAACTCACGCACCATCGACTCGAGCTTCTCGTCCATGCCCATCGACTCGCGGTAGGCCAGCCGCACCAGATCACGGTTGTCGCGGAAGATCTCGGTCAACCGCTGGGCCGCCTGCTCCACGCGCTGGAAGAAGTCCGTCCGGGTCGTGACCTCACGAGCCACCGACATGCCTGCCTGGGTCACCAGACCGAAGAAGTGCTGGATCAGGGCGTAGAACACCTGTCGCTTCTCGGAGAAGTAGAGGTAGAAGGTCCCCTTGGCCACGCCCGCCGCTCGTGTGATGTCGTCCACTGTGGCCGCGTGATACCCCTTGCTGGTGAATACCTGCCGTGCTGCCAGCATCAGCTGGCCGTGTCGCTCATCCCTGGCCTGGTCGCGCTTGCTCCGTCCAACGTCGTCCACAGATGAAGGCATGTCTCTCCGTCTGACCGGTCAGTCATATTCGACATCCACGACATCCCTGTCAAGTGGTTGCCCGGTCCGGGCGCCACCTCTACACTGCTGCACCATGCTGGAGCGATCACAGATCCACATCGGGTGCTCGGGCTTCGGGCCTGGACATGAGGCCACGCGTTACTTCCAGGAGCTGGGCATGGTGGAGCTCGATCAGCCCTTTGTCCACCCGCCGCGTGCAGCGACACTGCAGCACTGGCGTCAAGCTGCGCCGCAGGACTTCGTCTTCGTGGTGAAGGTCTGGCAACTGGTCACCCACGAGCCATCGAGCCCCAGCTACCAGCAGCTGCCGCGCTCGTTCAAGTGGTCGCTCGAGGGTGCAGGACACTTCAGGGACAGCGCGGTGGTGCAGCGGGCCATGGCCAGGACCCTCGCGGTGGCCGACCTGCTGCAGGCCCCTGCGCTGCTGTTCGAGTCACCGCCGAGCTTCACTCCCACGGCAGCCAACCGACGAGCCCTCACCACCTTCTTCGAGCGCTGCGTCCGCGGACGCAGCCTGATCTGGAACCCAACCGGGCTGTGGGCCGACGACGACGTGCTGTCCATCTGCCGCGACCTGTCCCTCGTCCCCTGCTGGGAACCGTTCGGCGACGGGGAACACCACACGCAGGGGCGACCCATACCCTCCGTCGCTGCTCTCTACCTCCGTCCGCGCGGTCTCGGGGCGCTCGGTTTCACCGAGCACAAGCTGCTCTGGATGCTCGAGCGCCTCGAGGACCGGGAGCTGGGATTCTGCGCCTTCGGCTCCCCGCTGCTCTTCGGCGAGGCCCAGCGCATGCAGCGACTGCTCGAAGAGCGACTGCTCGAGGCACGCTGAACCTTCGGTCCTTCACACGGTCCTGAGGTAGTTGGTGTTGTGCATGAAGGCCTCGACCCGACGGCGAAGCATCGAGCGCTGTCGGAAGCGTGCCACCACATCCCAGACCAGCGCGACGACGATCCCCACGGGTGTCGAGATGTGGATCAACCAGCCAAAGACGAGGGCGGTTATCGTCGCCACAAGGGCGCCCAGCACCACGGCGTGGAGCAATCGCCGACGCGCGAGGCCGCGGCACCACAGCCGGTACTGCACCTCCGTCTCGCCGGGGACGTTCTCGCTGAGGCTTATCTCGCCCCGGTCCGGCCCGGTCGGCAGCCACTCACCCGGGTTGGTGAACGCGATGGATCTCGCCTCCCGTCGCTCGATGATCAGCCCGACACCGAGCAGACCACCAGTGACCAGACCGAGCACGACATGCTCCGCCACGGTCTGCGGCCCCCGGGCAACACAGACCGTCGTGGTCAGCGAGGGTTTCATGGTCATGGAGCTACACATATTCGCCCGCCCTGTGACTGACTGCAAGGAGTCCACGGGCGGAGCGGACAAAAAGCTAAGGCGGTACCGACGGTACCGCCTTAGCTCGCGTCACGGACAGTTAGTCTAGAACTGGCTAGAAGGTAAAGGTCGAGCTGGGCAGCGGCGGGGGCGCTGTGGGCTTCTTGGCCGGCTTCTTCTTGGCCTTCTTGGCCGGCTTCTTCTTGGCCACCTTCTTGGCCTTCTTGGCCGGCTTCTTCTTGGCTACCTTCTTGGCCTTCTTGGCCGGCTTCTTCTTGGCCTTCTTCTTGGCCGGCTTCTTCTTGGCTACCTTCTTGGCCTTCTTCTTGGCCTTCTTGGCCGGCTTCTTCTTGGCTACCTTCTTGGCCTTCTTCTTGGCCTTCTTGGCCGGCTTCTTCTTGGCTACCTTCTTCTTGGCTACCTTCTTGGCCTTCTTCTTGGTCTTCTTCTTGGCCGGCTTCTTCTTGGCCACCTTTTTGGCCTTCTTGGCCGGCTTCTTCTTCGTCGCCATGACACCCTCCTTATGGGCAAATTTACCAGCATTTTAGGAAGCTGTTTCTTCTATGTCAATACAATTATGCTAAATTTTGCTAAATTGTTTAACTGTTTAGTCAATAGAGGTTATTTATTTATAATTACGTACTTAAGGAACAAAACATGAAGAATTAGAGGAGATATTTTTCAATTTTTTTCCCCTCGGATACCTGGATGGCCAGGCGCCCATCTGGCCCCTGTTGGACTCGAGCCAGACTCCCAAACAGATACCAACAGGTTAGAATCACATGTGGAGATGGGCAAGATAACCCTTTGAAATAAAATGGATTATTTGGATTGGGCCATTGTGGATCAGCTGTGGGGAACACCGGAAGTTGCCCAGCACGCGCAGAAGTGATAATTACTTGTGTTTCCGAATGGCACGACGAGAAACAAACCTGGCATTCAGAATCGGCGACAAGGCCGTCTACGCCTCGTATGGCATCGGGGAGGTCAAGGGAATCGAGCGACGGGAGATCTCCGGGCGAAAGCAGAAGTTCTACGTCCTGCAGCTGCTCGATTCCGGTATGACAGTCATGGTGCCCACCGACGCGGCGTCGTCAAGAAGGCTACGGACCATCATCTCCCGCACCGAGGTGAAGAAGGTCCTTGCAGTCCTCAAGCAGGACAAGGTCTGTGTCCCCAAGCAGACCTGGAACCGACGACACCGGGCCTACCTGGACAAGCTGAGCTCTGGCTCGGTATTCGAGGTTGCAGAGGTGCTGCGCGAGCTGAGCCTGCTTCGGGCCAAGAAGGAGCTTTCCTTCAGCGAGCGGCGCGTCCTGGAGAACGCCCGCTCGATGCTGGTGCGGGAGCTGGCCGCGGCCAGGCAGGCTCCCGAATCTCGCATCGAGAAGGAACTCGACGCCATCTTCACCTGACCGTCCATTCCGCTTGACGGCAGATTGCGTCGGTGCCTATTCTTCGCCCCCATGAGTCGTGACGATGCCATTGAATTCGACGGAGTCGTCGCCGAGGTGCTCGCGGGTGGGCTGTTTCGGGTGGAGATCGCCGAAGGGCACACCGTTTTGGCCCACCTCTCCGGGAAGATGCGGAAGTACCGCATCCGAATCGTCCTCGGGGACCACGTCACGGTTGCTGTTTCGCCCTACGACCCTACCCGCGGACGTATCGTCTACCGCGCCAAGTAGCCGTCTCAGTCGGACAGTCGCCGATCCAGCTCGCGCCGATCGTCCCGCCTCAGGGGCAGGCGGATGCGTCGCGTCTCGATGCGGTATTCAATTTTCCCGTCGCGGGTCTGGCAGGGGACGAGGAACCGTACGAACACGCCTTCTTTCATCTTCTGACCTCGGCTGGTTTGCCCTACATTATCCTACCTGCCGGGTGGGACCACAACTTCTTGGGAGAGCACACACACGGGGGTCACTTCCCGACGCAGAACCGCTCGAACACCGCGTCGAGCACCGCCTCGGTGCAGCCCTGACCGGTGACCTCGTCAAGCCGGCGCAGCGCCTCGCGGGCATGCTCAACCATCAGCTCGGGAGGCAGCCCCTGCTGCTGGGCCAGCCGACCGGCCGTCACGGCCTCACGCGCGCGAAGCAGCGCCTCCCACTGCCGCTGTCGAAACAGCTGAATCGTCTCGGGCTCGAGCCCGTCGTCGGGGAACAGCAGCTTCATCACCTGCTCCCGCAGCAGCCCCAGTCCCTCGCCCGTCACCGCCGAGGTGGGCACCACCAGGGCGCAATCTGTGAGCTGGTCTAGGCCGGCAGCTCGGCTTGTCGAAGCGATCAGGTCCACCTTGTTGGCAGCGATCAGCAACGGAGCGCCCTGTTGCACGTGACGTACCTCGTCGGGCCGGGACAGATCCAGCACGTGGACCAGGAGGTCGCACTGCCCGAGCACAGGGGCGGCAAGGGCCTGACCCGCGAGCTCCATCGCGCCCAAGGTCCCCTCGAGACGTTCACCGGCCGTATCGATCAACCTCACCCGCTGCCCGCGCCAGATGGTCTCGGCCTCGAGGTAGTCACGGGTCGTGCCCGGCTCCTCGGCCACGATGGCCCGCTCGCACTGCAGCAACCGGTTGAACAGGCTCGACTTGCCGGCGTTGACAGGACCCACGAGCGCCACCGAGACCCCGTCCAGCCGCCGGCCGGCGCGGTAGCTGCCCACCAGGTCCGAGAGGGTCTGCTCCAGCTGCTGGTGGCGCTGCGCCAGCTCGGATGGACTGACCTCGCCCTGGCTGTCGTCGGCGAAGTCCAGCTCCGCCTCGAGCAGCGCGCAGAGCTGTACCACCTGCCGTCGCAACGCAGCCAGCTGCTGTCCCAGAGCTCCGTCGAGAACGGCCTGGGCATTGCGCAGGGCACGCTCGCTGCGCGCCGCCACCACCTGGGCCACGGCCTCGGCCTGAGTCAGGTCGAGCCGACCGTTGAGAAACGCACGCCGCGTGAACTCTCCGGGCCCTGCCAGCCGCGTTCCAGCCCGCAGGAACAACGCCAGGATGCGCTCCATGTTGAGCACGCCGCCGTGGCCGAAGACCTCGACCACATCCTCGCCGGTGTAGGAGCGCGGCCCGGGCATGTAGCACACCATCGCCCGGTCGATGACCTCCCCGCTTGGATCGAGCAGGCGGACACCGTGCATCTGTCGGGGAACCACGCGCTGCATCGAGCAGGCCTGCTGCAGCAGCTGCAGCGCCCGGGGCCCGCTCAGTCGCACCAGACCCACCGCTCCCTCACCCACAGGCGTGGACAGGGCACAGATGGTGTCCCTGGCGCGTCCGAGCACGTCTGTTCTAGTCCGAGGCCGGGACGATCAAGATGCGGCGCTCCTCGCCGTCGCCCTCGCTGCGAGTGCTCAACCCCGGCACCTCCCTCAGCGTCATGTGGATCACGCGGCGATCATGAGCACTCATCGGATTCACCGCCACGGCCTTGCCGCTGCGCCTGACCTTGTCCCCCAACTGCTGCGCCAGATCTTTGAGCGCTTCGATCCGGCGCTGTCGATAGCCGCCGCTGTCAACCACCACGGGCCTGCGGTCAGGGGCCGTGCGGTTCAGCATGCGGTTGAGGATGAACTGCAACGCGTCCAGCGTCTGCCCCCTGCGTCCGATCAACTCGCTGGAGCCCTCGCCGGTGATGCTGGCGACGATACGGTCCTCCTCGATCCTGGTCTCCACCTGGAGCGTGTGGCCCATCAGGGTCAACATCTCGACCAGCATCTGCCGGCAGAGGTCCTCGAGGGCTGCAGGGCTTGTCGACGTCTCGCTCATCGTTGTGCTAGCGGGCTCCCTTGCGCTTCTTACGTCGTCGGGCCTTGGCTCTTCCATCTGACATAGCCTCCGACGATGGACCCTTGGGGGTCGTTGGGGCCTTCTTGTCCAGCTCGGCGCCGGGATCGGTCTTGTTCATATACCACTGGTGGATCATTGTCAAAACGGTGTTGACGAAGATGTAGAGGGTCAGCCCCGACGGCAGCCACAGCATCATGAAGGTGAACATCCCGGGCATGAAGTACTTGAAGATCTTGGCCTGGGTGCCCTCCATCGGCTGCGGCGTGATTGCCTGCTGGGCATACATCGAGATGCCCATGGCGATCGGGAGTACATAGTAGGGATCAGGCGCGGTCAGATCCGTGATCCACCCGACGAAATTGGACCTGTAGAGCTCGACCGCGTTGCCCAGCGTACGGTACAGCGCAAACCACACCGGCATCTGGATCAGCATCGGCAAGCAGCCGCCCAGCGGATTCACCTTGTGGATTTTGTAAAGCGCCATCATCTCCTGGTTGAGGCGCTCCTTGTCATCCTTGAACTTTGCGCGCAGCGCGTCCATCTTGGGCTTCAGCCGCTGCATCTGCTTCATCGACCGCATGCTCTTCTGCGTCCAGTACAGGGTCAGCAGCTTCACCACCACGGTCAGCAGGATGATGGCCAGACCCCAGTTCCCGAACCAGCCATGGAACAGCTTGAGCAGCCACAACATCGGACGACAGAGCACAGCGAACCAGCCAAACTCGATTGATTCGGATAGCTGAGCGTCTTCCCTGTCCGAGGCCTTGACCGTGTCCAGCGTGTCCAGGTCCTTGGGTCCAACGAAGACAGCGAAGCGCCGCTTCAGCACCTCGTCCGGTTTGAGGGTCACCTCGGGGAACAGCAGCCGGGCCGATACCACCCCATCCTTGAGCAGCTCCAGCTCGCAGCGGCGAGTCTCGTCCTTGTCCTTCGGCACCACCGCCGTGAGGAAGTAGCGCGTGTCGGCCGCCACCCAGCGCACGTTGCCGGTCTGGGTCACGGGCCCCTCGCCCATCCCGCACCCGGCGGCGGAGCAACCGCCCCCGTCCCCCCGAATGGCCGGCGCGTCACGGCGGAACAGCTCGTCGTTCACGTGACACAGGACCGTGGAGATCTTGGGATATGGATTGGCGAAGCTCGGCTGGCCCAGTGTCGGGTCCTGACGGTTGAACAGGTTGACCTGCAGGCGCCCCTTGAGCCTGGTCTTGGTCAGGTTGCGCACCTTGACCACCATCCAGAGCAGCGTACGCTTGGGGTCCACCTTGAAGTCCTTGAGCACACGGACCTTGTCCGACTCCCAGCGATAAAGCACCTTGCGGCTGTCTGCCTGGACGACCTGGAACTCCGCGTCCTCGGGGACGCTGAAGTCCGAGTCGGGGAACCCGATTGACAGCGGCCAGGGCCCCTTGCCCTTCTCGGTTTGCACCAGGTCCACCGGCGCGAGCTTGCCGTCGATTGGCTCGACGTAGCGCCGATCGGTCATCTTCCAGCTCCGCAAGGCGCCGCCGGTGGTGGTGAGCTTCGCCACCGCGCCCGGAGCGTTCAGGGTGGTCATCTCGCCCTCGATGCTCGTCGCGAGCGGTCCACCCTCCTTGCGGCCTGGCCGCACCGGGCGACTCGCTGGTCGAGACGTGGGCTGCTCGGCCACCGGCTGCTCGGCCGGCTTCGACGGAGTCGGCTGGGTCGGCTGGCCGCTGCCGGTCTGCGGCGGCTGCGGCTGCGCTCGAAAGAAGTAATACCAGCCAAACAGGATCGCCGCCGTCAGCACGATGGTCAGCAGCATCCTGTTCGACGAGTCTTGCATGGCAGCCTGGTCCTCCCAATCTGACCTGATCCGACCCGCGATGCCGAACCCCGCTAGGGTGGGTCGTAGCCCGACCTGCCCAGCGGGTGACAGCGGCAGATCCGCCAAGTCGTCCTGGACAGCCCTTTCACTACTCCGTACTTGTGCAGGCTCCGGATCGCGTAGCTCGAGCAGCTCGGGACGAATCGACACCGGGGCCCAAGCAGCGGCGAGACCAGACGCCGATAGAGCCCGATGACGTACACCAGCAGGGCCACCACGGAGCCCGAGAGAGCCGTGAGCAGGTGCCCCATTCTACGTGTCACCTGACCCATGCCTCAGTCTCCTCGCCAGCTCCTGCAGCTGTCTCAGCAGGCTGGCGTAGGTCGCGCTCGGCGCACCGCGTTTGGCGATGAACACCATGTCCAGGCCCTCGGGGAGCATGCGCCTGTGTCTGCGCCAGACCTCCCGTACCAGCCGCTTGAATCGGTTCCGCAGCGTCGCCTTGCCCACTTTCCGGCTGGCCGTGATGCCAAGTCTCGTGCAGCCAGGTCTGGGGGCATACAGCACCAGAATGTCATGCAGGTGGATCTTCCTTCCACGCTGTTGTACCGCGAGATACTCTCGCCGTTTTCGAAGCCGACGGCACTTTGGAAAACGCCGGGAACTCTCGGATCCACCACCACGGGACTGGCTCATCCAGGCCTTACTTCTTCGCGATGCTCACGCTCAAACGGCGACGTCCCTTGCGACGGCGACGACGAAGGATCTGCCTGCCGGCCTTGGTGCTCATCCGCTTGCGAAAGCCATGAACCCTGGCGCGTCTCTTGTTGTGCGGCTGATACGTCCGCTTCACGGTCCCACTCCCTGCAAAAGAGAGCATTCGATAACAGCGTTCTTCACTGGTGTCAACTGGGGAGGGCTCACACAGCTCAATCATCCATGTCTGCCACACCATGCACTGGATTGTCCGTCGAGAAAACGTCTCCTCGCGGCGAGCGATTGCGCGATGACGTTCGTTTCCGATGAAATCCTGACCAGCTAGATTGCTATCTTCACGACGAGCGGCACCTGCTCTGCTCCGTCGGTCAGCAACCATAACTTTTTTGCGTGCGATTCGTGCCGGATGTCGGCTGTGCCCATTTTTGGTCTTGCATTGCTTCTGGACGCCTTGCTACCTAGTTGCTTCGCAGTTGCTTCGCGCTGGTCAGTCCTGTTCCTCTGATGGTGGTACTGAATGTGTCTGATGTGGATCCAGGTGGTTTGAGAGGAGCATCGCAAACTTGCCTCGGATCAACCTCGGGTTCGACCGGGATCTAGTGAAGATCTTTGTTCATTGCTGCCCTGTGGATAACTTCTCAAACAATATGGGTAACTAGTCAATATTGAATGTGAATTGAGTTATTCACATCCCCTGGGGGCTCTGTGTCCAACTTCATGCCTGATCACGACCACTTCAGCGGTACGGACCTGTGGCAGAACGCGCTGGCCTCGCTGGAGCAGCGTATCAAACCTCACAACTTCGACATGTGGTTGCGTCCCATCGAGTGCCAGTCGATCGAGGGCTCATGCATCACCCTCAAGGCACCGAATCGCTACATCAAGGAGTGGTTTGAGGACAACTACCTGTCCATTGTGCTGCAGGAGATCCGCAATCGTACGCAGTGTGAGTTCCAGGTCGCGTTCGAGTACGACGAGACCACGTCGTCGCAAGCGCCGGTCGTCGAGGAGCCCGCGTCGGAGCTCCCAAAGTCCGGCTGGGAGTACGATCTCAACGAGCGCTACAACTTCGATTCTTTCGTGGTGGGGCCATCGAATCAATTGGCCCACGCTGCCTCCCGCGCGGTGGCCGAGCTTCCCGCCGGCAAGTACAACCCATTGTTCATCTACGGGGGTGTCGGCCTGGGCAAGACCCACCTGCTGTGTGCGATCGGCCACGAGGTGAGACGACGGCAGCCGTCTGTCCGTGTGGCCTACCTCTCCTCGGAACGGTTCATGAACGAGTACATCAACTTCCTTCGTTCGAACCGCATCGAGGAGTTCCGCACCAAGTTCCGCGAGGAATGTGACATCCTGTTGATGGACGACATCCAGTTCATCGCCGGCAAGGACCGGACACAGGACGAGTTCTTTCACACTTTCAACTCGCTCTACGATTCTCACCGGCAGATCGTCGTCACATCCGACAAGTACCCGCACGAAATCTCCGATCTGGAGGAGCGACTCCGCACCCGTTTTCAGTGGGGTCTGATTGCAGACATCCAGCAGCCCGAGCTCGAGACACGGGTCGCCATCCTGAAGAAAAAGGCCGAGGTGGAGAAGATCAGCCTGCCCGATGACGTCGCGCTCTATCTGGCCACCAACATCAAGTCCAACGTCAGGGAGCTCGAGGGATCGCTGATCCGCCTCGCGGCGTCCGCGTCGCTGTCAGACGCAGATATCACGACTGAATTAGCCAAGGAGAGTCTGAAGCAGTTCCTGTCGCAGTCCACCGCGAGTCTGACCATCGAGACCATCCAGAAGGAAGTCGCGGCCTATCACAACGTCAAGGTCAGCGACCTCAAGAGTGCCAAGCGGCACAAGAACGTGGCACGACCTCGTCAGGTCGCGATGTATCTGTGCCGCAAGCTCACCGGCTCGAGCTTCCCCGAGATCGGGCAGCGGTTCGGTGGAAAGGACCACTCCACGGTGATCAGCGCCTGCCGCAAGATCGCGGATCTGATCGAACGGGACCTGTCGACACGCACGGTGGTGGAGACCCTAGAACGGCAGCTCCAGCTCTGATCCCTCGCTCGCATTCTTGGGGGCGCTTCATCGCTCCGGCCCGGCTTGCCAATAGATTGAATTGTGTGCTAGAGCCCATTTCTGATTGCATGAGTTGCAGTCGAACAGATTCCAGCTCGATGTGGATAAGGACTGGACAGTGAAGGGGACAAGATGTGGACGAATGGCTGACCGGAGTCGAAGGGCCTGTTTGTGCACTTTGGCCCCATCTCTTTCCCCAGTCAGCACACAGGTGTTTTTTGTGTTACCGTCAGGCGTTATGTGTCTTATCCCCCTTTTCACAGCCGATCATAGGACTAATAAGATCTAAATATAAGACAGGTTCTCTATTAACGCATGTGGAGAACGGCCGATGGAGATCAGAATCAAGAAGGATGCCTTCCTCAAGGGGCTTCACCTCGCGCAGAGCATCGCCGATCGCAAAAGCACGATGCCGGTTCTGGCCAATGCGCTGATTCGTACCGAGGGAAAAGAGACCATCCTGTGCGCTGCAACTGACCTACGGGTCACTGTCGTGGCGGAGACCAAGGCGGAGGTGATGCAGGAGGGTGGTCTGAGCATTGGAGCGAAGCACCTGTTCGAGATCATAAAAAACCTGCCGTCAGAAGACATCCACTTCACGAAGACTCAGAACAACTGGGCCGAGATCAAGGCAGGCAACGCCCAGTATCGCGTGGTTGGCATGTCGGGCAAGGACTTCCCCCGTCTGCCCGACCATCAGTCGGTGACCTTCCACGAGTTGGACGCAGGCACGCTGCTGGACATGATTCGCAAGACGATCTTCAGCGTTTCCAACGACGAGACCCGACGTCATCTCAACGGCATCTTCATGGAAGCGAAGGGCTCGACGGTCCGGATGGTGTCGACCGATGGACATCGATTGAGCAAGGTGGAATACGAAATTGGCCAGAGTCTGGAAATGGAAGAGGGAATCATAATCCCTCGCAAGGGCGTGCTGGAGATGCGTCGATTGCTTGAAGGTGTCGAGGGCACGTGCGACGTGGGGTTGCAGGAGGGGAACCTGTTCGTACGGGCAGGCGATGTCTGCCTGACCATCAAGCTGGTGGATGCCCAGTTCCCACCCTTTGACCAGGTGGTGCCCAATGAGAGCGAGCGGAAGGTCCGGCTCGACCGTCTGCTGCTGCTGGACTCGCTCAAGCGCATGGCGATCATGTCCTCCGAGCGAAATGGAGGCATTCGCTTCGAGCTGAAGAAGGACCAGCTGAGGATAACCAGCGACAATCCCGACCTGGGCGAGGCTCAGGAGGACATGACGGTGAGCTACGATGGCGATCCGTTGACCGTCGGGTTCAACGCCCGCTACTTCATCGAGCTGCTGTCGGAGATGGCGGGCGATGAGGTCATGCTGGAGTTCAACGGGGAGCTGGACCCCGGGCTGGTCCGTCCCGCCAAGGACGACGGCTATGTCGGAGTGGTGATGCCGCTGCGGATCTGACCTGGACTGCAGCGATTCGCCTCGTCATCCTGACGCAGTGCTGATCAACTCGATCGATACCACGTCTTTTCGCAACCTGGCCAACCAGACGGTGGACCCGGGTCCGAGGTTCAACGTGCTGTGCGGCGCCAACGCGCAGGGGAAAACCAACTTCCTCGAGGCGGTCTATCTCGTGGCGTGCCTCAGGTCGTTCAGGGAGCAGCGAAGCGGGGAGCTGCGGCGGTTCGAGACCCAGGAAGCGCTGGTGCACGCGGTGCTTCAGCTGGGCGGTGTGACCCGCGAGCTCGAGGTCCGGCTGCACCCGCGCGGTCGGCGGGCCCTGGTGGATGGCAAGGGGGTGCGCAACACGGCCGCCTACCTGTCGAGTGGGCTCAACGTGGTCCTGTTCACGCCCGATGATGTCCAGATCCCGAGAGGCAGCCCACGGGAGCGCCGTCGTCTGCTTGACCGGGCGATCACGAACCTGTGGCCCGGGTATCTGACGCTGGCTCGTGACTATCAGAAGACGCTGCAGAGCCGCAACCGCATCCTGCGTGAGAGTGTTCGCCAGCGGCGATCGATGTCGACGATGCTGGAGGTCTATGACCAGCAGCTGTGCGAGCAGGGGGCGCGGTTGACCGTCGCGCGTATGCGCTATCTGCGGGCGCTGGCGCCGCGCGTCGTGCAGGTGTTCGGCGAAATCTCGCGGACCGGCGTTGACGCGGCTCTGCTCTACCTTGCGCCCGACAGTGTGCTGGAGGCTGGCAGCGGCAAAGAGGGTGCAGTGCGGCAGGCGCTGTCGCGGCTGCTGACGCAGCATCGGTCGCAGGACCGGACGCGCCAGGCGACGACGGTCGGACCGCACACTGATGATCTCGACTTTCGTCTCGACAGTCGCAGCGCGCGCAGCGTCGGCTCGCAGGGGCAGCATCGCGCGATGGTGCTGGCGTTCAAGGTGGCGCAGATCATCGATGCCCATGAGAGGCTCGGCGACTACCCCGTGCTGTTGCTCGATGATGTCTCGAGTGAGCTGGATGCCCAGCGCAATTCATATCTTTTTGATTTTATAAACAAAATACCCTGCCAGTTGTTCCTGACGACCACCCGCCGCGACCTGGTGACCTCCCTGGATGATCGCATTGATTTTCAGGTGGTTAATGGTAAAATTACCGTCGCCAATTGACCTTTACTCCACCTCCGAGCTGTGCTAGATAAGATAGACTGTTGAAAGTATGGCTATTTCCAGTAAATAGCCCACCAGTTTCGAACCACGCCAGACGACAATGGAAGAGCAGAACGAGCCAAGAGAACAGGATCCGACCGATCCGTTGCAGACCTACGACGAGAGCGCGATCAAGGTGCTCCATGGCCTCGATGCCGTGCGCAAGCGCCCCGGGATGTACATCGGGGACACCGACGACCGCACCGGGCTGCACCACATGGTCTTCGAGGTGGTGGACAACTCGATCGATGAGGCGCTCGCCGGCTACTGCAATCGGATAGACGTGACGATCCGATTCGACGGGACGGTCACGATCGAGGACAACGGCCGGGGCATCCCGGTGGGAATGCACCCCGAGGAAAAGATGCCCGCCCCCGAGTTGATCATGACCACGCTGCACGCGGGCGGCAAGTTCGACCACTCGAGCTACAAGGTGTCGGGCGGACTGCATGGCGTCGGAGTGTCGGTGGTCAACGCGCTGTCGGAGTGGCTCAAGCTCGAGATTCGCCGGGAGGGTGGCGTCTGGCGCCAGGAGTATGAGCGCGGCAAGCCGACCAGCCTGCTCATCCGTAGCGGGGATACCGATTGCACAGGGACCAAGATCCGTTTCAAGCCCGACCCGGAGGTGTTCTCCTCGACCGAATTCGCGTTCGACACGCTGGCACATCGCCTGCGGGAGCTGTCCTTCCTCAACAGAGGGGTCCGCATCACGGTCGCCGACGAACGCAGCGAGAAGCGGCAGGAGTTCTTCACCGAGGGCGGCATCGCGTCGTTCGTGGAGTACCTCAACCGCAACAAGACGGCGGTGCAGGAGGACGTGGTTCACTTCCAGGACCAGCGGGAGGGCATCATCGTCGAGGTGGGCCTGCAGTGGAACGACTCCTATCAGGAGCTGGTCTACTGCTACACCAACAACATCTTCAACCGCGACGGCGGGACCCACCTCACCGGTTTCCGCGCGGCGCTGACCCGCACCATCAACAACTACGTGCAGGCCAACATCAAGGCCGCGCAGAAGGCGAACCTCACCGGAGACGACCTGCGGGAGGGGATGACCGCCATCGTCAGCATCAAGCACCCCGACCCGAAGTTCAACAGCCAGGTCAAGGAGAGGCTGGTCTCCAGCGAGGTGAAGGGCATCGTGGAGGTGGTGGTGGGCGACCGCCTGAGCGCGTACCTCGAGGAGCATCCGAGGAGCGCACGGGGAATCGTGGAGAAGGCGGTGCTGGCGTCGCGCGCGCGGGAAGCGGCGCGCAAGGCGCGGGAGATGGTTCAGCGCAAGGGTGCGCTGGACTCCAGCTCGCTTCCGGGTAAGCTGGCCGACTGCCAGCAGCGGGACCCGGCGCGGGCCGAGCTGTACATCGTGGAGGGGGACTCGGCGGGTGGCTCGGCCAAGCAGGGCAGGAACCGTGCGTTCCAGGCCGTGCTGCCGCTGCGGGGCAAGATCCTCAATGTGGAGAAGGCCCGGTTCGACAAGATGCTGGGCTCGCAGGAGATCGCGACCCTGATCACCGCCCTGGGCTGCGGCATCGGCAAGGACCACTTCGACATCAACAAGCTGCGCTACCACAACATCATCCTGATGACCGATGCCGATGTGGACGGCTCCCACATCCGCACCCTGCTGCTGACCTTCTTCTTCCGCCAGATGCCTGAGATCGTCGAGCGTGGACACCTCTTCATCGCCCAGCCGCCGCTGTACAAGGTTCGCAAGGGGAAGAAGGAGATCTACCTCAAGAACGAGGCCGCCTTCGACGAGTTCGTCATTCGCAGCGGCACCGAGGAGCTGAGGCTGGAGACGGCGGACGGTGCCAGCATCGATGGACCTCAGCTGCGGGAGCTGGCGTTCAAGTCGATCCGCTACCACAAGGTCTTCTCCAAGCTGGAGCGTCGCGGTGACGCGAGGGTGCTGGAGGCGATCATCCACCAGCGGGGCCTGACGCCGGAGACGCTGTCGGCCGACGACGATGTCGCTCGAGAGCTGCAGCTGACCCAACAGTTTCTCGAGCGCAACTACCCCGACGTCCTGCCGTTGAAGTTTACGCTCGAGGCGGACGAGGAGGAGGATGCTGCTCGGGTGATCTGCGAGACGCTGGTCAAGAGCGCCCCGGTGCAGACCGTGATCGACGCCGGGCTGCTGGGGGCTCTGGAGGTGAAGGAGCTGAGGGCGTTGCAGGACACCTTCTTGGGCTACGGACAGGGCCCCTACCGGCTGCAGCACAACGGCGAGCAGCAGGAGCTGAGCAGACTGGAGCTGCTCAACGGCCCGGTCGAGCAGCTTGGGCGCAAGGGGTTGCAGATCCAGCGCTACAAGGGCCTGGGCGAGATGAACCCCGAGCAGCTGTGGGCCACTACGATGAACCCTGCCACCCGGACCTTGTTGCAGGTGAAGGTGGAGGACCCGATGGAAGCCGACGACATCTTCACCGTGCTGATGGGGGACCAGGTGGAGAAGCGCCGCGAGTACATCACCCAGAACGCACTGGCCGCCCGCAACCTGGACATCTGACTCTCCGGTGTTTCTAAATAGTTAACCCGGGGTCTGTCCCCATATTCGAGCGAGGATGCGATCGATGTCGACGTGGACTTCGAAGCGCCGGGCCAGTTGGTCCAGGTCCTCGAGCTGGGCCGGCTCGAGCCAGGGGAGCAGGCCATGTACGAGCAGCCCGTGCTGCTCGAGCTGGTAGGGGTTGACCGCTTCCTCGCCAGCAGGCCTCGCGGTCAGCCGGTTGAGCACCACTCCAGCCAGAGGGACGTCACGGCGGCGGAGCAGCTCGGCTGCCATCAGGCAGCCGTTGATGGCGCCCCAGACGCGAGATGGTGCGACCAGCAACACCGCCAGCTCCAGCTGCTGGACCAGGTCCACCATGAGCGCCTCATCGTCGAGCGGCACCATCAGCCCCCCCGTCCCATCGACCAGCATCACATCCGCGTCGGCTGCCAGGGTGGAGCAGGCAGCCCGCAGCACTGCCGTCTCGATAGCGCGTCCCGCCGCGCGAGCGGCAGCAGCAGGCTCGAGGTCGGCGGCGAAGCGATAGGGACAGGCCAGCTCCGCATCTGCTCGCGTGCGGGCGGCAGCGAGCAGCCGCGTGGCCTCCACTGCCAGCAGGGCGGCCTGAGGCGCCAGGGTGACGG
>Ga0180009_10002513_pt1 | contig 21576 bp, 16 predicted proteins | sample OS_PC_MetaG_FD_123537 | JGI IMG/M metagenome (GOLD analysis project Ga0180009, IMG submission 123537) | Groundwater microbial communities from the Aspo Hard Rock Laboratory (HRL) deep subsurface site, Sweden - OS_PC_MetaG | ecosystem: Environmental > Aquatic > Deep subsurface > Groundwater...
CAGCTTGTTTACCGCGGCCCGGTACCGGCCGACAGCGTAGTACGCGATGGCCAGCTTCTCGTAGGCCCGCGTCAGCGAGCGGTCGTAGGTCAGCGCCTGGTTGTACAGGCGGATGGCCTTTTTGAGCTGCTTGGCTGCGAAGGCCTCGTCGGCCTTTTTCACGGCCTGTTGGGCCTGTGTGCCCCCGCCCGTTCTTCCCTGCCCCCAGGCCGCTCCCGGCAAGCAGGTCACGACCAGGATCGTGATCCACTTCCTCATGCTTCTGTCTCCTTCTGGGTCGCCGGCGCGTCGAGGTCTGCGGTCTCGGCCGGTGGTGTGTCCGAGGCGATGCCACCATTCCCGTCCGTGGGCGCCTTGAGCGGCGGCGCAGTCCCCGGCTCGTAGTATTTACCGATGACCATGGTGATGTCGTCTTTGTGTGGCATGTTGCCAAAGAAGCTTTCGGCGGCGCTCACAACGCCGTCGCGCACCTCGTCTGGCTCCCGGCCGGCGAGCTTCCGGATGGAGTTACGAAACCGCTTTTCCGTGTACTCCTCCCCGATCTCACTTTCGCACTCGACGATACCGTCGGTGTACCACACGATGGTGTCGCCGGGCCGGATGTCTTCCTTCTTCGCCTGGTAGGTGGAATCCTCCATGTCCCCGAGGCGATTGCCGCGGGTCATCAGGACGTTAAATTTTCCCCGGCCGCCATCCTCACGGTAGATGTATGGGAAGTTGTGCCCGGCGTTGGCGAAGGTGATGGTGTGCTCTTTGGGGTCGATGATGGAGGCGAAGCAGGTCATGACAAATTTGCGCTTGGCCGACTCGAGGATCGCGCGGTTCAAGATCTCGAGCAGGTAGGTGACCGTCAGGTTGTTGTTGGTCACCGCCCGAAGGGTGTCCACGGCGCTCTTGGCGGTGGCGGTGATCATGGCCGAGGGGACACCGTGACCCGTTACGTCGCCGATGACCACCAGGACCTTGCCGTCCTCAAGGTCGTGGTACGTCCACCAGTCTCCGCCGCATTCTGAAGCCGGGTTGAAGTATCCCGACAGCCGCAGGAAGGGCCGGTCGACGATATCCGAGGTGGGCACCAGGGTCTCCTGGATGTTCCGGGCCACGTCCAACTCCTTCTGGTAGGCGCCCGCTTGGGCGGTCTCTTGCAGCAGGATCAGGAGCTGGTCGGCCATGAAATTGAAGTTCTCGGCGAGTACCCCCAGCTCGTCCGAAGTGGTCACCTCTACCCGGGTTTGCAGCTCTCCCTGGGCGATCTGTGTCACCCGCCTGGTGAGCAGCCGTATGGGCTTGGAGATCCGGACGCCCTGGATGATGGCCAGCAGGAGCCCCACGAGCACAAACACGCCGCCGATCATGGCGGTACGCTGCCACTGCTGGGCAAAGGCCTTCTCTTTTCGGCGTTGGATGCGCGCCTGTTGCTCCTTGAGGCGCTCCATGGAATAAACCACGTAGACGCTTCCCAGGTAGGTGCCCAGGGCCATCAACGGCTTGCCCACCACCATGACGCGTTCACCCTTGTACTCGCGAATGATCGACCTGGCACCTTCCGCCACACGGGCGGCGGCCAGGGCGGCCGGCTCTGGCGGGGCGGACTTCGCGGACACGGCGGCGCCAGACATGGCGGCCATACGTTTGCCCTTTTTCCGGGCGTCTATGGGCCGGGGAGCGTCCATGGGCTGGGGGGCGTCCATGGACGGCGGTGTCGCCATGGGGGCCGGGATTTTTCCCGCGCCCGCCCGGGCTGCGCCGGACACCATGGTGGTGAAATTTTTGGGGAGCAGCACATGGGAGAAAACCTTGATGGCCGTGTGGTCCTTGCTCCACTGTCGGGTGAAGGTGTCGTTGTCATCTTTGTCGCTCGCGGCCACGCGGCGGTCATCCGAGTCCAGCAACCAGATGTGCCGCACCAGCACGTCGTGCTGTTTGGCGCGGATGAGCATGGGGTGGATCACCTCGAACTCAGTGCCTTTGAGTGGTCCGATGATGCCTTCGGCCAGGGTCTCAATCTGAGAAGAACCGTGCTCCCGCGTAGACTGCTCGAAAATCTGTTGCTGACGCTTCGCCTGCTCGTCGTAGAGGTCTTTGGTGCTCAGAATGGCGATGAAGCCAAAAATGCCCACGATCATCACGATCAGAAGCGTGGTCGTGATGATCATCTTCAGACTGATGGAGAGTCCGCCTCGCGTGGCCATGGTCACCTGGTGGGCCCGGTGTGGGGGCCGAAAATTGGTTGCCGTCAGCGTCGAGACTGCATTCTAGGCTGGGACGTAAGTGGAGTCAACGCCGCTATTGTCATGTAGCTCACGAGAGATACCCTGAAAGATTCGTTGGATTGCGCGCTCTGCAGATAGCAAAGCTTCGGTCTATGAGGTAGACATAGCCCATGGATCAGATTCCCCAAAAGACCCGCTCAGATCTCGGGTGGAGCGACCTGCTCGAAGAGCTAGCCGGTCGGTGTCAGAGCGAGCGCGGCGTCGAGCGGGCTCGGGCCGTGGACGGCTTTGAGCGGCGCGAGGACGCCCAGCGCCGCCTTTTGCTGGTACAGCAATGTCGAGCTGCCCGGGCCGAGAATACGCGGCTGTCCCTCGACGGCGTGTCAGATCTGCGGCCGGTGCTGTCCCGGGTGGACAAGCGTGGCGTGTTGACACCCGAGGACCTGTTGGCCGTGGCGGCGACCCTGCGGGCGGCGCACGGGTTGCGTCGACAGGGGCGTGGTCTGGCCGAGACGCGGCCCGCCCTGTCGGAGTTGCTGATGGGCCTAAATGCTCTGTCGGACGTCCGGTCCGCCATCGAGGAGAGCTTTGATGAGTCCGGGGAGCTGGCGGATCACGCCAGCGTCGAGCTGGGCCAGCTGCGGGATCGAGCCCGCGGTCTGCGGGAAGAGGCCATCCGGCGGCTCAAGGGGTTGCTGGCCGACACCGCCATGCAGCCCCGGCTCCAGGACGACTACTACACCGATCGCGAGGGGCGATACGTGCTCCCGGTCAAGGCAGAGCTGCGGCATGAGGTGACGGGCATCGTGCTGGGATCTTCGGCGTCAGGGGCTACGGTGTTCATGGAGCCTGAGGCCGTCATTGACGTGAACAACCGCATCAAGCTGGCCAGCGCGGCGCTGGAGCGGGAGGTGCGGCGGATTCTGGCGGATCTCTCGGACCTCGTGCAACAGGAGCGGGGTGAGCTCGTGGGCACGCTCGAGCGGCTGGCGCTCATCGACCTGGTGGGGGCCTCGGCCCGCCTTGCCGAGGAGCTGGACTGTGGCGAGGTGAGCTTCGCCGACCATGGCCAGCTGGAGCTGGGCGGTTTGCGGCACCCACTCATGGTGCTCGCGGGCACCGAGGTGGTGCCCAATGACGTTCGCATGGCCCCGGGCTCATCGCTGGTGGTCACCGGCCCCAACACCGGCGGCAAAACCGTGTTGATCAAGTCCGTGGGCCTCTGCGCTTTGATGTTGCGCGCCGGGTTGGTGCCGTCGTGCACAAGCGACAGTCGGATCCCTTTTTACGACGTGGTGCTCACGGACATGGGGGACGACCAGTCCATCTCCCGGAGCCTGTCTACCTTCTCGGCGCACATGACCAACGTGGGCCGGCTCCTGGAGCGCGCGGATTCCGGGGCCCTGGTATTGCTCGACGAGGTCGCCGTGGGCACCGATCCGGTACAGGGCGCGGCCCTGGCCCGGGCCATCGTCGAAGCCCTGGCGGATCGTGAGGCGATGGTGCTGGTGACCACACACTACGCCGAGCTCAAGGAGCTGCCGGCCAAGGACCCCCGCTTCATCAACGCCTCCATGGGTTTTGATCTGGAGCACATCCGGCCCACCTACGAGCTGATCCATAACGCGCCTGGGAGCTCCTCGGCCCTCTCGGTGGCCCGGAAGCTGGGTCTGCCGGCCGAGCTGCTTGAGCGTGCGGCGGGGCTGCTGGATCCCGCCGCCGCCAAGCTCGATCGGCTCCTGGAGCAGCTGGAGCACGACCGCAGGAAACTGGACTCCCAGCAAAGGTCGCTGGCGTCCGAGCTCCGAACCCTCGCCCGCCGACAGACGGAGCTCGACGAGGCAGAGCGGGCGCTGGCGGAGCAACGAAAGGCCTTTCGTAAACGCAGCTACGATGAGGCAGTCACGGCCCTGCGTGGGGCCCGGGACGAGCTGGAACGGTCCCGAAAGCGGTTGCGCAAGGCCCGGAGCGAAGAGGACCTGGCCCCGCTGGAGCGACAGATCAACCACCAGGCCGGGGACGTAGCTCTCCACGCGCCCCAGCCCGACATTCCGCCCTCCCGTCAGGCCGAGGCGGCTGAGATTGTCCCCGGGGCCGACGTGTGGGTGGTGCGGCTGGGGGGTGTGGCGCGTGTGGTGTCAGTGAATCGCGCGGGGGTGCAGGTGCAGCTGGGTGCCCTCAAGGTGCGGGTGAGCCCGGACGAGGTGCGCATTCCCGCGGCCGGGGGCAAAGGCGGCAAGGCCAGGGGCAAGGCCGAGGCCAAGGACACGAACCGAAGCCAAGCGGCGGGGGGCCGGGCGCCAGTCTCTTCCTACAAGCCCCCTGGACACCTGCCCACGGGTACCCAGGACGCCGAGGAGCAGAACCATTTCAGCGAGCCTCGGACCACCTGCGATCTGCGGGGCCTGCGGGTGGACGAGGCCGAGGAGCAGCTCGCCCGGTTCCTGGATCGCATGGTCCTGGAAGAGGCGGCCTCGGTGCTCATCATCCATGGCCACGGCACAGGCGCCTTGCGTCAGGTGGTGCGCCAACAGCTCCGCAATGCCGAAGATATCACCTCGGTTCGGACCGGCAGGCGGGGCGAAGGAGGCGATGGAGTGTCGGTCGCGTTTTTCCGATCCTGAGCGGATTCCACGGTTCTGGTAGATTTCCAGTTGGCTTGGGGTATGTTCGTCCGTATATTGGTTCGCTACGGCAGTCGGTTCTATACCGCCTGACCAATGACCCAACCATGCAGCAGCACGACCTCATCAAGACCCAGATCGCCACGGCGATGATCGCGCATCCCCGGGTGCTGCATCAGCGCCTGCTGCGTAACGGCAAGGACGCCGAACGGTTCGCAGGTGTCCTGCCGGTGGTGGTGCCGTTCAAGGACAAAGGCTACCACAGCTTCATCCCGATCCTCGACTGGGACCACCGACTCCCCTCCAAGGAGCTGGTGCTGCGGGTGTACGCTTATTACACCGAGGAGTCGGCCGAGGTGGGCTGGGCGGATCAGCGGGCGCGGGCGTCAGAGATCGCGCGCACCGACAAGTACCCGGAATTTGACGTGCCGGACTTCGCGGATCTCGTGGCCGACGAGGCCTATGAGATCGATTTGCACCTTGACGGCACTTATATCGCCAGCCGTCTGACGTCGGCCTGGCGCCGGGAGCTGGATGTCAAGGACGCGGCCAAGGCCATCGGGGTGGTGAGGCAGTCCAAAGAGTTCAACGAGCTGATCCGGCAGGTGCCGGACCGTCCGGACGCTTTGGGTGACGCTGAAGCCACGTCTTGGACGCCCCCCTGTGAGAGCGGTTATCAACGCTGGACCCTGGATGTCTGGTACCTGCTGTCTTACGACGGCATGTTTGGCCAGGGGCGATCCTTCCTCGTGGACATGCAGGACGATCGGGTGATCACGGTGCGGGAGTTCACGCTTCGTCCGGATTGATGACCGACAAAAGCGGGAGGTCTCGGGCTAGCCGCACATCTGTTTCAGGGACTTTTTGAATTTGTCCGTGTTCTTCTTGCACTGCGTTTTGCACTGCTTTTTGAACTTGTTGGAGTCCGCTTTGAGATTGCCGCCGCTCATGTCCTCCTTGCATTGAATCAATTTATCACACTGCTTGTCGCATTCGTCACCGCAGCCGGTCATCAGAAGGCCACACACCAGGGCAGCGGACATCACCATACCAATTATGAGACGTTTCAGCGGCTTCTCCTTCTCCCGGACTGTTGAAGGTGTCGGGCTCGATACATCTGTACCCCAAAATTCGGCGTTGTGGGAAGGCCGATTCTAGCGGATGGGGCCTACGGGGGATCCAACAGACCCAGGCGGACGCAATCTCCGGGCCGGGTGGGCAGCGCCCGAAGCAGCTGTTGCAGCGTGTGGCCCAGCCCGGGATGGCGGGCCTGGGGCGCGAGATCCACGGCCGGGGCGAGCACAAAGCGGCGGCGGTGCAGCTCGGGGTGAGGGACCACGAGTCGAGGGGTCTCGATGAGCAGGCCGCCCCAGAGCACCAGGTCGAGGTCCATGGTGCGGTCCTCCCAGCGCTGGTTGCGGGTGCGGCCCAGGGACGTTTCGACGCGCTGGAGCGTATCGAGCAGGGGCTCGGGCGCAAGGGTCGTTTCCAGCCGGACGGCGGCGTTGAGGAAGCGGTGCTTAGCCACCCCGCCCTGGGGTTTGGTGTCGTAGATATGGGAGCAGCCCAGGACCCGGATCTGCGCCTCGGCGGCCAGGGCCCGCACGGCTTGCTTGAGCAGCCCGTGGCGGTCGTCGAGGCTGGTGCCCAGGGCCACGATCAGAGGCGCATCCGGGGTCACAGGGGGCCTCAGATCCCGTGGCGGGTGGGGTTGGCCGCCTCGCTCACTTCGTACTGTTCAAGGTGGAAGCTCTTTTCGGCGTTGACGTGGATGGGGATGCCGAGCCGCTCCTCGAGGTTGACCACGTGCTCGGCTTCCACCTGGGCCATGAACACCGCCACCTCGGGATGGCAGTAGACATGCACGGCCTGCCATCGTCCGGGATGACATTCCCGTCGGATGTGTCGCAGGATTTCGAAGCACACCGTGGTGGGGGACTTGATGTGGCCCCTGCCGTCACAGTAAAAGCAGGGCTGGGTCAGCATGCGTCCCAGGCTCTCGCGGGTGCGCTTGCGCGTCATCTCCACCAGACACAGCTCGGATATTTTGCCCACGTTGGAGCGGGCGCGATCCCGCCGGAGGGCCTCGACGAGGGTGCGCCACACCTTTTCGCGGTTGGCTTCTTTCTCCATGTCGATGAAGTCGATGATGATGATCCCGCCGAGGTTCCGCACGCGTAGCTGGGTGGCGATCTCCCGGATCGCCTCGAGGTTGATGCGCGTGATGGTGTCTTCGAGGTTTCGCCGGCCCACGTAACGACCGGTGTTTACATCGATGGCCGTGAGGGCCTCGGCCTGGTCGATCACCAGGTAGCCCCCGGACTTGAGCCATACTTTGCGGTCCAGCAACCGGTCGAGGTCCGTCTCGGTGCCGAAGTGGTCGAAGATGGGCTCTTCGAGCACGTAGAGCTTCACCCGGTTCAAGTACTTGGGCATAAAGGAGTCGATGAAGCTGCGGATGCGCTCATACTGCGTCTGATCGTCCACCAGACAGCTCTCCACCTCCAGGTTGAGCAGGTCCCGCACGCAGCGCAGGATGAGGTCGAGGTCCGCATGCAGCAGCGCCGGGGCGGTGGCGGGTTGCACCTTGCGTTGGATCTCCTCCCAGAGCTTGGCCAGAAAATCCATGTCGGCGCGAAGCTTCTCGGCGGGCTGGCCTTCGGCGGCGGTACGGATGATGTAGCCCACGTTTTCGGGGCGGAGCTCCTCCATGGTGTCCCGGAGCCGTTTGCGTTCGGCTTCGCTGGAGATGCGACGGGAGATCCCCACGTGGGAGACCGTGGGCATGAAGACCAGATGCCGTCCGGGCAGGGAGATGTAAGTGGTGACGCGCGCCCCCTTGGTGCCCAGGGGGTCCTTGGAGACCTGCACGACGATCTCCTGGCCCTCGTGCAGGAGCTTTTGGATTTCCACCTCCCGTACCGGGGGGCGGGGGGCCTCGGCGAGCTCGTCTTCCAGGCTTTCGCCGGTGTCATCGTCGTCTTCGTCCTTAAAATAGGAGACGTCACCCTCCTCGGCGGCGTCGGCCACGTCGGCCACGTGCAGAAAGGCAGCCTTTTCGATGCCGATGTCCACGAATGCGGCCTGCATCCCGGGAAGTACCCGGATGACCCGGCCCTTATAGATGTTGCCGGCCAGGCCGCGCTCGTTGGGACGCTCGATGTACAGCTCACTCAGCTGCCCGGCCTCGAGCAAGGCGACGCGGTGCTCCGGTCCTTCGGCGTTTATTAACAGTATGTTTTCACTCATTATTTTCCAAGCTATGAAAAAAGTTTCGAGCGTGTCAGACCGCGTGACACCGATGTCACGGTTTCAGTGTTCGCCATGGAGGAGCTCGCTGGGCAAGCTATCTCAGATCTGCGCTGATTTCAAGAGACTGGCTGGAAACTGGACAGGATGGCACTGAGCTTGCAGTATGGTCGGTATCGGAGGTTGCAGGGTTACCCAATTAACTTTATTACGTCTTTTGATAACCCTAATATTCCCCGGACCTCCATTATTTCGTAACCAGTGAAGATTATATCACTGCTAATAGAATATGGCCCAAGGTTGGGCCGCATCGAATTCGATTAGAAATACCGGTTGAAGTATTTTAGTTAAACTTATCTTTTGTTAGTAATAACGTCTCTTTGCCTTGCTTTCTATTCTGAGGTGTTGGGAAGGCCCCGTTGAAAGACGGGGCCTTCACTTATTAATGGGGGTCCTTCCCGGACGTTCAATGGGAAGCCTGCCCGCCCCCCCTCATTGGGCAAAAGCCCAACGAGCCTCCCCCCTCCGCGCGTTCCTCGCGGGTCGGAGGCGCCGGCGCCAATTTGGTGCGGTTTTCTCCTTTTAATACAGTGGGTTGACGGAATGTGACGTTTGGATCAGGGGGGCTGTGCCTCCGCAGTGGCACGGTTAGATCAGGACGCGCTCGTCTTCGTCGGCGTCCTCTATCAGGAATTCGTCGTCCATGACGAGGCGGGTGTCGGCGAGGCGTTCTTCGCTGAGGTTGTCGAAGTACCTCTGGAGCTGGGGGATGGCTTTGATCAGGCGTTGGAAATAGACCTTGTCGAGAAACAGGATCGTGGATTGGCGGGCGGCGGTGATTGTGGCCGTGGCGGGGCCGCCCTTGACCAGGGCGATCTCGCCGAATACTTCGCCGGCCTTGAGATTGGCCAGCAACACATCGTCCTCGCCGTCTTGAGACTTTGTGACATCCACCTCCCCAGACAGAACCACGTACAGGCCGCGGCCCGGGTCGCCCTCCCGTAGCACCGCGGTGCCCGGCGCCACCTCGTGGCCCGTGAAGCGGCGGATGAGATCCAACCGCTGCTTGCGTGAGAAGGCGGCGAACAACGGCGCCGTGGCCAGCAGGTTGTTCAGCAGCCGCTCCCGGGTGAACCGGTCAAGCGCCACGGCCACGGCGTCCATTTCCGACGCCAGGGAGGACAGCCCCTCCCGGGTGACCTCCAGCAGGTCGGCTTCGCCCATGACCCGCACCGAGGCGGTGCGCGGTGAGGACTGAATGAGCGCCATCTCCCCGAAGAGTGAGCCCTCGTGCAGGGTGGCCAGCTGGATCTCCCGGCCCTGGCTGTCGGTGCGGTAGACCTGGACCACACCGCTGGCCACCAGGAAGAAGGACGCGCCGATCTCCCCCTCCCGGATCACCATGGTGCCTTCGGGGAGCCGGTGGGCCACCACTGCGTCCATGACCGAGCGGAAGGTGGAGCCTGACAGATCCGACAACAGGGGCAGCCGGTGCAGCATGCGGGGATATTCGCCCACCTTGGACAGGTCGGCCCCGGCGCGGCTCGCGCCCGCCACAAGCTGCTCCAGGGCGATCTCTGCCTCCAGGTCCGGCGGCTTGACCTGGGTCTCCGGATCCACTGGTGCGAATCGCTCACCGTAGCGCGAGATGCGGTCGGAGTCGGCCGAATACAGGGCAGCCAGCTGATCGTAAAGCGGTGCCACATCGACGTTCATGGTCTCGAGGATCTTGCCGATGACCAGCGCGATGAGGGGATGGCCGGCCTGCATGGCGTGGGTGGCGGTTGCCCCGAAGACCGGTGCTGCGGCCTCGGAGGCGTTTATCCGGCTCAGGGTGTCGGCCAACTTCAAGCGGGGCCCCACCTCGCCCGGCGCCACGTCCACCAGACGCCAGAAGATCTTGAGCGCCGTCTCGAACTGTCCGCGGGTGAGCGCCTCGTCCCCAAGGCGCCCGAGCTCGCCGATGCTGATTTTCATGTTGCTACCCTCATCTTTGCCCTGTTGGGCTTGCGTCCGGTCTACTCTGGCTCGTCTGAATGGGGTCTTGCGGCGGCGCGTCGTCGTTTGTGTGACCCAACGGTCGCCCGATCTGGTAACATTTATAACCGGCGTTTGTCGTTTTGTGTATGGATTCTAGTCCTAGGAGGTTTTGTGATGCGAATAGCACGGGTCCCGGTGATTGTCATGGTGTGGGCGGCGGCAGCTCTGGCCCTGGGTTGCGGCCCGAGTAACAGCGGCGGCAACGGTAACAACTCCGTCGGCAATAACAACAACAACACCGTACAATACGAGTGCGAGGGAGATGAGGACCAGGACGGCATCTGCGACGAGTTCGAGGGCAAAGACGAGCTGACTGACACCGACGGTGATGGCACGCCCGACTACCTGGATCTCGATTCGGATGATGACGGCATCGCCGACTCCATCGAGTGGGGTGGCGTGTACCCGGGGCAGTACCCGGTCGACAGCGACAGTGACGGCATCCCCGACTTCCGGGACGAGGACTCTGACGGCAATGGCCTGCCCGACAGTGTGGACGGTGTGGCCGACATCGACGGCGACGGCATTGGCGCCTACGCGGACCTGGACGATGACGGAGACGGTATCCCGGACATCGTGGAGATGGGGCCCGTGCCTACGAGCCCTGTGGACACCGACCTCGACGGGACGCCCGACTACCAGGACACCGACTCGGACAATGACAACATCGCGGACATGCACGACACCGGCTTGGACTCCGACGAGGACGGCATTCCCAATTACCGGGATCTGGACTCGGACAACGATGGATTGTTGGACATCGACGAGGCCGGCGACACCGATCCGAACACGCCCCCCATCGATACCGACGGGGATGGGCACCCGAACTTCCGGGACTCCGACAGCGACAACGATGGGCTGGGGGACGGCGACGAGGTGGCTGCGGGCACCGATCCGCTCAATCCGGACTCGGATGGTGACGGCGTCTCGGACCTCATCGAGGTGGGCGCGGGCACCGACCCCAACGACCCGGCGGACAACCCGCAAGCCAATGGCGACTTCGTCTTTGTCATGCCCTACCAAGACGTGGCGGAACCGCCCGTGGACACCCTGGATTTCGCCACAAACCTCAGTCGCGCGGACCTGTACTTCCTCGCGGACGTGTCCGGCTCCATGTCGACGGTTATGGCCAATATCAAGACCAACATGCAGACCACCATCTCCCAGGCCATCGCCCAGATCCCCGACCTGCAGGTGGGCATCGGCTCGTTCCTATACGCCCAGTGCGGCAACTATCAGGTGTACGATCACCGGTTGGACATCCAGGCCGATCCGGTGGTTGCGCAAAACGAATTTCCCAGCTACAGCGCCAGTTACGAGAACTGTGGTGGTTGCTGCAGCGAGCCTCCGCTCTCGGCCATGTACTCCGCGGCGACGGGCTTCGGCACCGCCGAGGCCGCTGCGGCCGGCGTGACCGTGCCGACGGGCATCCCCAACGAGGCCAACTGCGCGCACGCCCCCGGCGTGTGTCCGGCGGGACATCTGGGTTACCCCTGCTTCCGTCCGGGCGCCCTGCCCATCATCGCAGTGGTCACCGACGAGGCCTTTGACCAGTACGTCCTCACCAGCCAGGCGCAGACCATCGCCGCCCTCGCGACCATCGGCGCGAAAACCATCGGCATTTACGCCGGCCCGCAAGGCCAGGCTTCCATGATGACCTTCATGGCGGCCCAGGGGTCGGTGGACGCCAACAACATCCCGCTGGTATACGACGGCTCGGGGGCCAACGCGTCACAGTCCATCATCAACGCGATCACAGCGCTCTCCCAGGTGCCCCTGGACATCAGCTCCGTCGCGTCAGACAACGACGACGGCACGGACGCCTTTGGGCAGACCGACACCATCGACGCCGTGGCCGAGTTCGTGGACTACTTGGAGACCAACATGTCCGGCGGCAGCTGCAGCTCGGGCTGGCAGGTCAGCGATGACAACCCGGTGGACGGCCACCCGGACACCTTCCAGCAGGTGACTCCCGGCAACCCGGTGTGCTGGGACATCCACGTCAAGGACAACTACACGGTGCCCGCCACCGAGCACCCCCAGGTCTTCACCGCCACCATCGCCGTGTGGGGCGACGGCATCACCCAGGTGGACAGCCGCACGGTGTACTTCCTGGTGCCTCCGGTCATCGAAGGCCCCGGCATCCCGCAGTAGTGGAATCCCCGCTCGCCGCTCCCCCAATCACCCCTGGCTATGGACTGAGCTTTTCCAGCTCCCGGGTTCGGGAGACAAACAGGCGCATGGCCATGCGGTAGGGGGCGGCGGTCATCATGTTCACGCCGGCGTTCTTGAGGATCTCCATGGGGTCGGCCGAGCAGCCCGCTTCGAGCATTTTTTCGATGTACTGACGGGCGGCCGGCGCACCGCGCTCGAGCACGCGCTGGGCCAGGGCGGTCGCGGCGATGAACCCACTCACGTATTGGTAAACGTAGTAGTGGTAATAAAAATGCGGGATGTAGGCCCACTCGATGCCGTAGAGGGGCTGCACGTTCATGACGCCCGAACCATGGCCGTGGTAGCGACGCACCAGCTTGAGGTACAGCCGGCTCAGGGAGTCAGCGGTGAGCCCCTTGCCCTGGGCGTACCGCTGATAGGCCTCGGCCTCGAATTCGGCGAATAGCGTCTGCCGGAACACCGTGCCCCGGAAGGAGTCCAGGTACGCCGCGAGCAGGAAGCGCCGCTCGTCGGGGCTCTTCTCCCGGGCGAGCAGATACTCAATGAGCAGCGCCTCGTTGAAGATGGACGCCACCTCGGCGTTGAACAGGGAGTAGTCCGCCTTGGGGTAGGGCTGAGCCTCGTTGGACAGGGAGCTGTGCAGGGCGTGCCCCAGCTCGTGCGCCGTGGTGGAGAGGCTGTCGAAGTCATCGGTGAAGTTCAGCAGCACCAGGGGGTGCTTGCCATAGACGCTCGAGCTGTATGCCCCGGAGCGCTTGCCCTGGTTCGGGAAGACGTCCAGCCAACCGGACCCCACGGCCAGGGCCTCCCGGAGCCGGGTGGTGTAGCGCGTGCCGAGGGGACCCAGGGCCCGGGGGATGATTTTCTGGGCCTGCTCGTACGTGTACTTCCGGCGCCCCTTGGCCACGGGCATGGGATACAGGTCGTAGTAGTACTGATCGCCCTCGATGCCGAGCAGTCGTTTGCGCAGGCTCAGATAGCGGTGGAAGGCGCCCAGGTGTTGCGTCACTGAACCGATGAGCTGGGCGTAAAACCCGGTCGGGATGGCCCAGGGCTCCAGGGCGGAGCTCAGGGCGTCGGGATATCGCCGCGCCCGAGCGACGAACTCGTAGTAGGCGATCTGCCCGCCCAACATGCGGGAGAAGGTGTTGCGGTAGTCGCGGTGGGCACCCCAGTATCGCTCGAAGACCTCCTTGCGCTCGGACCGATGGGGAGACTGGCGGTACCGGGCGTACATGGCCGGCGACAGCTCCACTTCGCGCCCCTCGTGGTCGGTGAAGGAGGGGAACTGCATGTCGGCGCTGGCGAAGGTCTTGTAAATGTTGTAGGGCGCGTTGCCCAGCGCTGAGGCGCCGGCGATCAGCGCCTCCTCGGCGTCGCTCAGTACGTGCTCGCGGTCCCGCAGCAGCTGCAGCAGGTACCGGTCGTAGTCTGCCAGGGCGGGGTCTGCTGCGTACCGTCGCAGGAGGGTCTCGTCCAGAAGCAACAGCTCGGGCTCCACGTAGGCCGTGGCGCCGAGGAAGTCGGTGTACAGCTGCTCCGCCGCGGTGGTCATGGCCTGGGCCGATGAACGGCGCACGTCGGTGTCGTAAAGGCGGGAGGCGTAGGCGGAAAGCAGCTCGAGGCGATGGCGCAGCCGGTCGATTCTCCGGAGGGCCCGTGCGAGCCCCGCGGCGTTGCGACCCAGTTTGCCGCGGTAGGCGTCGAGCCCGGGGAGCTCGGCGGCCAGGCGCCTCTTCTCGCGCTCCCACGTCTTGACACTCCGGAACAGAACCCCCGGGTTCCATTTGTACCGCGCAGGAACTTGTTGCCGGGACGGCAGCGCCATGGCGTTGGCTCCGGCGGACTTGGCATGGGCGCGCTCGGCGCCCCGCGGAGTTTTTTTCATGGGTGCTGGACTCTACTCGTTCTTTTTGCTTTTGCGCTCGTCGACGCTCTGCAGAAAGGTCTCCCAGGACCGCTGCTGCTGATCCCTGATCGTCAGGTGGATGTCGTCCCGGGACATGCCGAACTCGGCCTCCACTACCTCCCAGCCCAGCTCGACCACGTCCCGCCACTCCTCCAAATCGTCGCGGGGATGGGCGTTGTGGGGCAGCAGTGGTTTTCCCTCGTCGTCCTTCATGTAGTCAGGAAGATCGCCATGGCGGCTCAGGGGAAACAGCGCGCGCATCTGGATGTGCTCCTCCAGAGCCTCGAACTCCTGCGCCTTGACGAGGCGGCGAGCTTCATCGAGCACGTCCGGCCGCCGATACCATTGTCTGAGACCCGCTTTTTGTTTGTCGCTAAGCATTTCAGTCCTGTGGGTGCATTGGGGCAAAGTACTGCCGCCTAACATAGAACTGCCCATCGAACTCGTCAACCGGCGCGGTGGTCGGGCCGACGGGCTTTGCCGAGGGTCGGATCCAAGATCACGAAGAGGCCTGAAAATCGAAGGCTTTTGGATCGGAAAAAAGTGGTGCATCAAGGGTTGCGCGGCACCCAAGAGGTATTATGTTGCTCCGCGCTTTGACAGTGATGGTCTCCCGACTCTTGAGTCGGAGAGCACGAAGGGAACGCGACCAACGGCTTCCATGAAGCCATCATATACCCGGAATTGTTCAGATAATTCCATGAGATGAAACAAAGGAGGAACTGATGAAACTCAATTTCCGTCCGCTTCACGATCGGATTCTCGTCAAGCGTCTGGAGGAGGAGAGTGTGACCGCAGGCGGCATCTTCATCCCCGAGACGGCCAAAGAGAAGCCGATCCAGGGCAAGGTGATCTCGGTCGGCAAAGGAAAAATCCTCGAGGATGGCGGCGTACGCAACCTCGACGTCAAGAAGGGGGATACCATCCTCTTCGGCAAGTATTCGGGCACGGACATCAAGATCAGCGGCGATGAGTACCTGATCATGCGCGAGGACGACGTTCTGGGTGTCATCGACGCCTGAGCGACGATTTTCTCCCAAGCTCGAAACGAACGACTGAATTACCCAATGAATTGAAAGGAACCATACGATGTCAGCCAAAGAAATCGTATTCAGTGAGACTGCCCGCTCGGCGATCCTTCGCGGAGTGAACGTTCTCGCAAACGCTGTAAAATCCACCCTGGGCCCCCGCGGCCGCAACGTAGTCCTCGAGAAATCCTGGGGCTCCCCCACCGTCACCAAGGACGGCGTGACGGTGGCCAAGGAGATTGAGGTCGCAGACAAGTTCGAGAACATGGGCGCCCAGATGGTCAAGGAGGTCGCCTCCAAGACGTCGGACGTAGCCGGAGACGGCACCACCACGGCCACGGTACTCGCCCAGGCCATCTACCGCGAAGGCGCCAAGATGGTCACCGCGGGCCACGAGCCCATGGAGATCAAGCGCGGCATCGACGCGGCAGTGACGGAGATCGTCTCGAAGCTGGCGAAGCTGTCGGTGCAGACCAAGTCCAACAAGGAGATCGCCCAGGTGGGCACCATCTCGGCCAACGGCGACGCGACCATCGGCAACATTATCGCCGAGGCCATGGAGACTGTGGGCAAGGACGGCGTCATCACGGTGGAAGAGGCCAAGTCCATGGAGACCACCCTCGAGGCCGTGGACGGCATGCAGTTCGACCGCGGGTACCTCTCGCCGTACTTCGTGACGGACCCCGATTCCATGAAGGCCGTGATGGAAGATTGTCTCGTGCTCACCCACGAGAAGAAGATCTCCAACATGAAAGACCTGCTGCCCCTGCTCGAGCAGGTGGCCAAGCTGGGCAAGCCCCTGCTGATCATCGCCGAGGACGTGGACGGCGAAGCCCTCGCCACGCTGGTGGTCAACAAGCTGCGCGGCACCCTGAACATCTGCGCGGTCAAGGCCCCGGGTTTTGGCGATCGCCGCAAGGAGATGTTGAAAGACATCGCCATCCTCACCGGCGGCAAGGCCATCACCGAGGACCTCGGCATCAAGCTCGAGAGCGTGACGATGCAGGACCTGGGCAAGGCCAAGACCGTGACCATCGACAAGGAGACCACGACCCTCATCGACGGCGCCGGCAAGAAGGCCGACATCCAGGCCCGCGTCAAGCAGATCCGGAACCAGATCGAGGAGTCTTCCTCGGACTACGACCGTGAGAAGCTGCAGGAGCGGCTGGCGAAGATCGTCGGCGGCGTAGCCGTGATCAAGGTCGGCGCGGCCACCGAGACCGAGATGAAGGAGAAGAAGGCCCGCGTGGAGGACGCCCTGAACGCCACCCGTGCGGCCGTGGAAGAGGGCATCGTGCCCGGCGGCGGCGTGGCCCTGCTGCGTTGCTTGAAGGGGTTGCCCAAGCTCGAGCTCAGCCCCGCGCAGATGGTGGGTGTGGAGATCGTCCGGCGGGCGGCCCAGGAGCCCCTGCGGCAGATCGCCCTCAACGCCGGTGTGGAGGGTGCCATCGTGGTGCAGAGAGTCATGGAGGGTAAGGCCGGCTTCGGCTATAACGCCGCGACCGACGCCTACGAGGACCTGGTTGTGGCCGGGGTCATCGATCCCACCAAGGTGTGCCGCATTGCGCTGCAGAACGCAGCCAGCGTGGCCGGTCTCATGATCACCACCGAGTGCCTCGTGGCCGAGCTCCCCAAGAAGGACGAGGCCCCCATGGGCGGCGGCGGCGGCGGCATGGGCGGCATGGGCGGCATGGGCGGCATGATGTAACCCAGGTCCCCGGTTTCTAGTTTCCCTGAAGCGGTCCTCCCTGTGAGGGCCGCTTCTTTTTTTGGCCCGCTTCCTTCGCAATGATCCGCTCGCTTCGCCCGGGCGACGGAGCTTCACTCTGCCGCTCCAGCGCCTCCCTTCAGTCGACGCTGCGAGAGCGGCTGCCGTGAACTCCGCCCCCCGGGCTACGCTCGCTACTACGAAGTGAAAAAGAGCCTTGCCTGGGCGGGGCTGTCCGCTCGGGGAATCGGGCTTCGATGAGTGGCTTGGCTTCGTAGCAGTGAGCGTAGCCCCGGTGGAGCAGTTCGCCGTAGCCGATATCAGAGCGCGTCCTCGCGCTCCTAGCGGCCTAGGCGAAGCTGCTTCACCGGGGCGAAGCGAACGGAACCGGGAGAGGGATGATGAAGGCAGCGGACGCTGCGTACGTCTGGGGGCTTAGCTCAGTTTGTCGAGGGGTTGGTTGAAGAGGCTTGCGCCGGGCTTGAGGTCCGCACGCAGACCTTTGAATTCGTGCATGAGCGGATGGGGATGATCCTGGTCCAAGTCCATCACCCAGGTGTAGTCGCGCTTGGCGAACTTGCAACCCAAGGTGGACGAGGGGGACGACACCACCATGGGGTGGGCCGGCAGCTGCACCATGTAGCCGTGGTGCCGGTGTCCGTGCAGCAGGATGTCCAGCCCCGCCGCCGTGCAGGCCCGCATGACATCGGGGGCGTTCCGCAACCGCATGCCCACCTCAATGGGGCTGCGTTTGCCCAACGCAAAGGGCATGCGCAGCAGATGGTGGTGCACCATCCCGATGCGTAGCCGGGCCGTACTCAACTCCGGCTCGGCGCCGAGCGACTCGAGCCAGCGCAATTGTTCGGTCGAGACCTTGCCGCTCGCTGACAGGAGGGTTCGGGGGGGCTTGCAGGAGTTCAGGCCCACCAGGGCCACGTCCTCGATGCGGTGAACCCAGGCGCCCTCGTCACCGAGGGTCAACCCGAGGCACCGGGCGAAGGTGCGGAAGCGCTCCTCCTTGGCGGCGGCGCGCTGCTTGCGTCCCTTGCGCGGGATCATCTCATAGGTGTCGTGGTTGCCCGGCACGGCCAGGAGCCGTTGGCGTTCGATCCAGGGCGCCAGGTAGTGGCGCACCAGCCCGTAGCCAAAGCCGTTGTCGGTGATATCCCCGGTGATGACGATCAGCTCGGGATCCACCTGCAGCACCTGCTCGAGCATCTCCAGAAAGCGGAGGTTGGTATTGGCAGGGTCCAGCCGCAGCAGCGCTTGCAGCTCCTCGGGCGTGGGCCGCGACTCGATGAGTCGTTCGGCAGAGGTCTCGTGCCGCTCCATGGCCAGCGCCAGGAGACGGTCCACGGCCTTTTCATCATCCCGTTTGGGCCAGCTACGCACCTTATGTACGACGCCCTCGGGGTCCACCAACCGGAGCTTGGCCGGGCGGTTCTTCCGGCGGGACCGGAGCCCCTGGATTTGCCACCGCTCCCAGACGTGCAGCACCTCACCCGGGCGTTCCTCGGCGTCCGCCGTGGACCAGGTGCCGGTCTCCCCGTAGCGGGACAGATGCAGGTCGCTGAGGTGGAGCACCAGCATCAGTGATTCTACCTCAGATCCCGCCGCCGGACCCAACTATGCGGGTGTGCTGAGTCACCCGGCGTGCACGTCGAGTCGCACGCGCCCCAGCTCCCTCTGTGCGGAGGTGATGAGGAGCTCGTGGGGATGGGGCTCTAGCGCAGCGAACCGGGTCCTGCCTTTCTCCACGGGTTGGGAGTCGAGCAAGCTACCGCGGCGATCGGCCAGGGTCACGCGAAGGCGTTCGAGCCGGGCCTGGTCGCCGTTGAAGGTGAGCTGCACATCGAGCCGGTCGTCGCGGCCGCGTTCGATTTGGATGACCACGTCGATGTTGTCGATGCGGTGCGCGAAGTCGAAGAACGAGGTCTCCTCCTGGGGGCGGCGGAAGGTTCCACTGCGCGTGGCCACGGGCACGGCCACCAGGGAGTGGGGCTCCAGGGTGCCCCACAAATAACGCAGACTGCCCCGGGCCCACAAAAAAGAGAGACGCGCCGGCGATGAGGCTCCGGCGAGCACCCTGTCGTCGAAAGGGTTCACCACGGAGGTTGGCGCCCTGGCGTCCGCGTCGCCGAGGGCCTCGGTGAGCGTCATCAGCCGCTCACGGGCGTAGGGGGATGCCTCCACCTGTTGGCTCAGGGCGCGGGCCTCGGCGCTTGGCAGTCCGCCGTCGAGCAGTCGGAGTAGAACCTCATCCTCGGGGTCAGCTCCGCTCGGCAGGGGGAGCTCCGGGCTCCTCAGGGCCAGCTCGCAGGCCTCTCGAAGCGCGAGGTCTATTTTGTCTTCACGCTGGGTCATGGCTTACACAGTCCATTTGTACGCGAGCTTCTTCGCAACCTTCCCCCCGGGGTCATTCCTGTCGCAGCTGATCGGCGCGGGTGAGCGTGCGGACCAGCTTCACAAGCTTGCCGCGGACCTTGTTTTTTCGGCTGTAGACGGTGTTGACCGAAACCCCACTGGCTTCGGCGATCTCCTCGGGGGAGCGCTGCTCCTGGTAGTAGAGGCGGATGAACTCCTGATCCGTGGGCGTCAGGTGCTTTACGGCGTCCGCGAGGATCTCCACTCTTTCTTTGTGATTCAGAACCTCTAGTGGGTCCGGCAGAGAGGACTGCAGCTCTGCCAGGGGGCTGTCCTCATCGTCGGTGGAGGTGTGAGGCGGCCCCCGTCGGCGGAGCACGTCGTGGGCGATATTTGTGGCGATGAGGCCGACCCAGGATGAGAGACGGTAGCCCCGCTCCGCGTCGTATTTGCGGAGTTTTTTGTAGTCACCGCGCACCAGGTCCAGACAGACCATGCCCACGAGGTCCTCGAGTTGCTCTTGGGTGAGGGGCACATGGTAGCGGGTGTACACCCGCCGTAAGCACGCCAGGATCAATCGTTCGTGACGCTTGAAGAAGGTCTGCCAGGCGCCTGGCGTGCGCCCGATTACGGACTGCAGCAACTCAAGGTCTGATCTTTGGTCTGACGACCCGTCGCTCATGGGACCCATGTATATCACAGCAGGTGCTTTATCGGCTGCGGTAGCGAAAGGAGCAGCCGATAAATGCGAGGTGACGGAGGCTCGCCACCTTGGGTGACGTGAGATCGCCGACAAAGAGGGTGTACCGCAGCACGAGGCGGAGGCCTTTGTAAAGCTGTCGCTCGAGCTGGAGCAGGGCGTGGCTGCGATTGTCCTCCTCGAACCCCGGATCGTCGAGGACCACGGTGGCGGCCTCGTAGAACATGAGTCGGGCCCGGAGCTGCAGCGTGCCGTAGATTTTCCAAAACAGCGGCGCCACCACCTTGGCTCGCACCTCGTGCCGTTGGTAGCCGAAGCCGAAGCTGTTGGAGTGGCTGTTGCCGTATTCGTACCCTCCGGACAACAGGATTCCGCGGACCCAGGTGATCTCCAGCGAGAGGCGGTGGACCAGATCCCGTCGGGTGGACTGGGGGTAGGGGAAGGTGACGATCTTGCCGGGCTCGGGGGCGTCGGTGGGCTCGCAGCCGGGGATGTGGGATACACACAGTTGCTCAAATTCGTCGTTGAACCGGCGGCTTGACAGCGTATAGGAGAGTGCCAGGTCCAGCTCGGACTCGTTTTTCCCTTTGCCCAGAGTGTGTCGCACGTCCACGGACAGCGCGCCTAACACGGCGTCGAAGCTCAGGGAGTGGTCCGGTTTGTAGGTGAAGCGGCGGGCCCCCACCGCGAGGGTTCCCACCACCGCGTCGGTGGGCGCCAGGGCGAGCAGCACTCGCCCGTCCACCAGCCGGAAGTCAAAAAGCCCGGCACCGGCGGTGGCGCCTTCGGCCGGGGCGCGCTGAAAACCTTCATGGTACAGGCCGCTGATGCGAGCCGCCAGTCCGTCTCCCAGCCGGAGACCCATGGCGCCGGTGAGGCGGTGGATGAGCGTGTCCTGGCCACGGGCGGCTTCGGTGAAGAACGCCTTGCCGGCGAGATCGTAGCTCCCGGCGAGCACCACGTCGGGTCGGGGCTGGTAGCGAAGCGTGAGGTGGCCCTGGCCTCTCATGAGGGGGGCGTGAACCGGGTCACCCTGGGCGTTGTCTGAGTCCAGCCGGGTGGCGTTGCTGTCGTACTCCACGCCGAGGGTGGCCTCGGCCTCCCACCGAAGCGTCTTGGGAAGCTTGTCGGACGATGACGGCGCGGCGGTCAAGGCCAGCGCCAACATACATACGCTGAGCGCATTCACGGCCGCAGCATATCATAGGGAATGCAGTCCGGCTTGACGGTAGGACTTTCCCAAGGGCCCGCGGAGGGACAAGTTGATCGCCGTGGGCGCCGATCCATCCCGGCTCACTTCGTTGCTCCTCGTGGCGTAGCAGCAGCATGCTGCCTCGTCGCGCCTTGGGAGCCGGGCGCCTCGACGCCCTGAGCTGACGCACTTGTTCCTGCGCGGGCCCTAGCGGCGGCGGCGTTGTTGCTCGGTTTGGCGGAGGCGTTCGGCTTTGGCGCGGTAGCGGCGGGCCTTGGCGCGGAGTCGGGCCATGGTCCGCTGTAGCTCGGTCCGGGCCTTGCGCAGGGCGCGCAGTCTCACCCCGGGATCCGACGAGCGTCCGGCCTTGCGAA